>Ga0208926_1000004_pt1 | contig 51846 bp, 108 predicted proteins | sample Colrivmeta1449B3_FD_187630 | JGI IMG/M metagenome (GOLD analysis project Ga0208926, IMG submission 187630) | Estuarine microbial communities from the Columbia River estuary - metaG 1449B-3 (SPAdes) (version 2) | ecosystem: Environmental > Aquatic > Marine > Intertidal zone > Estuary | place...
CATAACCATTACACTACCACCTGACGCTTACAATGTCAAGCCAATCAAACAAATCCAACCGTAACATAAGTCACAAACAAATCCAACCAAAACACTTGACAACACCACACATACACGATAGACTAATCATATGAACAAAACAACTACAGCACAATACACACCACAAGGGCTTATCGCCAAGGAAACCTACGACCTTATCGTAGAAACAAACACCAACTTGTCAAAACTCGCATACAGCGAGGGACTGACCAAAAAGCAACTCAAAGCAATCAACAAGGCGTGGGTAGAGTTGAGTAAAATCAACGAAGCAGACGCAGACGACGACGACCCGTTCGCCTGACCCACACATAGACCGCAAGGAAGAGCCCCCACGACAACTTCGACCCGTCGTGGGGGTTTCTTGTACCCCGCCACCGACCAGCCCCGGCAGCGCGACACCCACACCCACACACAACCCCCCACACCCACAAACAAAAAACAACAACCCCTTGCCGGCTACAAAAAGTAGACTCTACACTTATACCTCTCCGGCCATGTGACACACGACACATCCACAAAACCACACAAAGGTTGACAAATACATAAACACTCGCTATACTAATACACATGACAAAGACACAAGCCGAGCGCACAGCGCAGGTAAATGACCACAAAGAGTTCATCGCCCTATGCGAGGCGTACGACACCCTTGAAGGTGAAGCCAAGGACAAAGCAAAGGCTGACATCGCCGCCTATCTCGTCCGCTACCAAGAACTCTTGGAACTACCCAAGACTCTACACATGAGCGAGAACGAGTACGAGGGTTGGCTAGAACGCCACCACCGCTAAGAGCGAACTGGGGGGAAACCCCCAGCCACCCGCCAACAAAAACGCCCGCTAATACAAAAGCAACGATTAGTGGGTGCGTGCCGGAGTCCCGCTACCGACTTATCTCTTTGCTTTAATACGGGACTGTCTAGACGGCTAATCCCCCACCCCGTGTAGGGCAGGGGCATTGGCCTGACTCACCAGCCTGCGAGTCTTGCCAGCAACCTCGCTAGGGGCGTATCAGCATCGTCTAGGTCATTGACTAGGGCGATGGACTCAGCGTCTAGGTCATTGACTGAGGAGACGAAATCAGCCTCAAAATCGTTGACGAGGGCAATGGACTCAGCCTCAAACTTGGCGAACGACTTGTCGCCATATCGGGCGACTGACTCGCTATGGAATACGACCGCAGGGAACTTGCTGTCAAACAGACCGTACATCGTACACAACATCCCTGAACTATAGAAGTAGTGAACGAGGCGGGCAGTTGCCGTGTAACGCTTGCGCTTGCCGTCGTGGGCGAACGATATTTCTACACGCTCACCATAGGGGGTTGTGTCTCCCCCGTGTCGTATATCCATCGTGGGGGAGTTCCACGCATAGGTGACCTTGCGGTCACGGTCGGTACGGGTGGCCTGCGAGAAACGCTCGGCGTGTGTGGTTGTCATAGGTATTAGTATATCGTCTTGATACAAGAAACGCAACCTATCCTACTATGAAATAAGTCACACAAATATGACTTGCTATTTTGGCCAATGGCCGTTATGCTAACACTATGGAAAACGAAAACGACCTCAACGACCCAGACCGCTACGACGCTCAGGGCTACCTAGACCCCGACAACGGGTGCTACGACCACGAAGGCAACTTCATCGGGCGACCCGTCAGCCATTGGTAACCCCTCAGGGGAATATAAACCAAACCCCCCATTCACTTAACATTCGCCCAACAGACAACACAGTCCCGGCGCCGGCATAAAAGCGAACAGGTGTTCGGGGCTACTCGCCGTTACTTACCAGCGGTAAGTTCACTCCACCACCCGAAACACACGCACACCATCAACCCGACGCAGAAAAGTCCCACGCTCACGGAGCGACACACGCTGAAACTCACGCCCATCACGCACAAACACCAGCGTCACGGGCGCATCAACACGCACCTGATCACCCACACCAACACGCACACGCTCAAGCATCTCCATATCCATACACATATTCTACCCCAACACAAAACAAATGTCAACCTAATACACAAATAACCTATATGAAACAAGTCACAAACAATAACAAAAGTTCAAAAAAGTTTCAGAACGCAGACAAAGACGGTCTTTGGGGGTGGTTTTTAATCCTTTTCTGAGGATGGTTGGTTTTTCTTCAAGGAGTCACGGTGGTGGAAAGGGTTCTATGGTTTGTAGTGGGGTTATCTGTTTTAGAGATATAGGGTATCTTTTTTAGTGATATGGTGTTTATCTTACTTTGTAGGCGGTTGGGTAATGTGTATCTCCCCGACTGCTAGCCAGCCCTGCCAGTGCGGTTCCCGCAGCCCCGTGAGGAGTATGTGGTCTGGTTTGTTGTTGTTTGGTGTGTGTATGAAGTGTGGTCCGTGTTCCCTAATGCGGTTACGGGTGCGTTGGGTTGCGGTGTGTGGGTTCGGTGCGATATGTACGGTTATTGGTTGTTCTGAGTCTTGTGTGACTGCGGGACTCTCTGGCTGTTTCATGTCTCTCTCTCCCTAGGTAGATTCTGATACGGATTTCGTTTTCGTTGCTTTGTTACTGGTGCGTTTTTACTCTTGGGCGATGGGGGTGACGGTGATTGTTCCGCTTCCGTCGTGGTGCGAGAGTGCGCCTGTCAGGTGGTTTTCGTGGACTGTGAGTTCCAAGCGCCATTCTGTGCGGTCAGGCGTGATTGACTCCAGCAGTTTTTCGGGTGTTCGGGCGTGGAATGTTCCGCTAACTGGTCCGTCCCAGCGTGGGAATCCCTCAATACGAAACTCTTGGTTGTTTTCGGTGAACAAGTGTTCCGTGATTTCCTGAAAATGCTCAACTTGGTCAGTCCAGCAGTCTCCCCAGCATTCGGGCGCTTCTTCCCAGTCGCCTGAGTCGTCGTTGAAGGTAACACAAATACAAGTGTTGGTGATTGTAGTGGTTGTTTTGTTCATAGTGTTAGTATATCGCCTTTAGGAGTGTTTGTCAAGTGTTTGTCAAAAGAATAATAAGTATTTTTAGGGGGCGGGTTGGTTGTGTCACAAACTGCGGGGTGAATGTGTCATAAACTGCGGGTTTATGGGTGGGTAAAAGGTGCGCATTGTTGATGCGGGCGGAGCCCCGTGCTATCACTGGCCAACAAGTACCTTCGGGTGTCCGTTATGGATTGTGCCTGTGAGTGTCTTGGCTTGGTGTATTGGCTGGTCAGCGGACATAAAGGTGGTATGGGCGTAGGGGTTGTAGGCGACCGGGACTGTCCCAGTGGAGGGTGTGGCTGTCCATACTCCTCTGAGGTAGGCGTGTACATTCTTGCGTTGCTCTCGCAGGACTCGCTGTCTGCCTCTCTCTGAGACGATGAGGGTAACTGCGGTTAAGCCGATGTTTTGGGCGTGTGCTATCACTCGTCCGTAGGAGCCCCGAGCGCGCGACTTGACGGAAAAACACTTCTTGTGGAGGTTCCAATAAATGTCTACTGGGGTGCCATCGGGGATGTCAGTCATCTTCCGAGTGTACCTTTCAGCAGTCACACGCACCCAATGGGCGGATTTTGCCTCGGAGGTGTTCGCAGTCCTCGCAGGTTTCGTAGGGGATGGTGTCTTCTTCTGTTTCCATGATCGTGCCTTTCAGTCTTCGTATTGGCGGTTGCTTCGGCGGACTCGGTAGAACTTGCCGTCCTTGCGGAGGGCGAGGTCAGGGTCAATGGCGAGTCCGAGGCGGATGTCTTCGTTCATGTCGTCTTCTTCTGAGTCAAACATTTCGTCAAACATTTCGGTGATGATGTCGGTGATTTCCATAAGTGTTACTCTATCGGTCTTTGGGGGTGATTGCAACTTTATCGCTAGGTCAAATGTCACATAGGAAATACTTGACATAGGCTAATAGTTCTGCTAGACTCGCGCGGTTGGGTGGCCGGCCAGATTTCGGGCATTCTATCAGATTATTAGCATAAAAGCAACTTTATTGTGAGTGAAAAATGTCACATAGAATAAGGTTGTGTCAGGGTAGTATTGGCGATAGAGTACTACTTATGAAAACACAACACAAATACCAATATGTCCCTACCAGCGAAGCAATGACGGTTGATTGCGAGGGCTCTACTGCCATCGCTGAGTTCACTTTCAGCCCCAATGTTGCCTCTGAGCAGGTGTGGGTACAAGTTCAGTACCGTTCAGGCGGAACTTACTGCTACTTCGTTCCCTTCGGCATTTTCTACAGCAACCTTCACCTCGCTAGCGTCGGCAAGTTCGTCGCCACCGTCGTCAAGGCTCACGCCACCTTCACCTCAGACCGTGACCGTGCGGGCAAGGCGGTCGCCTGCTGACCCTCAAGTAGAGGTTGAGGGTTTGCTACGCTATCACCTGAGAGTTTGGTGGTAGTGTCATAGGGTCGGTGTGGTTTGCAGGTCGGAGCCAGCGCCCCCACATCACAAGCAAGGAGTCCTTCGCCCAAGTGGTGAGGGACTCTTTGTCGTTCCGCCCTCGGTAGCCCCGAACATTTGTTCGCCGAACATCCGTTCGCCCGTTTCGTAAACTGCGGGGCTGGTAGGTGGAGGTGTGTCGGTATACAAAAGAACCCCACGACAGCCCAAGGGACCAGCCGTGGGGGTTCTCCCTTACGGAGGAGGTTGCTTTAGCCTCTACCAATGACGACGGCTTCATCAGCCATACGAACCATCTCTTTGGTCATATTGAGACCGCCAAGAATAGCCAAGCCAATGGCTCGCTTTAGTTCGTTGGGCGTTGCCAGTGGCAAGTAGTTGTCAATGGCTTCCCAAGCCTTCAAACCCGCAAGGATTTCCTCGTGGGTCTTGTAGATGTATGTCTTGTTTTGCTCTGTGAGTTCTAGTGTTTTCATAAGAGTCATTCTAATGGTTGTTACTGTAAACCGCAACCTCTATTTGCTTTATTTGTGTGATAAAAGTCACACAGAATAACTTGCTTTTAGACTAACTATCCTGTAGAGTACTTGACATGACAAAAAACACCGCTGACTGCTTTGCAGAAGCAAATGTTTGGAACACTCAACCATACGAGAAGGCAGTCGCTCACGCCCGTGATCTTCTTGAAGCCCTCGCCCAGTGGGGCACCGATGGCGACGATCTCTGGTCAGGTATCGCCGACGATCTCTACCCTGCCCTTATGGCGCTCGTCTCTGAAGGCGCAAGTTTCGGTCTCACCGACTGCGCCTGCGGACCTCGCTACTCAGACCTCACCAACCCACAACACGGAAAAGTTGCTTTCGGGCAACCCAACTGATAGGATACTCCCCATGACAACGATGCTCACCACCACAGAAACCGAAGCCCTCGTCGCAGACGCTCACGCTGTTTGCGCCCTACTCCCTGCTCACCTCGGACCGAACAAGACCCAATCACAGATACTCACCGAATGCGAACTCATCGCCAAAGTTTGGAAAACTCTCCACTCGGTCTTTGATGTCCATACTCACGCCCTGCCACTTGATCAAGAAGAAGTGATGCGACTCCAAAACACGCTCAAGTCAATCAACGCCATTGACTACGGGCGCAAGGGGTCTTTCTCGCCAAGTTGGACATGGTACGAACTCGTCTGAGCAGGGCGGCCCGACCGTCAGAAGTTACTCGGAGGCTACGGCCTGCCACTCGGAGTTAGAAATGACACCGACTCAAAGTTAGAAAAAAGACTCGGCGACAGTAGCGTCAGTATGTCAAATTATGTTAAACACAAACATACTGTTGTAGCCTACAAGTATTAGCATAACCCTCTAGTAGAGGTTGAGAGTTAGTCGAGACCCTCAGACCAGCGATGCATCTCACCAATGGTCTTGCCTTGATTGAACTGAGCCGTGCCAGCATTCCGCACCTGCAGGTCTAGCCCCGATGATAGTGAAGCGAGCATTCCCTTGATCTCGTTCAGCGTTTGACGAAGCAAAACAATCTCGCGCTCTAATCTATCCAATCGTTGAGATAGCAATTCGTCGTCCATACCCAGACATTAGCGTAAGCCGGGGCTGCGTAGGGAGACTACCCTCGGATTGTTTCCACCGTGTCGCACAACTTTGAGATGTCAATGCCGTAGTGGTACAGCATCATATTTTTGGCGAGGTCTGTGGCGACTGTTTCTAGTTTGTCGTTGTCAGCATCAGCGATGTCTGGTTCTAGTAAGTCAAGTTCTACGCCGACATTCATCGTGAAGTGGTCGGCTATGAAAGTAACTGTGTACGGTGTCATCGCCATACGCCTGTTTTGATACGGACAAGGCTGGTTGCCTCGGCTCGGGAGCCCCGTACGCCAAGTAGTTCGCCTTGTGTGTCGTAAGCGACCCAAGTGTCATAACGATATGACCACCATCGCACTCGTGCTGGTATCAGATAACCGACTTTGGGTGTCTTATATTTTTTGCCTGCGTAGATGGTTGCGAAAGTCGCCATTATTCGTCGTCCTCGTCGTCGTCCTGTTCGTCGTCGTAATCCCAAGAGTCACCCTGACTAATCAGACTAATGTAACCAGCGTTCGGGTCGGCGTGATTAGTGGCGACTGCGCTAACAAACCTCAGACCGCAAGAGTTGGTGTACCAACAGTCAAGTGCGCTAAGCATTTCGTCGCTCGTCCCCCGTACGGAGTATTCGTAGTTTTCCTCAAACCACTGTGCCTGCTCGTCGTCTAGAGCCACATAGATTTTATGGCAACCGTCCCAAGCGACAAGGAGAGCATCGCCCATAGCGTCTGCGACCTTATCGGCAACCAATGGGTGCAAGTCTCGGAGTTCCATTAGAGCGTTACCGCCACTCCGTCAGCGGACTTCTTGACCACCAATGTGGCTAGTGGCTTGACAAACAGGCTAAGAAACTTGCCTGCCGAGTCGTAGTTGGCGAGTGTGGCGAGCAGGTTGCCCTCGCTTACTGTGTAGATGTATGTCTGCTCTGTGTTGCTCTTGAACCGAGCAATGACGATACTGTCGTCAATGATGTTCAGGCTCTCCAACGCTACGCTGGTTGAGCAATCTACTGTGACCGTATTTGTGGTGGTGGTGATTTTCATATCTCCATTATACACCCGTTAGGCTAGGAGTCAATAGGTTTTAGTGATTTTCTTTGTGGCAGATGTCACATAGGATAAGGTTGCTTTTATCATAACAATCGGTTAGACTAGCGTTTTTTCTGCGCCGGCGTCAGTGATCGCGCATTATAACCATTACTAACCTATAAGTCAAGTTATTCTAATATGATAAATGTCACACGGGAATACTTGCGTTACGGCGAGATAGACGATAGGATATCTCTTATGAAAACAAACACCACAATCAGTGAACTTGCCAGCCTTATCCTTGATGGCTATTGGACTCTCTGCTCAGGCGGGGAAGCCATTGAGGCAGCCATTAGCGATTACCTTAGTCGCACGCCCGAAAGCGGTATGCTCCCTTGGGGCATTGACGAGGACACGCCCGTCAGCCCATTAGAGTTTCTCTCAGCCATTGAGGAACTCATTGGGTGGCTCAGAGAGAACGGCTCACTGTAATGGGCGCCAGAGGACATATCGGTATCGTTCACAGCAACAATCCGACCCCAATCTATTTCTACACTCATTGGCAGGGGTTTAGTGTTTGCTCAACTCTCGCTATGGGATTAGCGAAAGCGAAAGAGGAAGGCAGGCTCACCGACGAAACTTACGCCACTCGTATCATCTTTGATGTTTTGACGGGTTGTACGGGTGATAGCACGGGCTACGGAATAATGATCGGCGACCCAGCGGGCGACAATGAGTACGATATCCCGACGGTTTTTTGGGAACAAAACTGCGCAGAGCCATTTGTGGTTTACGCAGACCGCCGATACAGCGCAGACGACTTTATCGCTCTGACACCGCTTGGCGGGCGTGAAGGTGTGCCGTTGTAACTAGGGCGAAACTTTATAGCCCACACGCAGGGGTTTCGCAACTACACAAACAATGACAAATTAGGGGTGGCGACACTCCCTCTTTTGTAGCCCCGTGAGCGGTGATATTGGGAGTGATAGCACGGCACGAACAGATGTTCGGGGCTGCTAGTGCGGGCAGTTAGTCACGCAGACGACGGAACCACTCCACTGATCGGTTGATTGCGTTGCTTGCGCTGATGTGCTTGCGCTTGCGGTCAATGCGCTCGGCGAGTTCAAGGATTTGTACGCCTCGTGTGATGCCGTACTTCTTGATGAGTGTCTCGGTGAGTTCTTCGCGCTCGTAGCGTGAGAGTTGCTTGATGGACTTGGTGGTGGTGATGTTCATACTTGTAAAACGATCCTGGTGAGAGAAAATGTGCGGGGGTTTAGAAACTTTTTTGGGTTTCTATTCTCTATAAGAGTCGTTCGTATGAGTTATGTCAGAAATATCTTCAGAAAAGATTGCTCGGGGCTACGGCCCAGACGATTTTTATTACTTACGGAAGTTCGTTATTCTCAGCAGTATATTCCATCACATACTTGATGTGCTTCTCTACTGCTTCTCCTGCTGCGATATAGGGCATGACATCATTTTTTGCGTCAGGGAAATCCCATATCATGACGGGGTTCTCGGTATTGTTTGAGTCGTACCAAAGCGAGACTTCCCAATGGACATCTGCGTCACCGAACTTAGACTCAACATAATCCCAAGTCTGTACGAGAACATAAGCAAAGTAGTCAAGGTCGTAGTATGCGAGGCGCACGACTGATGCGAGAGCCCCGTTTTCCTCGTGACTTTCTTGATCCAGCAAGTCTCTGACAAGTTCAGGAATACTGCGTAAATCTACATTGCTTGATTTCACCTTGGTTTGTCTCCCAATCGCACTAATGGATTATTCATTGCGTCACGAAATGCTCGCTCGTGGCTTGCGCCGTTGAGGTATCGCTCTAAAGAGTATGCCTCGCTAAACGACATACTCCAACCGTATTTGGCTTTTGTGCGAAGTGTCAGGTGCTTTATGCTTATCTCGTTCATAAGTAGTAGTTTAGCAATCTTGTTTCTAAATGTCAAGTCTTTTGTAAGTGAAAAATGTCACATAGAATAGGCTTGCTTTTATCTTAGAGTGTTGATAGAGTAATACTTATGACAAACGAAACCATCACACCCGTAGAAATCAAATGGAACACCGAACTCGTCACCCTCGTTTGGGCGTACGGCGGAGAACACACAATGAGCCCAATAGCACTACTCAACACGCTCATTGAGAACCACCAAGTCGGTAACCACGAAACCAACACCACCATCATTGAGGCAATCATCAGAGGACAGGAGAAGTAATATGGAAAACGACACGGTAGCCCTATTCATAGAAGTCGCATACATTGTCGGCACATTGTCGGCGTGGCTTGTAGTCATCTCGCCCCTGCTCATATGTTGGTTTATGGCAAGTCGTAGGAAGTAATGGAAGTCATTTGGACAATCACTCGCGTCGCTACCACGGCGGGACTCACGGTCGCCATAGGGACACTGTTTTATTGGGCGCTGTTCTCGTGGGATCGTTGATCCGATAAGCGTCTCAGGCAGGACTTGAACCTACAACCTTTGGGGTAGAAACCCATTGCGCTATCCATTGCGCCACTGAGACAATACTTTTGATTGTATCCGGTGTGCGCCGGCGCGCTAGTCCCGGGCGACGGGTGTTTCGGGGTTCAGTCGTTCCCTCACACAATGGCTGGCTTCGTCGTGAACAGCATAACTGTCCACTCGGCTCGCATCAAGTGTTTAGTACTCACCTCATTTAACCAACGACTTGACAGGTCGTCAGCCCCGAGTCACACTCTCTTAGAGACGACCGCCGTAGTCACGCTCGTGCCAGTAGCGGGTTTCCCAGCGAGCCTGCTCGTCGGCATCTCGGATTTCTTTTTCAATCTCGTTGTAGATTTCTGCCATCGCTTCAACCACTCGTGTGCTGAGAATGTCGGCGAATGTGTCGTGTGCGATTTTGTCGCTCTTTGTTTCGTCGTACCAGTTGAATAGCGCGTGCCATTCTCCGATGTCTCTCGCATCGTATGCTTCTGCGATGATGCCTTTGATAATTTCTGTGAAGTGTGCGGTGGTTTTCATAATGATTAGTCTAGCAAATGTTTTGGTGAATGTCAACTTTTTTGTTTGTGCTATATGTCACACACTATAGAGTTGCTATTTTATTGTTTGGCTACTATAATGATTTATATGACACACACACCAAACCCACCACAAGATAATGACGAGCCCGTCTGTTCTACCTGCGAGGTCGTAGAAACCGATTGTGATTGCTACGACGGCAAGTACGAGCGAGCATCACGGGCACTCTAGCCAAAAACTACAGAGGCGGGTATTTGCCCACACCCCTGTGGATAAAGGTGTGGATAAGTTCCTGCGTAGCCCCGTGCGTTTTTCCGCCGCCCTTCGAGGCCGGGGCTAGTCGGCTTCTGGGGTGAGCCACTCTGTCTCTATGGTGCGCGCTATTTCTTCGGCAACCATTTCCCATAGTTCTTCGTCTTGCGGTTCGTTCATTTCACCGTGATGGTGGTCTTGTAACTTGCGCTGATTTGTGTCCGTGTGTCGGAGTCTTGGGGAGTGAGCGTATCCCACTCTGCGATTTGGTTATATATCGCTGAGATGGTGTCGTCGTTCAGTCGTTCCGTGAGAAACAAGTTCCAACCCTCGCCAGCACCGTGACAGTCAAGGACTGTGATGGCGTGGAAGTGACCGTTATAGGTGTCCATAGCGACGAACCAGCCCTCGTCGTTACCGTCTTGATAGGCACGCTCTATGTCCTCACGGTCTAGGTCAGACATAATGTCGTCAAGCGAGTTCCACGCTGTAATCGTTCCAGCGAACGGGCGGTATGTGATGTTGATTTCCATAAGAAGTATCCTACTCTAATAGTGGTGGTTTGTCAAGTGATTTGTTGGATTTCTTTTTATGTGTTGGCGACTGCGTTAGCAAGTGCTACGAGGTCAACGCTATTGCGCCCCATAACCAGCGTAGTTATTGTATCTCGGCGTGAGAGACACTCCTCGCACGAACAACCTTCTACGAGCGTTCCTGCGAGGAAACGAGCGATAGCGACTGCGGGCGATAGTTCTATGTTGTCCTGTACGGTGTCTGTGGTGATTTCCATAAAAAGTATCCTATCGGCATTATTAGAATAAAGCAACCTTTGTTCGTGTGATAAAAGTCACATAGAATATAGTTGCTATTAGCGTAGTAAGACTGTAGAATGGTGCTTATCAAGGTAGCCCCCATAAGACCCGACCGAGTCAGTGAGTGAGCGACATCGTCGCGCCGACCTCAATGCTGACTGAGGGACAGAGTGCTGAGAGGGTATGGCACGGCTACTTTGATACTTGTCCATCGTGGCAGGGTGGGGGGAGGGCGTAACTGCTCTCTCCCCATAATGAAAATTTTTGATCCACCATAAATATTTATAAGTGTTCTTCAAGGAACGACGGTGGTGGAAAGGAAAATTCAGAAACCGAAGAAACGGCGCAGAGTAACCTGCCAGCCCCGGGGACTATCGGGCGGAGTTGCTATTTCGTCATCAAGGGGGAACACGGAGTTGAACAACTCGGTCTCCTCTTTAGTTGGACTAGGAAGAAGCAATGAGTGTTCTACTACGAGAGAGTCTGAGTCAGTGAGTAGTTCGCCGTACATATAACGCCACACTCGTCGTCCCTTGGTGTCGTACAGTTCCATATCGTATGTCTCTACGGTGTAGTCGGCATCCACGAAGTATCCGTCGGGGCTCTCGATCCTCGGGTTCTGGAAGCACTCGGACACGGTAGTAAGTAAGTCACCCAACTCAAGGTCGGTTGGCTCTTTGTCGGTTTCAATGCCGATATGTACGGTGTACTTCATGTCGCACAGGTTATCACTCTCGCTGTGCGCTAGCGGAATACCAATTCCTGTTTACAAACCTTCCCAATGGCTGGCTTGTCGTACGATGTCGTCCTCCCAGCAGATGGTGTGGCTGGTGGGGAGTCCTAACATTGCGCCGTAACGCAGGGCGATTTCGGTTGCTTGTGTTTTGTTGAGGCACGGCATGATTAGCGTGCCCGTGTCTGTTGAGTCGCCTGTTGGTGACTTGAAGAAGAAATGTAGTTCTGTGTCAAAGATGCGAATAGCGGTGATGTCGCCTTTGAAATATTCTTTTTCTGTTGCGGTGGTCATGGTTTTCCTTTGTTGTTGTGGTGTTGTTTATATTATATCGGGTGATTGCCTATTTGTCAAGTCTTTTGAAAGATTATTTCTGTTCAGAGTGGTTTCTGTATGTTCGTTGTCTCATGACAATGCCTTTGACTGTTTGTGCTGTCAGTCCAACTGCTTGAGCGACTTCTTCTATCGTCTTGCCATCTTTAGTCATGGCGTAGATTGTGTTATGTCGCTCGCGTCTCATGTCTCGGTGTATCCCCGTAGTCCCGAGTACGCGCCTCAGTTCGTCATCTCTCGTTCCGAGCGTTTCTATCACTTGTCCGTAGGTTGCTCCTGAGAGAACAAGTTTCTTTGCTTCTTCTATGAGTTCGGGGTTCACTCGTCCCACGCCCCATCGTCGGCGAGTAGTTCCGTTGCTGACGCAATAGCGTCGGTGAGAGTGTGCTGTACGCAGTCACTCCAACCTTGCTCGTCGGCATATAAGTCAAACCAAGAGTTGTTTATCCAATCCAAGAGACCGCTCTCACTCGCCTCAAAGATGTCCTTGTCGTTGTTGATGTTGTGTGCTGACCACTCATCGGACGAACGAACAACATGATGTCCCTTACTCCAATCGCCAACTTCATAGGGGATATGGACTCGCTGTTCTCCATCGGCGTAGATATGGACTGTGCGCTCGCCATTACTGACGGTAGCAATGATGTCGTGATGGTCGGGTGAATATGTGTACCAAGCAGAGTCTTCACGCCCTTGCGAACGCTCGTCGGGTTGATGCCATGTGATGTTGATAGTGGTGGTCATCTCTTTCCTTTTCTGTTTACGATGAATAGTGGAAGGATTACTCCAGCGCAACCTAGTGCGAACACGGTGTTGCCGATGATGATTTCAATGTTGCTCATGCGTTTTCCTTTGTGGTGGTTTTGATAGTTGTTATCCTATCACTCATTTTCTAGTTTGTCAACCTTTTCTACAAGATTTTTCAAAGTTTCATAGATGGCGAGGTCTGCTTTTTCTAGTTCCCCTGTGACACGACTCCACTCCATCTCGCTGTCGTTCCAAATGGTTCGCTGTGAGTCAATGGCTATGTCGGGCTGTACGACGAAACGCAGTTGCCCGTCCCGCATCTCCGCCATCACGGGGAAATAGAACTGTAAGCCTTCGGGGATTTCAGGTGCGTCCATTACTAGACCTCACAGTCGTGTCCGTAGTGCCACTCATTACTGTCGGTCTCATCGCTCATAAGAAACCAACGCTCGCACTCAGGGCAAACATTGAGAAGCAGATTTCCCCGTCCGTCGCACATATCGCATTGCGTTGCGTCGCCGTTTCCTGTCCATACTCCGCCGTGACCCGTACAGGCAGGGCAGATTTTTTTTGTGGTGTTGGTGTCGTTCATGTGATTAGTTTAGCGTAATGGTCTTAGGTTGTCAAGTGTTTGAGTAAGATTTATCTGTGACTGATGGCACACTACTCATCATCAAATGTACATTCCATATTACATTCGCCTCGTGCTTGGCAGTACTGATAGTCCACACACTCGGGGCTCCCCTGTCGCGCTGCGGGTCTTGGCTGGTTGCGTTCGGCTTCTTTGCGTCCGCTTCGCTTTCCAAGCCCATAAACGATTGCGCCTGTAATGAATCCCATTGCTTACTTCTTTCTGCGACGAGCGAATCGTGAACGAGGGTAACGAGCGATGAGTTCGCCTACCCTGTTGATTTTGACGGCATCGTCGTGGTAGTCGTAGGCACGCCACCCGTTAGCGTCCTCGTAGTGAGCGATTAGTTCCGCAACTGCTTCCAACATTTCGTTGGCGGTAACAACTTTGTCGTTGAAGGTGAAGGGATTATCCTCAGGGCGTTCTAGGAACTCGCCGATTGCGAATCCGATTGCGTCTGCTGGTGAGCAGAGAGTCAAATATCCGTCAAGGATTCCGTCTGCTAGTTCGCCAAGTCCGTAGATTTCTTTGTTTGTGTTCATGCTGTTTAGTATATCAACAAGTCAAGCGTTTGTCAAGTCTTTTTTGTAAATATCTTGTAGGTTTTTGTAGCGTTTTTGATAGCGAGAGTGGCGCGCTGGCGCAGTCCCGGGGTTTAAGAGGAGAAAGATTTATTTATATAACGGCAAGGGACGACGGTGGTGGAAAGGAAAATTGTTCACCACACATCTTTAATAAAACTCCACACTTCTGTGTTGATTTCTATGCGCCCATTCTTTTTATGAACCTTGCGTCCTGTTTTATGTAGGCGTTCCACGAGTTCAGGTCGTTCTTCTGTAAGTCGTTCCAAGAAACAGTCTGCGAAGCGCACATGAGCCCCGTACAACGAGTACCTCTCGTGAACACTCACCAAGAATGGTCGGTACTCCATGTCAGGTACTACGCCTCAAGCATCTTTTCTAGTTCGGATATTTCTTCGTTGCGAGTTATTGTGTGGAATAGTGCGTTGTCAAGGACACCGATGATCTCAGGGTTGTCTGCGATGAACTCGTTCACTTCATCTTCGGATACTTCAATGTCTTGGTATTCGCTATCTTCGTTCATAAGAAGCACCCCTCTATCAAGATAGTCGTAAAGAGTTTCTTCGCTTACGCCCAACTCATCACAAAGACGATTTTCCAACCATGCTTTGGCTGGGATTCGCTCATCGGTGGTGAGTGTGTGAATCATGTTCTCCCAAAAGAGTTCTGTTTTATACAGTTGAAGATTGATGAGGTCGTCATCAGTTGGGTCTGACCATATGGTGTTACTAAGCATGAAGTCGCTGGGTGTTGCTTCCCCGTCAATTTGCTTCATGTTCTTTGCTGTTTGGATTGGGTCGTGGTTCATATTTATATAACGCTCCGTGGTGAGGAAAGTGTGCGGTTATTTGAAAAGTTTTTTAGAAAATTCTGATTGCTGTGTTGAGCAGAGTTTGTCGTGCTTCGTCCATGTTTTTGAGTGCCATGTGTGCGATTGCGTTCATGCCGTTTGCGATTGATACGGTAATGATTGAGCGGTTCTCGCCCGATTCGTTGCTTTCCATGTATGAGAAAGTCATGGTGTCGCTTCTAACGGAGAGCAAGAGTGATGAGAGTTCACGGAGTACGCCGTTTTGTTCGTCCATGTACATGATTGATGGGGCGTTGGCGCTGTCAAAGAGAACGCTGATGTTGTCGTTTTCTGCAAGTGTCGTGGTCATGTTGATTAGTATAGCGGTCTCTTGAGCGTTTGTCAACCTTTTAGAAAGATTTATTTGTGCGGTAGTAAGTTTTTTGCTCTAGCCGCCATAATTCTTTTTGCGGCTGTAGAGATTGTGATTCCTTGAGCATTTGCCACTGCCCGCTGTACTGGTACTCGTGCTTTATGAGCCGCAATATAGATTTCTGCGACTTCCTGTAGGTCGTCATCGGAGTGTGCTCGCCCTTGCCGTGAAGTTTTTTCACGCTTTTCTAGTATCCGTGAGAGGGCTGGCAACTTTACTGCCAGTTCATCACGCAAGATTTCTTCAAGTGAGATATCTGACAGTGCTCTTCGTGTGACGGGCGTTGAGTCAGTTGTTTCAATTTTGACGGATATGATTTCCTGTCGACCATTGATCAACTTAGTGGCGAGTGTGACATCCCACTTTTTCCCAATTTTGTCTGTGAATGTTTTTTTCATTGGTTTCCTATTCCTTGTGTTTCATTCTGAGGACTTCCTCAACGATTGTGTCGTCGTACCCAGCCGAGTAGCCCTCTTCGTATGCCATACAGATTTCGTGACCATGTTCGTCATTATCTGCTTTAGCAATGAGGTCACCGATGAGTTCGGTCATGCTTTCGCCTGCCCATTCTCCCGAGAGAGGGAAGTCGTTTTTCTCTGCGAGTGCGAGTGCGTCGTTTGCTCCTCGGATATATCCTCGTGCTTCGGCAACCTCAACAATTTTTACGGTGTCGTCCATATTGTCCATTATACTATCGTCATGAGTGTTTGTCAAGTGTTTGTAAAGAATTTATTTGTGATAGTTTTAGACCATGGAAATAAAGGGAACAGCCAAAAAAGGTGCGAAACCAATGGCAACATTCACGCTCTCCAACGGGGCTACCGTGGAGCACGCACCACAACACTTTGACTTCATCGTCATCTCCGCATGGGGAAACCAAGGGCGCGCATACCGCTCATACCCAACAAAAAAAGAAGCACAAGAACGCATCAAACTTGTAGAACGCCTCGTCACAGAAAACAGTGGGCAGTTCGCAAAAGATTACGGCGCATATGTCATGGAACTTCAAGGGGACTCAACATATAAATGTATTGCCAAATGGGTGCGCTCGTCCAAGTAGTCTCCCCACGCCGGCATAGCCCCGTGTTACTCTGCTCTTATGCCAAGCATTAGCGAGATGAAAACAAAAAACACGGAAGTCGGACATCATTTCTTTGATGACGCAACAGTGAACTTCTTTGATTCAAAAGTATCAGCAAAGACTTTCGGCGATTACTTCGTTACTTCTGAGTGCGGACCCTCGGGGCTGCGTCGCTACACCGTGCGAGTATTTGACCCAAGTACGGGAGAAATCAAAACTCACGGGTTGTTTCAGGAGTTTGACACGCTTCGTGAAGCGCAATCAGTTGCTAAGAAAGCATCAAGAACTATCTGACAAGCGGAGCGACTAGTGCGTGGATGTCCAAAAGGATGTCGCCCATATCAGAGGCTGGGATTACTTGGTGACCTGAAGTCATCTTGATAGCCTGCTGAACAAGAGCAAGTATTTCACGCAACGCTTTGAGTTCTGCGTCAATGTCGGATACTTCGTCTAGTGGCGTGTCAGTGAGTTTATTCATATCTATATTCTACCCCGTTTTAGTCTAAATGTCAAGCGTTTTGTATGAAAATATTTCCGTACATCTCGTGACGCAGTATCAAATCTCTGACAGCCCCGTCTGGCGAGTCGCCACGACCAAGAAGAATCGCTCGGTCACTCCACCAAAAAGCAGAGCACTCAGCATCATCGCCTATTGCGTCAGTTGGAAAAGCAAAGCCTGAGAAAGCGAACCAAGCCCCACCTTCGTACACTCCCCCGTAGCGTGACTCCCTTACAACAACGGGATACAACTCAATGGGGGGAGAAGGAAACATTGCTTACATCAAAAGCGATCTGACGATGATTGGGGTTCGCTCACCTATCCATGCGCCGACACAGTTGAACTCAATAAACTCCATTGCTTCTTCGTCGTCCATGCCATCACGGGTCATAAGGACTTCTACCATTTTGTCGTATGAGTAGACAGCGAGGATTGGTTCGTTGATGCGTTGTGAGTAACCGATACAGGCTTCGTCAAAACCGTCCATAAGGAGTGCTTCTTCGTCTATCTCCTTGAAGTGTTCGGTAAGTTCTTCTCTAGTGGTGGTCATTGTTGCCCCTTTCGGCATTGTGTCGTATTCGGTTGATGCGTCTTTGTAGCGAAATGGATTGTAGTCCACCTATCGCTTCCAATACTTGATAGCAAACATAGAACCCACTCCAATAACGAGGGTAAAACATAGGAACACAGAGTCAAAATGAAGTGTCATGGTCATAGTCTATCTCCATTTATCCTCTTTGTCAAGTATTATCTACGACAGCCACCGCATGGTGGTCGTGAACCCATCATTCTTTGAAGGAAAACGCCTTGATTTTCTTTCTTTTTGATGGTTGTCTCTGTCGCTGGGGTTTCGGGTTTTTTGTTTTCGTCCATTCCCTATTTTACACGGAGACTAGTTCGTGGAGACCAATTGATAACTAGTGATGATGTTAGAGCATGAGCGGAGTTGGACATTCTTGAAAATTGTTTGGTAGTAAGCCATTTTGGCTTTTGCCCGTGGCAATTCTTTTTCGTCGTAGATATGCCATTCGCAGGCACTAACTTCACCAAGTTTGAACTCAGGCAGGTCAGTGTCTTTGGGGAGATGGGCAAGAAGGATGTAGTGGTTGGTCATATGTGTCAGTATATCGTGAGAAAGGCTATTTGTCAACCTTTTATAATATTATTTCTCGTAGAATAAATTGTTTAGTTCATTGATCTCATCAATACGCTCAACGGCAATGTTCATAGAAGAGGTGAATATTTCCTCTATTGCCACATCTTCATTGATCTCGTCCAAGAGTTTTTCCATTCCCTCGTAGAACTCATCAACTTCTTCTTTGTCCATTCCGCTAAAGCGACGATCCATAGCAATCCAGTTGCCAATCTCGCAGTACATAGCAAACTCGTGGAGCGATAGCCCCGCCATCTCTGCTACATCAAGAAGTTCAAACCGTGCTGGCTGATCATCAACAAAACCCTTTATTAGAATCATTTGCTGAAGCCGAGAAATCTTTACCAAGTCTTCGCTTGACGGGTGTTCCCAATTATGTACGGTAACTATCCATTCTTTGAGGTCGGCTATTTCTTCCTCGGAGATATTTTTGGCGATTGATTTTTTGAAATCTTCGTTCATAGTTCCCACATTTCGTTGAGCAGTTCAATTTCGTTATAAACATTGTCGTCTTTGACGGGCGCAATAAGAATATTTGGTTGGTTTTCGGGGTTGCCCCAGAAGTCATCGTAATCATCTGATTCCATACTGCGTGTTGATCGGTCTAGTGCGATCCATTCCCCGTATGATGCGTATGCCATTAGGTCGTCTTTGTCCACGCCGGCCAGCCCCGCATAGGTGTCTATCATCATCGGGTAGTTTCCGTGCGTGAGTGCGCATACGGTTTTGATATCTGACAAGAATTGCCACAGGTCTATAACTGTTTGCGGTCGCGCAAATTGTGATCCAGTGATTTTGCTGAACTGTTTGGCTTTTTCTCGTAATCGTTTTTTGAGGATTACTATGTAGTCTTCCTTTTCCATGCGTATATTCTACTCTGTTTTCTGTTGTTTGTCAAGTGTTTAGAATAAAGAATCTTGCCTGTTGCCTCTGAGGTGTCGCGTATCAAAACACCATGCGTGAAGATAAACATATTCCTCGTTCTCAATGGCGACAGTGCGTGTTGCCCCCTTCACCCAGCCCCGTACAAGGCGATAGATATTTGACTGCGAAGGGTCTAACCCTTCTCCACAGTCTCGGCAGGTGTAAATAGGCGACAGTGCCATGCGTGTTCCTTTCGTCTACTACGAGCGTAGTCTTCAATCGCATCAGCATACGACAAAAACTCCCTACCAGTCATGGCAAGAAGTTCGTTGTCGGTAGGTTCTCTATCGGGTCGCCACTTGCGCCACTGATAGTTAGACCATTCCGTCATTCATTCGTTCTTTCGCTACGGCAACAGACGCTTTGTCTTTCATTGCCCCCAGCCAAATCTTGTAAGTTTCGGCATGATGAATAATCATTCGGAGTTCGTCAGCGGGGACATCGTAGTCCTCTCCGTCCGACTCTCCGTCTGAGTTGAGTGCGCCAAACACGACGCAAGTTCCGCAGAGAATGCGACCAAATAAAGCGGTGGCGATGAAGTTGATGTGTTCGCCGTCAATGAGTCCTGTGTCGGATACATAGCCGATGATGTTCTCGCCGTATACGCAGTCAAACCAGTTCCCGATCATTTCGTGAATTTCGGAATGGGTTATTCCTACCTCAAATGTCTTTGTGGAGATGCCGTTGTTGGTGATGATGATTGCTGTGGTGGTTGTCATGAGTACAGTATATCTCCGTTATTGTTGTTTGTCAAGTTTTTATTTGAGATTTTCTGACTTTTTTACAACGAGAGTGAAGGTCTTGCTCATTGTTCCCACCACTCGTTTAGGGCGTCACAAATCGCACCCTGTCCATCGCCACCCAAGTCCAGAGCCTCATCAGGCTCGTCCTCACGGCGCATAATGTTTGAGAACCCGTGAATAGTTTTCATAGTCACGATGCGAATGCGATAACGCTCAGGGTGCTGACTCGGACGGATTGTTTCAGGATTTTCGGGGTTGTGGGGCGAAGCGTATCCAACCATTACCAACGCAACAGCGTTGATGTACGAGGGTCGTTTGGTTTCCACTAATAACTCGTAGGGGTTAGGGTTTGTTCCCAGCAGATAAGCCCCGTCGTTGTCGCAGGCGTAAAGCAGAGCGTCTATCTCAAACGGGTCGTCCGTGTGATTGTGAACCAAGTCGTCAATAGTTTTTGCCATTGCGGTGATGTTCATTATTCCGTTTCCCCTACTGCTTCTATTTGTTCGTTGATTAGTTGTTCGTTGTATTCCGACTTTTCTACAACTGCGTCGGCAATCCATTCGGATACATCGTTTCCTGCGTTGTCCCATTCGTCAAACTCCTTACAGATTTCTGCCCACGCTTCATCGGTGAGGGTGTGTTCGTCAATCGTTGGGTACTCCATATCCTCTTTGAGCCATATGAGAGCGCAGATGTTTTCGTCAGGGCTTTTGCCCTCTAGGATTTTTAGGAGTGATGAGACTTTCATCGCTCAACTCCGATGTGGGCTAGTGCTTCCAATACATCGTGGAAGTAGTGTCCGTGACAGATGTACCAACCTCTGTCGTTGGCGATAACTGTCCAAGAGGCGTAGGCGTGAAAGTTCTGTCCCTCACGGACTGCCACTACTTGCCAAGTGGAGAAACTTGCGCCACCCCATTGTGACGGGTGAGCAGGTCGGAAGTCTTGTGTCTTGCGGAACGCAATGACAGTTGCCTCGTTGTAGAGGCGTGTGCCTACTGCGATATCGGCGGTGGTGTGGTCGTATTCGGTGATGGTGGTGGTGGTCATGACTACAGTATACCAATCTTTCTGTTAGTTGTCAAGTGTTTTACGAAAGTATTTACGAAACTACCAAGATGACGAATACTCAAAGTCCCAATCGTTGGGCATGGTGAGCAACTTGTCAATCGTGTCGGCGGTATAGGTCAAGCCCTCTATGTACCATTCGCTATAGTCCGTTGAGCCGAAGAAGAAACCGTTAGAAGTCGGCAACAGTTCGTCAGCGAGCGTGGTATCGGCAAGAACCTTACGACAGGTGTCTCGCAGTTCCTCTAACTTCTCTCGCCCGACAAAGACCGTCTGACATTCGTCCTCGCCACCCTGACACTCCTGAACGAACCAGTTATGGATAGCGTTCTGCTTGCGCCATTGAGCGACTTTCACTTCTATGAAAGCCGTCGGGAAGTCTGTTTCCATAAACTCCCCAACCTTACTGAGAGCGACAAGCGTGGCAAACAGTTGCTTGCTCTCGTCACTACCCCAGTCACCGCTGTGAGCGAACTTCTTTGCGTATAAGTATTGGTCGAGTCCCATGTGTTTATTCTACCCCTTATCTTTGTTGGTGTCAAGTGTTTGTTTAGATTTATTTGGGAGAGCGAGGGGATTAGTCCTCGTCATCATCCTCGTCGTTGTCAATGCCTTCGGGTGCTTCCACATTCGGGAAGTAAACGATAATGCCCCTGCCCATGTCGTCAAAGCGTGGCTGGCTAAGTATGAAAGCCAAGTCCGAGTCCTGAACGCTGAGAGCGAAACGGAAAGCGTCAGTAATGCTCTCCATGTCAATACCGAGACATTCCTTGCCGTACATATTGCGCCCGCTGTATGAGCGAAGTTCGGCATCGTCAATGTCGGATACGAGGCTCTGAATGTCCTCAACTTGTGTGGTGGTTAGTGTGGTTGTCATGGATGTAAGTATACCGCCATTACGGTAGGTTGTCAATAGTTTTACGGATATTTCCTAAGAATATTTATCCACAGGTTTATCCACAAGCACTAAGGTTATCCACAACCGCCACCCCGAACGAACAAGTGTTCCCCATTCCCGACGAAGGAGAAAAACTTATATATGCGCAAGGAGTGACGGTGGCAGAAAGCACTACGGCACTAAGGGTCGTAGGGCGATTGACTCAGCCTTAGCGAACTGATCAGGACACAAGTTCTCTCCGCCTGATTGGACAATAGAGTAATGAAGTTTTGCGTCATCATTATCCGTTGAGCCTTCGTTGATACGGCTGATCACATCATCGGTAGTCATGCCATCAGTCATCAACTGACACCACAACTCGCCCAACTCAACAACTTCGTTATCAGACATCGGCGGAACAGCCCCGTAGAGGAAGTACACATCGTCCACGAACGCTGTTTGTTCCTGAGTGAATGGTCTATCCGTAATCGGAATAGTGTCAAAAATAGGAACACCAGTCGTAGGAAGCGGTTGAAGCGTAGTGCCAGCAACATCATCCATCTTTGATGAACAACTCACCTGAACAAGCAGGAGCGAGTAAACACATCCGAGAAGAGCAATTGGAAGTATCGTGCGTTTCATTAGTTATCAAACTTGTATGCCTGCTCAGGGCAGAAGTTCACGACAGCCGATGCCACAACATTAGTAAGTAATTCTTCTACACTGGCGATACCGCCAGACGATGAGACAATTGCGTCAAGTGCGTCGTATCCACTCATACCACTACGCAAACCATCACACACCACATAACCTGTGTTAATCATGTCTTGGTCTTCTAAGTAGATAGGGCCAGAAGTTTCGCTGTAGATGTCGTAGATGAACTCTTCTTCGTCTGAGTAGATGGGTTCAGGTCCTGAGGTCGCAATTGGTGCGTCAGTTGTCTTGGTCACCTTGACTGTTGTGTCAGGTGCTTCGGTACTAGTGACATACACGGTCTTGCTTCCGCAACCTACGAGTACGAGTGTGCCGATAATAATTGGAATGAGTCGTTTCATACTGATACCTTATCCTTTTTTTTAGGTTTTGTCAAGTGCTTTTCTATACCGTTGTTGGGTTTGGTTTTAGCATCGTCCCATTCATTTACAGCCTTACATACCTCGCATACTGTTTCAGTCATCTCCCCGTCATACGGGTGAGATAACCACATAGCGAAGCGTTCTTTGGAGTCCCGTGCCGTAGTCATAAGGACAGCCATAAGTCTGCTGTATTCGGCGTACTCTTCAGTTGGCGTACAAGAACAACCCACCGTTATGGCGATGTTGCGCAGTCGTTCACCGAGAGCGATAAGGTCAGGACATTCCTGCTGAACGAGCAAGACGGTCTTTCCATTCCTGAATATCCGCAGCCAACTTTTCGTCAGGCTGACCGAACTCGTTGGGGGTATAACGGACATAGATATCGTACAAACCGTCGTCGTCACGCTTGCGAGTGGCAAAACGGAACTGTGAATACTTGCCGAGTGTTGGGGCAAGGCTTGAGCGATTAGAGGCACTCTCACGGACGAGACACCACAGGTTAGGCTTCTGTATGACTCCCAAAATGAGTTTCTGTACCGTACCTAAGCGGTATGCGTAGCGATTAGGATTGCCCTTACGACCTCTTCCTGACGCTCCGCCACGACTTTCGGGCAGGCTAGTAAATGCTTTGATTTCTGACATAGTTTGTTTTCCCTTTTGTTTGTTTGCTTATTGCTACCCTTGTGGGCAGTTCTTGTTGGTTAGTCTACCAAGTTATTACTGAAATGTCAAGTGATAACAACATTTGTTATTGTGTCACTCGTCACTGATTACTTTCCAACCATCGTGATGTCCTGTGACAAGAAGGTCTTTCCATTCTTGTTCGGACTCGCAGTAGTAGAAGATTTGGTCATCCCACTCAGACCACACATCGTGTTCGGGGTGTTCGGGGTCTGCCAAGATATCGGTTACCCGTGAGGCGTTGCTATCAACAATGATTTGGACGCTCTCTGTTGCTTCGGGTGCGTCGTCCCAAAAGATTTCTACCTCAACACCGTTGAGCCAAAAGTCGGATGGTGTAACGAACTTTGTGAGTTCCATTACTTGTTCACCGCCCAAGCGGCTTGCGACATACAGCCGTGTCCATACCAGTCCTCTAGACCCTCTGATGTTCCACAGTCTGAGCAGATTTCTGTTTGGTTATCGGTGCGTGAGAGTGCGCCGATGTATTGCCCACGACATAAGTCGTTGGGGATACCGCCCAAGCAACGAGGGCAAGTGTATTGGTCAAGCGTAATGCTCACACTTCCACTTCCTCTTTGACTTCAGCAACGACGATACGGGTGTAAGGCGTTGGGGTCATTACTTGTTCCTCAATGCCTGAGTCAATCAGACCGTTCTTGAGAGCCTTGTCAAATGCTTTTGGCTCAACGGCAATCTTGGTGACTTCACGGAAGATATCCGCAGTGACGAGTCCCTCTAGGATGTCGGTGTGGAAGTTACGACGGATAGCGTCAATCGCTGAGACTTTCTGTCCATCTACGGTTGCGTTGTTTGTGTCTTCTGAGGCGAATGCCCGCTGAAGTTCGTCTTTCGCTTGCTCAACCATTTTGTCGGCGTTCTTCTGAGCGTTGAGAGCCATCAGGTAAATGCGTGAGGCTCGTTGGGACATGGACTCTGTGGTGGTTAGTGTTGTCATGGTGTACATCTTATCCTTGTTTATTGTGTTTGTCAATAGTTTTGCGAAGATTTCTTAGAAATATTTTGGGCTATCGTTTGTGGCGTATGGAGTGGATAGGCTAACACTATCGGTATGTGTAGTTTTATTTCTTACTGAGAGTAAATATTTGTATATGCGCAATGTATGACGGTGGTGGAAAGGATCAGTCAATGACCGTCCATCTGTCGCCAAACTCAGAGTTCAGTCCTAAAGACGAGCCATCGTCCCATTTCACAGAGACAGTACCCGTGTCATCCACGAAGTCAATGACCCCTTGGTTGCCTTGGCGTAGCCCCGTGTACGGGTCGTTCGTGTATTGGAGTTGGACTCGCTTGCCGATGAGTGCTTGTAAGTGGGGATAGGGGTGTTTCAACATTAGATGTTCTTGCCAATCCCATAGAACGCACGGGCGTGTCCAAGTAGAAACTCCGAGATAAGATAATCTATCTCAATCTGTGATGCTTCCTCGTTGTAGTTTGTCATGTCCTCTACGAACACCATGTAAAGCAAGATGATGTCCGAGATGTCTTTACGGGGGTTTTCCTCGCTCCTATCCACCCCACCGAGAGCGTCCTGCTCTCCGAGTTTTACGCCTCTTGCGTACACTCTTTCGGCAAGGGTTTCTAATGTCTGAACATTCATAGGTCGTTCCCGTCCTCGTCTTGGAATACAAGTTCACTCAATCGCATACCAGCGAAGTCGTCTTCTACATATGACTCAACACGGTCAATGATTTGCTCAATCGTAAATGTTTCGTCCGCCGATGGGCGATGAGAACCATCTTTGTCGTAGAGGATTGCGAAGTCTCGCTCATCGCTGAGTTGCTGAACAATGCCAGCAACATCATAAGAAACGACTTTCATAACATTTATTCGTTCAGGTAGGTCGCTCATCGGTTATTGCTTCTCCATTCGCAGTAGGCGTTGTAGGTTTCGTCATCGTCGGGGTCAAGACCATTGGCTTCACACCATTGGTCGTAGGAAGGATTGGACTCAAAGACCTTGATAGTCATTGCTTCACTTCGTGAATGCTTGGTAAGAAATGCCAAGAGTTGTCAGTAATGAACATCGTTGCGTCACTAAAGGTCGCAAACCGATGGAGTGTAGAGGAGGGTTGGAGTTCTACACACCAACCAAGTCCGTCTGCGTCCTTCATATCTGTGTCGTAGTAGAGGACGACACGGCGTACTGCGTTCTCTAGTTCTTTTTTAGTTAGTTGTAATAACACATAGGTGTCCTTATACATCTGACTATTTGTTCCGTGAAGGTCGGCTTCTATTTCTAGATTTGCTTCGTGTTCGTCGTGGAGTCTCTGTAACTCGTACATATCGGTTTCATTCATCGGTTACCACTTCTCCAATGAGATGACTTTGTAATCTTGTAAGCCAGCCTCGTTATCCGCAATCTTGTCAAGCCCGTCATCGTCGTCGCACTCAACCCAGCCCTTGACCCAATGGCAGTTAGCGTCCTCGTTGAGATACTCTGCCCTATCGTCGTCGGACATTCCTATCCAAGCAGAGGGCATAAGTGACTCGTCAATGACCGTGTAGTAGTTCCACTCAAAGGTCTTGATACCCGATGGGTAAGTCTGCTCGGCGCAAACCTTGTAGCCGATAGTCATTTGTCCCCCAAGTCAATAGCGAGAGGCTCAATCTGCTGAAAGTGAAAGAGGAGTTCGTCCCAATCGGCTTCAGACCAATCAGGGTGGTCACCCGTAGAGTCTGCGTACTTCAGTAGAGCGAGAGCGTCATTCGGAAACCAACCTAAGTTGAGAAGTGTGTTCACCATAAATGGCGAGTGTCCACGAAACATCTCAGGGAGACAGGAGTTGTCGTACTGAAACATCTGAACTTTCATTCTCATATCGTTGTTCCACGCACTTCCCCGTGAACGCTTCATTACTTTGTATTTGTTGTTGGTGGTCATAATGAGTATCCTATCGTTCGTTTGTAGTAATAACAACCTGCGCCACAATAAAACTTGGCTTATTCACAGTATGTCGCCCTTGCTAAAAGCGTCAATCTTCTTCGCCGTTCTGCCGTTGTTGATAGCAGTGTTTATACATTCCTGAAAGTCCTCGTCCACTTCCCACGCCCAGTGGTATAGGTCGCAGATAATGTCAATAAGAAGTTCCTCGTTATTGCGAGGGCTTGCTACGGGTGTTCCGTATCCGTCCATCTCGTAGGAGAGTAGGCGGAAGTGTTCCATTACTTTTTCGGCTCTATCTAGTGGTGTGGTCATAGTTAGTATTATACCCCCAATAAATGATATTGTCAAGTGTTTTACAAAAGATTTATTCTTCGTAGGTGTCAAACCCGTCAAGGGCTTCGGGGTATTCAGAAGAAGGCGACTTGAGTTGAGCAATGCGGGCTTCTAGCCCCGCCATCACTAGTTCCTTCTCGTTGGTAACACATTCCATCCAGTCCTCGTATTGCGAGCCACTGACAGAGAATGCGATAGTAAATGCGTGGTTGTAGGTCATTAGCAAATCTCAAATCCGTCGCACTCAATAAGAAACTCTGCGAACTCACGCACATTCTCAATAGAGAACGGATAGTTCGTTGCGAAGTGTTGTACCTTGCCGTGTCCACGACAGGAGTTACACCAACCGTGAGTGCGTCCTAGAATGATTGCGTCTGCTTCTTCTAGTTCTTTATCGGGCATACCGTTATCAACGCCGACAGTATCCGAACGGATACCCGTACCTTGACAGTAATCGCAGTCTGATGTTGGTAACGAGGCGAGGTGTTCACGGTATTCGGTTTCGTACTTGGCAGTTACACCCGTAGCGATGTCGTTGAGAAGTCGCTGACCGAGTGCGAGTGCGTTCTCTGCGTCAAGACCGTCGCCATCATTGGAGTATCCACTCTCAACAGTATGAGTAATGTCGCCGTGAAGTTCCTCGCAGTAGTTCCATAGTGGTCGCCACCACCAAACATTGTTCCTGAAATACGAACCCTTTTCGCTTTCTTGGTTCTTGCCGTATACATCCATTCCCATTGGAGTTCCCTTTCGTCGTGGTTGATAACACTCTATCGTCTTATCGCTACTATGTCAAGTCTTTTCTTCAGATTTATTTATAAATATTTTGAGAAATAGATTGACACTACACTCATAAGCAGATATACTGAGCGTATGACCACCATAGATATCTCCATCGAACTCAGGCAAGAAATGCTCTCTTGGGCGCAACAGCAACTTGACGCTATGTCTCAAACCGAATACGGCAATGACTGGTGGGGTGCGTACAACGACAAGTGGGATATAAACATTTGGGACTCACAAGAACTGGGTAATACTTCGTATGACCAACCCACCCGTGTAACTGCCTACAGCCTAACCATAGATGGTCGCACTGACTACAGTTCGTTTGTTGGTATTGGTTTCATTAGTGAACCTGCCGAATGGTACTTAGACCATTCTTGTAATGAGTGTGGCGAACCGATGAGTGGCAAAGGTGACGGCACTCGTCCGACTCGCTACGCCCACGGGTACGCCCACGGGCAATGCGCTCTTGACTTTGAGAACTTTCTCAACAAATCCAAATAAAACACTTGACACGACAAGCATAAGGAGATAGACTTACCGCTATGACTACCACCATCACTCAAAAAACCAAAGACGCTATTGCCGACGGGAAGATCATCGGTGATGGACACACCATCTTTGATCCCTCGTACTACGCTCCCCACTTCTCTGAGGACGAACTGCGTAAAGCGAAACTCATCCAAACCTATAAGTCGGATACATCGGATCACAAGTCCACCATCTTTGACGACAATGGCAAGCCGATGACGAAACTAAAGGGCGTGTACAACTTAGAGTTCTTGTATTGGCTCTGCGGTGCGCTCGGTATCAACTCGCACAACGACTACAACGGGCGTGGCTCACAGGCAGACGAACTTGCTCGCCGTATCCGCAAGGAACTGGCGTGAACGAGATTTCAGAACCCACGATAGTGGAGTTGGCTCACAGGGACAGCCTAGAGAAAGCACCATTCACTATTACTCATCACGACGAAGCCTCGTCTTGGTGTGACTCGTCACTTCTAAAGGCATTAGCCAAGTCATTCAGTACCGTCTTGGTTACGACACTTGATGGCTACATCTATGAAGGCGAGGTGCTTGCCGTTGAGAACGGAATACTCGTACTCTCCAATAGCAATCTTGGCAATGCGTGGGCAGAAATGGAACTCACGCTAGCGAGTATCACCAACATTCATTACTGCTAAAGAAATCTCACCCGTAAGGTTGTGATTATAAACATAAGGGGATAAACTGACCGCTATGACCACCTACCACATTGAGTACATCGTTCACCTTGAGATAGAGGCTGAGAGCGAGGACGAGGCACTAAAACTCGGCTCGCAGGAACTTCACGCCCTTGATGGTGACGGACTCGCTAACTGTTGCGAGTTCTTAGATATAGAAATCGTAAACAACGACGACTTAGGAGAAACCGAATGAAGTATTACCGTGTAGGCATTTTTGCGTCCGTGAATGTGGAAGCAGAGAACGAGGACGACGCAATACACCAAGCCCGTCACATTGTTATTGACGGCGCAATCAAGACGCACGAATACGAGTTTGAGGCTCAGGACAGAGAACTTGACCCCGACTTGGACTTCTTAGCAATGATGGCAGAGGAGAAAGCGAAATGACGAAACTCGTTATTCATATTGGTACAGGAACTATCATTGACGCTGACGAATGCGTTATCGTTGATGTAGAGAAACTGGACGATCACGACACTGCTCTCGTAAACGACGGTGACGACTCTGATGTCGTTGAGATCGCTGAACGACTCGGTAAGCCACTCAACCTGACGGACTTATCGTTCCGTAACACGGTGGCGTTCTCTCCATCATCTCTCCGTAGCGAAGCAGAGGAAGCGATCTCTCAAGGTTTTGCTACCGACGACGACGATATTGCCTATCTCACTTGGACTGCCGAAGTAGCCACTGACGACGAACTAAGCGGTGTTGCTGACTACATTCTCAATGACGACACAATGTGGAACGAATACAACACGACGGTAATGGACGGTATGCGACAAGGTTACAGATGGTCTAAGGAAAATAAAAAACTTGACAGCGACGAGTCTTAGGACTATAATGACAAGTATGACCACCAACATCTTTGACCCTTGTATTTACTGCGGTGACTTCACTGCGTTTGGCTCTGTCCGTGAGGACGGAACACTCATCGGCAAGTTCGTGAACCGTATTCCTGCTGACACTACGGATGAGGAAACAGGCGAATACAAGGACGGGTATGCGTGTGCTGAGTGCGCTGGGTTTGAGTGCGACGAATGCGATACGGCTATCTATCTTGACTGCGAAACCCGTGTGGAGTTTCAGGACGAGAGTGGCAAGTACCACTACGGCAACTATCACACCGAGTGCTACAACGAAACGAAACACGGTAAAGCCGAATACGGCGAGAACATTGAGGAGACAGTATGACCACCATTACGAAACGAGAGATTGACCTCTCTATACGGAACGCCGATAACTCTTGGTATTGGCAACAAATCCGTGACTACAGCAATAGAGAAACCCATCGGTTGCGAGCGAACATTCGTCGTAACGCCTACGACCATCAGTCGTACGCCAACATTGAGAGATGGTCTAACGAACGAGGCTGGGTCATCATTTCGTGCCACCCCATCACGGACTACCCGTGTGCCAAAGTTTGGTCTGGCAGAGAACAACTTACCGACAACGACCACGAGTGGTTCATTCAGAGTGCTGAGTGCTTATTTGCGATAGGAGTGAAGTTCATTGAGAGCGATTACAGTTACACAGACATATGAACTAATCGTTACGGCTGAAGTCCAAGTGCCTGACGATAGTACCTATGAAGATATGGTCAATGCGTTTACCGACTTCCCTATTCGTGTTGATGTAAACCCCGTTTGGGACGATACCGAGAATGGTATGACTATCGGTGGACTCTGCGTGGACGGCGTTGTTTCTTTGACGGGCGACGACACGCTCGTTTTTTATGAAATGAAAGACGACGAATGGACTCGCATAGAAGAAAGCGAGGAAAGTGACGATGAGTGACTTCCACGACTTCACTGGCATTACCCGTATGGACTTTGACTGTGCGACAGACTCTCGCAAGGAAGTCATAGTTCAGTTATCTACAGTCAAGCACGACCCACAACAGAGTGTATGTATTGTTGTTTTCACTGAAGAGGGAGTCATCTTTGACTTTTATACTGATGGAGAACTCGTCCGTACGAACGGGCGCACCTATCAAGAATGGTTTGATGCGTCGCTACAAGCGTAGGGACACCCATAGCCTGAATATCACTACAACAAGAAAGGGATTATGAACGATCCAATAAAGAAAGAGAACGGCTCTATTGACACCGACGCTTATAAGGGTATGTCGGGGCTAGTAGATGTGAATGGAATGAAGGTGTCCGTCACTGTCACTGATACCCGTGTGTGTTACGGGAGATTTGATTTGTGCGTAGTACCGAAGGAAGGTAACGGTCAGCGTTGGATTGACTACAAGAATGTAGAACTCTCCGATATGCCGAAGCCAACTGCCGAACCTGAACTCTCTACGATACGAGAAATGATTTTGTCTCTTACTGAGAAAGCAAAAGCGAAGCAAGAGGCATAAAGGTTTGTGGGGTTCTCCGTACTCCTATTTATTGCGGAGAACTTCCACAAAACACTTGACATTGGTTTGATTTACCGATATACTTATCTCTATAACCACCACTACCGAAGGGGATTACTATGCCGAACTGGTGCTACAACAGAATGAATGTTACGGGAGACCGTGAGTCGCTAGTCAAACTCACTGAAGCGATTACCCGTCAGTACGACCCGTCGCTCGCTGAGACAACAATGGGTGTTGAGCAGGTGAACTACGACCTATCTGTCTTATTTCCTATTCCTGATGAACTCCGAATAACGGCTATGTTCTTTAGTACCGAGACTGACGACCCTGAATATCAAGAACTTCTCAAGAAGTACGAAGCGAACAAGGAGAAGTACGGTTACACCACTTGGTATGACTGGGCTATTGAGAACTGGGGTACGAAGTGGTCGCCTCGTATTGAGGAGTGGGAAATCATTGACCACTCTGACGGGAGTGGCGGTATCTATGCGTACTACGAGACTGCGTGGTCACCTGCTGACGGACTTATCCGTGAAGTGAGCAAGCAGTTCCCGACACTCTTGTTCGTAGTTTCTTCTGACGAGGAAGGTCGCTCGTTCTCTTGTGTTGGGGCGTTCAGTAATGGCGAGATGGTTGCTGAGGCTGGTTGCGAACTGTCTGCTAACAAAGTGCCTGAGCAGTTCCGTGAGGCTTATGCGAGGATAGATGAGGAAATAGAGTCTGGTACAAGTGACGGGAACTACGACGCTTGGGACGAGATGAGCGAACTTGACAGTGACATTCTCGGCTGGTTAGAAACTGAAGTAGATAACCAACTGCGTGACAAGGGATTACTGCCGAAGTTGAGCGTATGACCCGTAGGTCACCCGTGTAGTTTTCAGACTTCTTCTGAGTGTTCGCAGTTTTCGTCGTGAGTGTGTTCTTCGGTGGCGACTTCGGTGTCGTTCTTCTTGGACTTGCGCTTGGGCTTATCCTCGGCGGCAACTTCTTCCGTAGCGACTTCTTCCGTGACGACTTCTGCGACAGGGGCGACTTCTTCTACGACGACTTCAGCAACAACCTCGGCAACGGGGCTGACTGTGACACGAGTGGCGAGAGCCTCGCGATGAGCAATAAGTTCTTCTTTTGATAGTTTGCGCATTGGGTTTCTCCTGATAGGGGTACAGAACAGTGTATCAAATACTAGGGTTATTATAAAATAAGACTTGACAGAAAGAAAGTTACCTTGTATGCTTGACAGTATGACACCACAAGAAGCCGATACAGAATACAAGAACACTCTCCGTAGCCTCGCTGAGGAACACGGCGGTTACAGTTTTATCCCTAGTGAGTCGTGGCGTGAAGCGTCAGAGATCACTCGTGCGTGGGCAGTCGTTGCTAAGTACGAGGGTACGGTTAGCGTGGAGTTACTCGGTCGCTATATGGTTCCGCTATCCATTATTACCCGTATTATGCCCTCGGTGACACTGGATAACACCCGTAAGGTCGCTCGTGCTGACCAATACAAAGCATTTGAGCAGTGGGCGAGAGATCACGACAGAGAACAGTTCACGACAGATCAGATCGTAGAAGCGTCAGGGTTTGGATATCAGACAACGCTGAAGTTCATTGACGGACACCCGTCTTTTTATAAGATCAAGAAAGGCCTATACGAGTGCCGTGATTGTCACGCTGATCGTGAGCAGGCTAAGAAATCTAAATAAATCTTTCGGAAACACTTGACAGGCGATCTAATCACTGGTAGAGTTATACCCGTAAGCAAAACCACCACTACACAGAAAGAAACAAAATGACCACCACCACACTCCCTGCCTGCTGGCAGAAGTTCCACAACGCCCTACACGCTGGTATTGACCGCATTATCTTATTCGGACCCGCTGGTACGGGTAAGACTTTCGCTGGTTTATCTTTCGGTGATACGGCAGGCGGTTCTTTCCGTCTTGCGTGTACCGAAGATATGACCAACGCTGATGTATCGGGTTCTTTTATGCCTGACACTAAGGGCGGTTTCTCTTGGGTTAGCGGTTCTGCGCTGAAGGCGTGGAACGGCGACAACACTAAGGGCGGTCGTCTTGTCGTAGACGAGATTGACAAGGCTGGCGGAGATGTATTCGCTACCCTACTGAACTTCCTTGACTCTCCTGAGTCTGCTAGTTGGGAACACCCTGAGACGGGTCGTATCTACACTCCCCGTAGCGGTTTCTCTGCCGTAATGACAACAAACATTGAGAATATGGCAGAACTACCCGTAGCACTTGCTGACCGTTTCCCCGTTCGTATTCGTATCAGTGAGCCACACCCACAGGCACTTCTGAAACTGTCTGACGACTTGCGTGGTATGGCAGTGCGTATGTCTGACGCTGGTAAGCAACGGATTAGTTTGCGAGCGTTCTATGCGTTTGACAAACTGCGCTCCACTCTCTCCATAGAAGAAAGTGCCGAGATCGTATTCGGTGAGCGAGCAACTTCTATTCTAGAAGCGATCAAAGTAGACGCTCTGAAATGAGTAAGACACTTCACCGCCCCCTGCCTGAAATAATCACTAGGCACGATATCTCCGTAGGCGAGTGGTCAGTATCGGACTGCGCTCCTACTCGTGGCTTACCCCATACTGTCATTAGTCAGAAGCGTCTTGTCGCCCCACAGGGCAGTGACCCACTATCACAGGCGATACGAGCGCACGAGATGGTTCATATCAAAGTGTCACCACAAGACTACGCACCGTGGGTAAAGCGTGGACACGCTACCTACGAGTCACTGATCGCCTGCGAGGAAGCACGAGTGAACTATCTCGCTACGAAAGCAGGGTTTGATATGAAAGCCCTCGCTGACGGTTCTGAGAAAGAAGCGGGCGAGCGTTATGTCGCTAACGAGGACTGGGAAGGAGCAGTGCGTACTGCTATCGCAACTGTCGGTAGTAATGCCCATAGGCAGTTCATTACGGGCGTACGCCGACATAACAAAGTGTGGGCTGATGTTCTTGCCGATATTGGTAAGCGAGCCACCCGTGAACTAAAAAAGCACGATAGACGAAGTGGTAAGCGAAGTCTCGCTAGTACGACTGACGACGATAACGACTTCACTCCTTACGGTTTTATCTATACCGAAATGCTAGCGAACTGGGTTGATCGCCTATGCGGTAATAATCCCGACGACAAAAGTAACGACGGTGACGACGACGGTGATAGCGACGGTGACGGTGATGGTGGTGAAAGCAAAGACACCAACAAGGGTAAAGACTCCGACAACACCCGTGACACTACCCGTGACGATAAAAAGAAAGTGCTTGACGAGTATAAGCGTATGGAAATCGCTGACACTCCTATCCCTGCTTGGTGTGATCTTGTCATAGAGACTTGCCCTATGCCCGTAGTTCTGAACGGTTCTATGGGTAGAAAGCGTGTTGCGAGTAATACGGGCAGAAGTCCACGCCGACTTCACCGCTACTTGACTGACCCCCAACGGCGAGTGTTTGACCACACTATTCGTGGCAAGGGCGGTATCGTACTTATTGACTGCTCGGGTTCTACTCAGATCACCAAAGACGAAGTGCGAGAGATACTAGTCAATAGCCCTAGTGCTACTGTTGTTGTCTATACGGTGCTTAGTTTCACCCGTGACGATAACGGCGAACTACCTACTAATGCTTGGGTTCTCGCTAAGAACGGTCGTATGGTTGAGGATATTCCGTTTGAGAGTGGTGCTGCTAATGCGGTTGATCTCCCTGCCGTTCGTTGGGCGGTTGATAATCGCAAGCGTCGTGAGCCGATTATTTGGGTTACTGATGGTGGCGTGTCAGGCGTGTCAAGCGAGGGTAGGGGAGAGTCTTTTCATAAGTCGCTGAACCTAGAGTGTCTAGAGTTTGTCAAGCGACACGGGATTATCCTTGCGAGTGATGTCACCAACGCTATTGAGAAACTCACCAAACTACGGACAGGCACAAGACCACACTCAGACTACGGTCAAGGGTTCTCTCCCTATGTCTCACAAGTATTCGGATAACCGTTCGGGTACGAGCGTAGGCGTTATGCTACGCTATGTGAGAAGTGTAGTTGAGTCACTATGGTCGTGGTGGTCAGTAGGTGACTCCTACACTTTACTAAGTAGCACTGCCTTACTCTCACGAGTAGGTGGTGCTATTTGGTATACGGGGACAGGTATGAGAGAGACACGAGGTACTGAACTACTGTCACGCTCTCACCTACTGTCATACTCCGACACACACACTCCCTTACTCCCTAGAGTTACCCGTAGGACTACCCGTGTCACTTGGCGACAGGACACACTAAGAGACAGCACGCTAGGGGGTAGTAGGGTAACGAGGACAGGTCAGGGTAGGGGAGAGACTTTTTTCGTTTTGACGGCTTACTAGGGTAGGGGTACGCAATGCTTGACGGTGGTGGAAAGGGCGTTGCTTTTCTCTCTTGCGGTCAAGGGTTGGGGTTCATAAAGTTTTACTAGGTCAAGGGTCAAGGTCAAGGGGAGTCACTAGGACACTAGGGGACACGGGGGTTCACTAGAGGACTCAGGTGAAGTCAGGCGGAGACTAGGAGACTCAGGGGGAGACAGGTGGACACAAGGGGAGTCAAGGGTCAAGAGGGATAACGGTCAAGGGTCAAGAGGGATAACGGTCAAGGGTCAAGGTGATAGGGCATAGGGTTACCCGTAGGACTACCCGTAGCACTTTTTTTTCGGGGTCAGGGAGTCAAGGTCAGGGGGGTCAGGCTGTGGATAAGTCTGTGGATAAAGGGATAGGGCTGTGGATAAGTGGGGGGGTAGGGCTGTGGATAAGTAAGGGGGGGGCAAGGGGTCAATAGGGGGTAGTTATACACAGGCTGGGGATAGGGCTGTGGATAAGTAGGGGTTAGGGGTATCCCTAGAATTACCCGTAGGGCTGGCGGTTTCCTCACCCTTGACAGTCCCGCCTCGCCCTGTCCTCTTGCCTTGCCTTGCCTTGCCCTCGCCTCGCCTCGCCTTGCCTTGCCCTGCCTCTCTCGCCTTGCCCTCTCGCCTTGCCCTCGCCTTGCCCTCGCCTTGCCTTACCCTCTCTTGCCAGCCCCGCCCTCTTGCCCTCGCCTTGCCTTGCCCTGCCTCTCTCGCCTTGCCCTCTCGCCCTGCCTCTCCCCCTCTCCTTGCCTTGCCCCTCTCGCCCCTCTCGCTTCGCCTTGCCCTACCTTGCTAGTCCCGCTTACGACACGGGCAAAATACGGGCAAAATATGCCGAACATTTGTTCGTAACGAGTGTCATAACGACTTCCATAGCCCCCACCGAACAGGCGTTCGCCGAACATTTGTTCGCACCGACAGTCCCGCCAAGACGACGAACACTTGTTCGCACTCCAACACGGGATACGACAGTCCCGCAAATCAGCCCCCATTACAAGCCCAATAACACCCGTAGGCTTACCCGTAGATGTTTGTACCGTACAACCAAACACCTGTTCGTATGACAAATGTCACATCAGTACGACATACGGGGCTGCCCCCCAACTTTTCCGTGCGGGTATTTCCCCGTGGGCGGGCGTGCGCTATATTTTTAGTGTTCTGATGTTTGGGTTAGATTTATCCAGCCTAGTGAGTGGTGGTTACTCTTTTTTGCTGGCGAGGTTGTTCCACCATAGGCGTGTGAATGTCCATGTGATGGCGATCAGTGCTGTTTGTGGCCACGTGGGGTGGTTAGCAACGATGTCTTGTTTGTCGAGCACGTAGAGCGGTACCCAGATGGCTGCCTGGGTGAGCAAGACCGTGATCATGAAGCCGGTGAAGACTGCCAGTGCGGTAGGTTCGTTATTTTGTTTCATGCTGTTGTTGTTGTTGTTGTTGTGTCTCGTTTGATGATCTGGTGGATGCGTTGGCGACTGAGGTTGTACTCGTCGGCAATCTGTGAGAGTGATAAACCTTGTTCACGGAGTTGTGTGATGTTGGTGTTGCGGACGGTTTTCTTTGTTGGGCCTGGCTTGAGCGGTCCCCATGTCCAGCCTGGTGTGTTATCTAGTGTCTCCCAGCGGCTTTGTGTGAGTTTGCCGTTCTTATTGCGTTGACGCATGTAGCCAACCCAAGCCCCGAGAGTAATGAGTTCGTTGCTTTTATTCTCGATGTGAGTTGCAGGAACGAGCGCGTCGCCCTCTCTGGCGATGTATTGTTGTAGAGCCTGGTGATATTGATTAAATCTGGTGTTGTTGTCCATGTTTTGTATGTTAGTTGACAATCTGTCGTAATGCAGGGGAGGTTGTCAAGTTTTTTGTAACTTTTTGTGTTTTTTATCCTTGTGCTATGTTCGACGGTGGTGGAAAGGAATTTTATGAGTGAGGATTTTGGGGATTTGTTTGGTTTTTTGGGTGGTTTAGATGGTGTTTTGCCGGGTGCTCTGTTCGAATGCGTGAATGACGTGTCGTTTGAGTTAGCGGAGTCCCGGGGCCAGACGGATGTTTTGTTTTTGGGGTCGGATGGCCAGCGTTTGGTGAAGTGTTTACATGTCCCTCGTGCCGGTTTGGGTGGTGATGGGCCTGTTTTGTTTCCGGGGATATCGAATTTTATTATAGTTGCCGCTTATTCGGATGAATTTATCCAGGATCGGGTTCAGGAATTAATCGAGGAGTTCGACTCCGAAGAAGAACGCGAAGAAGAATGGGAAAAGTTCATGTCGACACTGGCGAAAGATATCGCCTACATTTATGATACAAACCCACCAGAAAACCTGGTTGATCAACTTGGAGACTTATGAACTGGAATACCGCCGCCGCTGACGTCACTGAAAGAATCTTTAACGGTGATCAGCCGTCAGGGACCCTGGAAGCCCTCAGGTTCCTTCTGGATTTCTTTGTCGACTCAGACGCCTCAGGGAGGGCAGAAGGCTGCCAGAGCGAAGAATTCATTGCTTTGGGGAAGCATGCGCTGCTGTTAGGCCGGCGCCAGGGCTATTTTGCCGGTCCGAATGCCGCTCAGAACGTTTTAGATACCGTGATCCGCAAACAGTGCGACTATGGGCACCAGAATATTTCTCGTTTCGGTCGTTTTGGTCTTCTCGTACGTATGCATGACAAGGTTGCGCGCCTGGAAAACCTCATGATGTCTGGCCACACACCGAATCATGAATCAATCGAGGATAATATCCTAGATGTTATTGGGTACTCAATTGTTGGTGTGATGTGGGAAGAAAATTCTTTTATGTTGGATGCTTTTCCCCTACATGCGCTACATGTGACGGTGGTGGAAAGCGGCCCGAACCGTGAAAAGGAATGGGTGTTCTGATCCTCATGGGTCGAAAAATATTATAAGATGTTCTTTTGTTTGGTTAGATTTATCTAATGTGTTGTGGGGTGTCCCCGTTTTGAAAAAAAATCGCTTTGGCCGTACGGGTCATTTGGAAGAGTCAGCACTTTTCGGAATGCCGGCGGGGTCGGGGAGCCTCGGGAAGTAGCACCTGCATCCTCCCCCCGAGGCATCAACCCTATTTGGCCATCGAAAGAAAGGGGGAACTTCTTTGGCCAAAAATGAACCTAGCACACGAGAGAAACACGTGCATGTAAACAAATTTTCCCAATATTTAAAGAAATATCGCTTTGGTGCTTGCACGCGCGCAACATCGCGTGATACGTTGCTCGACATCAACTTCGGTCGACCGGTCGGAACTGTATAACACTTGCGTCACCTGCGTAAAGTGTTCTTTGTGGTGCACTTGAGGCGGAGGGACTTTTTCTAAAGGTTCCCCCGGACCCCCTCCAAAGGGGTTTTCTCTTCTTTCTAGTTTTATTTAACTAAAAAGAAAGTAAGTCATTGCTTTGAAATGATTTCTTTATTACTCTCAAATAAAATACCTTTTGAGAGAAGAATCTATACGCGTACTGATCGGTCAAGCAAAGTAAAAAAAAGGAACTCATTTTGAACGTTATTATGTTAAATACTATGGAAAATGAATTTTTTGAATTTCAAGAGCCAAAGAAGAAGAAGAACGTCCGCGGACCTTCAAAAGCAACGGTCGAACAGACAGTCAAGAGTTCTACGGTGGCGGAAAGCGCCGTTCAAGAAATCTACGATTACTGGTGTCTCGTCATGCGACCCAACCGGAAGAACCCAGCGCGCCTGGATGTCAAGGGTCGGGATCGTGTTGCAGCAGCGATTAAGGATTTCGGTATGGAGACGTGTCGGCGTGCGATTGACGGTTGCGCTGTGTCGGATTTTCATATGGGCCGCAATAAGCGTGGCCGGCGGTATGACAGTTTGGATTTGATTTTTCGTTCGCATGATAATGTTGAGCGTTTTTTGGGGTATTTGGTTGAGGGTGGTGCTGATCCGTGGTGAGGGTTCGCGATGTGTCGAAAGAGTTCGAGCAGTTTGTGTCGGTTTGCTTCGCGATGTTTAATCGTGAGTTGTTTGAGGGTGACCGTCGTAATGTTGTTCGTGCGTGGTTTGATGTGTTGGGGGATGTGGATGTTGAGTTGTTGCGTGTCAAGTATGTTGAGTTGGCGACGGTGTCTAAGGTGATGCCTACACCTGGTTTGTTGCGTCGGCATGTATTTGCTGATCTTATCAGTGATATTGTATCGCCTGCTGTTGCGTGGGGGCAGTTGCAGGGGTTGCGCGTTGCTTTGAATTCTGGTGTTGAGCGTCCGGTGCTATCGGCGACGGTGGTGGAAACGATTCAGAAGTTGGGTGATGTTGTGTTTGGTTTGACGACTAATGGTGATCGGGAGTACTTCTTGGAGGTGTATCGTGATGTTTGTGAAAAGCGATTGGTTGAGTTGTTGAGGGTGGCTGTATGAAGCGGTTGACGGGTAGGCCTCCAGTAGTGCCGGTAGGTGATCGTGCGTCTGTGTCTTTGAAGGTGTCTGCTGATTTCAAGAAGTTGGTGTTGGCGCAGGCTGAGGGGTATGGGTTGAGTATCCGAGAGTATGTTGAGATGCTGGTGTTGAGAGATGTCGGTAAGTGAGGGACTTAGGGTATAGCCAAGAACTTTTTGTTCGGGAATTGAAAATTGGACACAAGTGGACAGAGTACGTTGCTGAAATACTTAACTCTGAGGGCATTAAATGTGAGGCCACACCAATGAGTATTAGAAAAACCGAAAAAGAACGTCTTTCTTTTGCTACAGAAAAGGATGTTGTGCTCCAAAACATGCCTGGGAATATTGAAGTTAAGTCACGACGGCTCAACTTCAATGAACAACCAAATAGTTACCCTAAAAGTACTGCTTTTGTTGATACCGAGTTTGGGTGGAAACTAAAAGACCCTCTTCCATTGGCTGTGGTTTTGGTAAGTCAAGAAACTGGCTCGTTGTTGGTTATTCCAATCTCTAGTATGCCCACATGGACTACAACACGAAGATTTGATAACGTTCGAAAGATAGAAGACACCTTTCTTTTAGTCAATAAAAAGCATTTGAAGCCTTGGTCGGAATTTGTTGACTGGCTAAATGTTCGGCAGGAAAAACATGAACAAAAAAATAGCGCCTAAAGCAGCCAGGAAGGCTAAATATAAAGACCGTTTATACAATATTGCTTTGCGTGTTGAAGGTTCTTTGAAAAATCAAATTATTGACGCTGCTAATCGGAATAAAATGATGTTGAGCGAGTACGTTTTGTATTGCGTTTGGGAACATATGCGTTCAGAGCGCGGAGTGCCTGTTCCAGGGGAGTCGCAGTTTGCTTTGGCGGACCCAATGGAGCATTTGAGGGCTTATCTTGAAGGTAAAGATGTTTTAATGCCGTGTGGCAAGAAGGAATGTGAAATGAAAATTATAGAATTTCAAGATATGGAATTTTGCGAAACTTGTAATGTGAGGATTTCGTGATTTCAAAGTTTGAAGGAACAGTTTTTCAACGTAAAGCAGACGGATTTGCCTTTTTTGTGAGTCCAATGGGCAAAATTTGGGACGTCGATGAGGATATGTCTAAATTTTGGCCCGATATTACTCAAGTTTTGAATGTAATGGGTATGGCTCGTCACATCGAGAGTGAAGTAATCGATATTAGTTTTGACAATATTTGGATTTTTGCCATTCCGGACACGATGGATCATGAAATTGCGTTAAATCAACTCTTACAGAAGTGTTTGAGTGTTGGTTGCAGTTCATTAAATCTTGTTGGAAGCGAAAAACTGTATGAATTGTCTAACAATATTGCCGACGTTGATGTTGATTTGGCTCTTTGTATATCAATTTGATATACTTTTGGCTAATATCCCCACATTTGAGCCAACGTAGGTCTAGTTGGCCTAATTTCTCTTCGTCTTTGTTCTGCAGCCAATTGCCTACTTGTTAATCCAGCCCAAACACCATGCATATCTGCTGCTGGAAATTCAAGCGCATATTCAAGACATTGCGGCTGCACTGGACACTCTGCGCATAAAGCCCGAGCGTCGACAATGTAGGTAATATCTTTGTGTTCTTTTGGGAACATGATATAAGTTTTACCTTTACAGGAAGCGTTGTTCATCCAACTTTGCTTACCGTTATTTATAATACTTCCAATACTATCTTCTAGACTCACTGAATAGCCTTTCTTACTTTAATAGATATAGAATCTTGTACGTATGTTTTATATGGATGTCCTGTATGAGGATCATATTTTGATGCTGTAGATAGTGCTTTCAAAACATGACGCTTTGCTTGCGTTAAAGTAGGCAACTTTGGACACAAAATATTAAGTGCTCCGAGTGCATAAGATGATCCTGTTCCAATTGCGTATAATCCAGAAGCGTCAGTAGTCCATGCATAGTCGTTATCGATTTGATAAATGATTTTATTGATTGAAACAATGATGGATGAACCTTGTGATGCTATGTGATCTGAATTTTCTTTTGGTGGCGGGGAGTAGCCGTTTGAATCAAAGCACTCTCGTAGTGACGAAATGAATTTAAGAGTAATAAATTCATCTAGTTTTCTCCCTTTCATTGTCGCCGGAGGGACCGGGGGCTGAAATGCGTGGTTCATGAGGTTAATGGCGCGCACATCACCAGCAATACCAATTAAATAGGGTCCTATTTGTGCTATTTTACTCATGGATGGACTTAGGGTTTGTATATATGAGACATACCCATCGTCGTCAACCGTAGAAATTCTACTATCAGAACAAAGAATGGTAAAACCATCGCCCTGAATACCTACAATTGTTGTCATTTTATTTTCCGGTCTTGTAATCAGAAGAAAATTCTTTTCCTCTAAACATTCCCCAGCCTGAATAAATGGGCATGCACTCGTAGGAGAACTTATGTTCACCATCATCTTCATACATCACTACGCCAAGACCCTGTTGCCAATTCTCATGGCGCACTAATGGGCGTCCATCGAGGTCTACTCCACCCCTGGTGCTGGGAATTGCGCCATCAATACGTGCCAAACAGCCTGGCGAAGCCGCCATGATGGTTCTTGGGCCATCAAAATCTTCACGAGTTTTGAAAGCCATTTCAACACGATGGATATGACCATAAATGACACTGCTTTTTTCAGCATTAAGGTATACATGCGCAGTTGAGCCACCACTTTTTACGCGATCACCATGGATGATGCGCAATTTTTTGTTTACCCAAATGTCTGATGCTGGGTATCCGGGTCGATATTCAACGCCAAAGTCATCCATTCGACACAGATAAGGGACCGACATCACTGGCCACGATTCTGGTTCGTTGCCCTTGCGGAGTCCGTATGCTGCGCCAGCATTTTGAACAAGATATTTAGGCATGCGTTCTTCATGGTTGCCAGCAAGCCAAACAATTTGAGCATCAGGTGATGCATGGCGCATTTCGGCGCAGAATGTCGTAGCCCTATCGATAGTTGCCTGTGTTGTTAGCGCATAACTAGGATATACAACATATTTTCCCATTTCCGGAAGGTCTAAGTTGTCACCAACACAAACTATTAGTTCTGGTTTTAGGTGCTTTATGACATTTAGAGCAACGCTGATTGCATCTTCATCATGAGTCGGCTCTAATTGTCCATCACGATTTCTGTAATAACCAAATTGAATATCCGGGATCACTACGCAAGTTTTAAATGTTTCACTTTTTTTAGGTTGTGAAGTATTCTTGGGAAGTTTAACTTCTGGACCGCGTTGAACAACTGGCCATTCTGGTCCTGATTCCCATTTTGGTGAAATTTGGATTGCTGCCAGGTCGACTATTTGAGGATCACCGTTTTCATCCTTGAGCATTGACTGATAAATAGAGATTCTAGTAATATCTCCAATTTCGCTAATGTCAATATTTTTTGATGCAAGTAGATCGGCGATAGCGCCAAGATTTTTTGATCTACTGGCGGTTGTTTCTACTTCTGATAATTTATCAGAGAGGGATGTCATTTCATTAATTCCTTTACTGTTGAGCATTTGCATGCAGATTTTGAGAGAACGCAATGTCGAGCAGTTTCGATTGTCGATCTGCCGATTTCAATTTCTTCTGATACCAAAGCACGATGAATCGCTCGTGCTGAAATTGATTCGTTTTTCATTAATTTCATAAGGATTTCTTGTGAGTCTTGGTCAAGAGATTTTATTAATCCTCCAAATTTGCAACCATCTGGTTCTTGCGTGAGAAGTTGATTGAGTGTGTCTTTTAGCATAGTTGCCCCTTTGTGTTGTCTGTTATGAACTACGCTCGTACAATAGAACTCTTTTTACTGGAGTGTGTAGACGATGACAATATTCAAAATTTGGGTAGATTCTGAAGAGGGCGTAAATAGCCAATCTTTACTATCTACATCAGGGCGTGTTTTAATTGGCTTATCTGAAAACCCTGCAGTTGGTCATCTTGCTTTGTCGTTAATGCTTGGGGTCACAGAAACCGCCATAGAAAAAGCAGTAGCAAAACTAGTCAAAGCAGGTATGCTTAAAGTTGAGAAAAATGGCCGTCGTAATAAATACACAATCCTTTGGGATGTTGTTTATTGCGATAGAGACTTTAAGATTATGAAAGAGTTTTATGACAATCAAGAACGACTCAGTGACACATGACATTTTGGTATATGCAAAAATGGTAAATAAGCCTTTTAAGCCAAGTGATCCAATGGTGATTTTTGCAAAAATGGATAGGGTTTCCAAGATCGAACGTTCGATCAAGACACTGATAGAAAATGGATATCTAAAAGACTGCGGCGATGGCCAATATATGATTACGCTATCTGGAATAGACTGTATATATGTGATGGCAAGACGTCATGGGATTAAAGAAACTCGTAGGGATGTTTAAAGGTTCTTAGAAACCAGCCATGCGTGAAATGCCTCATCGTTCATTGGCACAAACCACAATTGACATGCTTCGGGGTCATTTCTGTCTCCAGCAATAGACCAGCACAATTCTAAAACTTCCTCAATGGGACACACTCCAACATTGCACTCAAATCCGTATCGTGTCAAAAAGAACTGAACAAGACAACCTGATCGACTATGCCAACATGCTCCAGAATTTCCATTTGGGCAAGTCGTTTCGATGATTTCGACTTCTGTTTTATTAAGGCGCAACCTAATTTTGTGGCCATCCGTATGCCAGACTAATTCATTGTCTTCCATCTAGTGCCGCATCCTCAGTGAGATTTATATTTTTCACCTACGTCTTGAGGCGAAGTTAACATGAGCCTACTATTCGCTATCGGCTCTGTCAACTTTGTTGAATACGGAGTTTATTTCCGCTACAGATAGTTTACCGTCATCTAGGTACGCCCGGGACAACCCTTCGACAACTTGTGCCACTCCTGCGACCCCAGCCATAAAGACTGCCTTCCATAACGGGATATTAGCGATAGCGCCAGCCCCAATAACACCAAGCCCTGAGGCTGCAAATGTTGCCAAAATACGAAATGCAAGAGTTTTCATAATTTTATCCCCTAATAATTGTTTTTATTCTTCAAATTCACCTTTTGCGTGGTCGTTGATATGACCATCAATTTTAATCTCAATGCGATTTAATGACTGCACGACGAGGTTGTGGTCATCCTTGTTCTCTTTGCGACCCTTCTGAATAATCACCGTCAAAATAGCAAACACTCCACCAATGACTGCAACAATGACGGCCTCCATTAGATTTCCGAATCCGTGTCGTTATTGCCTTTGCGTGAATTAGAAATCATCAATCCAGCAAGGGTTCCGGTGATGAATGTGGCAACGCTTGAAAGTACGCTAAAAAACATTTTGTCATTCTCTGCCTGAACGCCGATGGGCTGGGTAACAAACACAAGCGCATACAAGATTGCCCCTGTCGTAATAAGAAGCACTCCACCAAGGACGCAACCAATAACAAATTTTAGGCGAGCGTCTAACTCATCTGCCGTATAGCGTTTTTTACTCATGGTTGACTTCCTTTTCCGATAAGCGTGAACCAACACGAGCCATTTACTTCGCAAATAGGTGGATTGCATTCTTCGTTCTCCCAGTTTGCGGGGTCTTGGCATGAATATCTGTAGGTTCCATCTCCGCAAGAAGCAAGAGAGGGGGCAAACAGCAAAGATAACCCGATTATTAGTTTATTAATTTTCATGGCTCCCTTTCTGGGAATATCAGCCAAACATTTTCTTCCATGTAATGGGACCAACGGAACCGTCGGTGGTCAAGCCATTTGCCTTTTGCCATGCCTTCAACGCTTCAACAGACTTGGCACCAAAGTCACCGTCAGTTTTTGCTCCAATGATTGCCTGAACGAGAGAAGCGTGTACTCCCTTGGAGCCGAGACCCACCGGAGTGCCAGGGTAGTCAAACTTCATCGGGCCAGCCTCTACGGAGCCTCCAGAGGGCTTCAGGGTGTCACTGGAGGCAACTGGGGCGGAAGCATTGGGGGCAGAATCGCCGAGACAGTACTGCCAGTGCCACGCTTCAAATTCTTTAGAAGATGAATCTGAACCCTGTAGATAAAAACCATACTTCGGCGCATTAGCGCACATCCACTCAAAGCACTTTCCACCCATTGAGGTGAGTTTGCCGTTGGCGTCATAACCAAGGTCGATTGCGAGTCCCCAGCCATGATTGGAGCCTTTGAGACCAGTTGGGTCTGGGGTGGCAGAAGGGGCCTTGCCCTTCTTGAGGTACCAGGTCTTGCCTTCGAAGTTTCGGGTTACGCCAGTACCGGTGTTTTCAAGCACATAGCGGTCACGGAACATTGCTAGTTGACTTTCAAAAGAGCGATAGTCACCAACATTCTTGAGTTTAAATCCAGCAGCGAGGGCAGCATCATACATTTTATTAAACTGCTGCGCCACTGGAGTATGCATTCTCCCACCGGTCTTAACTGATGCTAATAAAGAATCAGGTAATTGACCATTTTTGTGCGCTTTGAGCGCCGCTGGTACTACGAGTTTAATGAAAGGATACTGACTCATGAAAATCTCCTAAGATACTAAAGTTATAGAAGTATATTGTACAGGATTTGCACCTATTCGTCAGATGGTTTAATGACTGCGATAAGCAGATGTAGTAATAAAGCGAATACAAATATCTGAATTCCTTGAGATTTTGTTGGTCCGCTGAGTGTGATAAGAACCAGAATTGTTCCTGCCACTGTCCAGTTTAAGCCATCAAGAATATCTAGTAATTTTTTAAAGTATTTTTTCATTATTTCCTCTTTCCAGTATTTTTGTTTTTATTATCAGTTGCGACGACAGAGCCACCAACCGAGGGGGCGGGTGCTGGTGGTGCGGGCTGTGGCAGCATTGTCATCGTTAAACCAGCAGCAGCGATAATGACACGACGGGTACTGACGGGGACGCTTGACCCAATGGGGACGTAGGTATCTACGTTGCCTGCAGAAAAAATGTCAATTTCACTCTCAAAAGCAGCCTTGACTTCGGTTGGAGCATCCTGCACCGCCTCAACAAGTGCTGCCGCTTCTTCGTCGGTAATGTCGGAAATTGGAACTTCAGCAAAAATTTCCGAAGCCTGGTCGCCCGTAACGGATTCAAGAACTTCTCCACTAGTAGCGATACTTACAGCCTGAGATTCCGTAATGCCGTTGTCAATAATTGAGGTAACGGCTGATTGAACCTGCTCCTCGGTAACGCTGTCGCCGCCCAAGACATCAACCAACTCATCGAACGCAGCGTCCGAGATTGGTTCATCCAAAATGGCGTCAATGACAGAACTAAATACATCGTCGCTTAATGGCTCTTCAAAAACAGTATTGAGAACTTCAGCGAATGCTTCATCACTAATATCCGACGTGAAAACTTGGTCTACGACAGCGGCTATTTCTTGGTCGGACAAATCTTGACTAAAAACTTGGTCAACGAGTTCAGTTAACGCATCGTCTGATAAATCTTGACTAAATACTTCAGCAACGACAGAAGCAAATTCTTCAGAACTTAAATCCGATGCCAACAATGCACCAGCAACGCTTACCAATTCTTCTTCAGAGTCAGTATTGCTCAAAGCATCACTAACAGCATTCCCTAGTTCTTCGGGAGACAAGTCTCCTGAAAGAATGTCTCCAACAACCTCTTCGGCTGTCGGTGTTTCTTCTACCGGTAATTCCGGTGTTGTAGTTGTCGTTTCTTCTTCTGGGGCTGATTCAGGTACGGTTGTTTCGGGTGACGTTGTGTCGGGCGGACTTCCGGTTCCTCCATCAGGACCTCCATCGGTAGTATCTGGTGTTGTTACTATTGTATCTTCTGGCTCCGTATCTGGAGGCAAAGTTTCTGGTGCTTCAGTCGTCGTTGTAGGCACTTCTGAAGTTGTTGTTGTGGGGACCTCTGTTGTTGTGGTTGTTGGTACTTCTGTCGTTGTCGTGGTCGTGGTCGTAGGTTCTGGTTCCGTGGTCGTAGTGGTTGTAGGCGGAATAGTTGTAGTTGTAGTTGTAGTTGTGGTAGGTGGGGTTGGGTCAAGAACAGTCGCATCAACGGTTATTTCGGGTCCATAGACACACGGCCCTACTCCTTCGTTGGAGAAACAACTTTGATTTCCTGCTTTAATACCAAAGCGAACCGGTCCGTATCCAGTCGTGACAGGATTGCTGCCAGAGAACATCCCAGTGCTTAACGAATAGTTGGTTCCTTGATTAGTCGACACACCCCAACCGCCTGAGGTGGTTCCACCAATTTCGTCAAGGTCGTAGAAACTAACCGAGTAACCGTGGATGGTGGTATTGCTTGCTGCTGATGCATCCCAATCAAGGTCAACACTTCCATCTGCGTTCGCAACAGCCGTCAGGTTTGTCACTGCATTAAGGTACGGAGGGGGTGTGACGGACAAACTCTCCCATGATTGACCATCCGCAGAAGTCATAACTCTGTTGTTTGTTCCAGAGTTTGCTACAGCAACATATTTACCAGCCCCATAAGCAACACCTTGCCACGAGTTACTTGAAACTCCAGAGCCCAGCGTCCAGTTCGCACCATCGGTTGAATAAGCGGAGCGGGAATTTAATCCGCCTTCCGCTACCGCAATAAATTTATCTCCGCCGTAGGTGATGTATTTCCACTGGTTAGATGGAACAAGTCCAGCAGACCAGTTCAATCCATTTGTGGAGTAACCGCCATATCTATTTCCCGAGTTTGTACTGTACTCAAGCCACGAGAAACGACCATTACCAAACGCAACTGTTCGGATATCCACAATTGCACCGGGGTTTTGAGTAGACCAGCCAGTGGTTCCATTAGCGGAAGACCATGCTCTACCAAACTGAGACACAGATACAAACCGTGGAATTGTTGCACTACAGGCAACAGCGTCATGCGACCATCCATAAGATGGAGTGCGTAATATCCATTCAGCACCATCCGTGGAAGACATTACATAACTACTTCCCCAAGTTGCGGTAGCAACAAAAAGACCGCCACAGTTCGTGATTGCTTGCCACTCGCCAACTGGCACAGTTCTTGATGTCCAAGTAATTCCATCAGGCGAGGTCATTACAGCATTTGAACCAACCGCAATAAACTGATTGTCTGCATAGGTGATTCCTTGCCAGTTATCATTAGAGGCAGACGTTCTTGAGGTCCAATAATTACCATTTATTGAAGTCATGACACGGTTGCCGTCTCCAGACGAAGCAACGGCAACAAATTTTCCATTGCCGTAAGTCACTGCTTCCCACTGCTGGTCTGCTGGATACCCTGTCAATGTTGACTCATCAGCACCTAAATTACATATTGAAGAAGACTGCAATAGGGTACAGGTGTCATCTCCGCCCTCGCCGTAAAACAACGACTCTTCACTGAGTGTTGAAACTGTGTCGTCACCATATCCACCATAAAACACCGAATACCACATTTGAGTGACGGTGTCGTTTCCTGCACCACCCCAAAAATAGTCCTTCGTCCCACCGTTGGAGTCAAGATTAGGTGATTGATTGTTTTGACTGTTACCACAATAGACATCTGGGCGATGCCCGTTGTCTTCCCCGAAGTTGCCAGAACCAGAAGCAATATACGCACCCCATGTGCCAGCGTTATATGCAGTAATGAACGTTGCTTCGGTATTGAGTCCAGTGGCGGAAAGAATTGACTGCTTGGTCACTAAAGCATCGGCAATATTATTGACGCATAAATCCAAAATACTGAGTTCATAGTTTGTGTGATAAGGCGTGTTTTCTGTATCTACGCACAATGTGGACGAATAGAGACCCTGGCAAGTATCCCACGCTGTATTTATGGAAAGAGTCCAGTCATCTGGAGCGTTATCCGTTACGTTATTGAAGTCGTGGTTAATTAATTGCTCGTAGGTTGTTCCGTCACTTTTTGTTCCAATGAGGCTCACGTAGTCCACTATTGGCCCGTAGTTCCCGCCCCACCCTTCGCTATCTTGCCCATATACAGAGACCGCAATATGTTTAATATCCGACCACGCAATACCGGACGGAAGACCTACATTTGCAGGGTTAATTGTGTATGTGAATACTTGATAATCGGCTAATAAAGTGATGTTGCCTGATTCAGGATATCTAACCGTACTTAATGTTGACCATGCGTCATCATAGAAAGCAATTTCGGAGTATAAATTGTCTGGTCCGTAAGCCCCATATCTCGCCTTGACAGAAAATGTCAATGACGAGTAATTGGAAATGTTTTCGGTATCGATTTGTTGACGAATATGGTTGGATGTATAGGAAAATCTAACAACACCATTTGAATAATCATCAGCATAAACATGGGCCTGGCTAGGAGCGAACCACGCCACAAGAGCGATAACCCAAAATATCCATTGCCCTTTACGGACGCCCCTTTTTCGCATTTCTCACCACTTTGCAGGATAGTGTAATACTTTCTATTGTACTACTGCATAGATTTTTTTGGTGACAGTTTTACTTTACTAATCATAGACCGTGCCGCTGAGAGTTTGAATGCCAGACAGGATGAAATTTTTCATTCTATATGTTTGCAAGGTTGTGCCATCATAGGAGCCGCAACCAACCGCGCATCCGGCAGTTCTACTTCCTAGAGTCGTTCTGACTTGAAAATATTTGCCTGAAATATTACTTCCGCCCCAATTACTTAGAGTTCCTGTGGTCGCAGTACCAAACGTGCCGTTGAGGTAAGGCCAGGAACCGCTGAATCCCGCCGTGCTTGAGGTTCCATAAATATCAGCAGTGAAATCAGGGTGAAAAGAATCACTGACCCAGGCTAAGTGAGTTTTATTAGCAACAGTGTATTGCATGAACGCACAACCGTTGACACTTCCTGATGTTTGCTGAACTCCATCAACAGACAATTGATTTACAGCAATATATCCACCCGTATTGTCTGAGGACGGAACAGTGCCAAAGGTGTAACTAAATTCAGAAGTACAGTTTGCGGTAGTTGAAAAATATATTGCGGAAGTTTGGATGTATCCAGAATTCCAGGGTTGATTTTTCTCTGGTCTTTTCCACGATATTTGGTTGGAAGCGGTGGATTGTGAGCCATGTTTATTGTAGTTGTATGCAACATAATATTCTCTACCACCATCAGAGGCATACCCAGCAATATCTTGGCTACCAGTTGCTTTTGTAACAAATGTCGCCCCAGTATCAGAGCCAGATGTCGTGCGCCTCGCAATTTTGACGGTCGTTGTTGATCCAGCATTGCCGCTGATTGTAAATTGAGCCGTTCCAGATGAAGCACCTGTCATGGAACGCCATGCAATCGTGGGAGTTGGGGGGAGGGCCGCATTGGTTATTGCTGTTCCACTCACTTTTGCTGAAGCATATCCCTGGGTATCAACTGCCCGTACATAAACCGTATATGAGGTATCTGCAGTACGGCCACCTACGGAGTTCCCAGATAATGTCGTATAAGTATCACCATTATTGAAGTTATATTGATAGTAACTAATCGGCCACGATCCGGCAGTAAAGCCACTAGGAGTAACATCTAATGTAGCGGTGTTCGTGCCGTTGTATGTTGGTGCTGCGACAGTTACAGAACCCGCTGTCGGATTACGTTTTGCGGTTAAAGTAACCGAAGTTGACGTCACGTCACTTAATGTTCCTTGAGTGTCTTTTGTTCGTGTATCAATATAATAGGTACTACCAGGAGTTAAAATAGCATCCACATATGATGATGTACCAATAGCCTTGGTTCCGACAAAATCTTGATAAGTATCGTATCCAGTGACGTACGTAATTGTTCCACTATTATTTGATCTCACTCTGTATTGCGAACTTAACACTGGATATGATCTGGCGGTTCCCGGAGTGTGCGAGAATGTAAAAGAGAATTCGCCCTGATTATCGGTTGCAACTACTGCCGCAGTTAGGCTGGTTGGCGCATTGGGAGCGACAATGCCGTTAGTGGTCACTTCTTGATATGCAGGAGAGGAATACGTAATTGTTCCCGATGTATCCGCAACCGTCTTTAAACGAACTCTATATGTCGTCGCAGGGCTGAGTGCTC
>Ga0208926_1000013_pt1 | contig 38903 bp, 54 predicted proteins | sample Colrivmeta1449B3_FD_187630 | JGI IMG/M metagenome (GOLD analysis project Ga0208926, IMG submission 187630) | Estuarine microbial communities from the Columbia River estuary - metaG 1449B-3 (SPAdes) (version 2) | ecosystem: Environmental > Aquatic > Marine > Intertidal zone > Estuary | place...
GGTAATTTCGAACCCCTTTCTACAGCTAGCGGTAGGGATATGCGTGTCGCAGCATTCCCACATGAGACGCACTTAAGACGCCAAAACGCAAAAGTTGACCATTATATGCGCCAGAATCGTTACGCGGCACTATTTCGCTTAAAACGGCGCTGTTGGCCTTAAATTGCTCGTATGCAGGTCTGCAACACCAAGGAACTGGCTGAGGAGCTGGGCATCACGCAAGCCCGGATCAGTCAGATGAAGAGCCAAGGGCGGTTTGACGGCTGCTTCGCGGTGAACAGGAACAAGATCGAGTGGGACAAGGAAGCAGCGGTCAAGGCGTACAGGGAAGGCAACCCGTTGGCCAGCGTGAGTCCCACGCGTCGCAAATCAGAAGACCTTGAGATTCCGACATTCAATGAAAGCCGTGCGAAGTCAGAGCATTTTCGTGCGGAGCTGGCTCGCTTGGATCTGGAGGTCAAAGAAGATCAACTCGTGGAAGTTGCTCGTGTACAGCGGGAGGCTTTCACTGCTGCTCGTGCTGTACGGGATGCTTTGGGTAATATTCCTGATCGCGTCAGCAACCAGTTGGCTGCAGAGTCAGATCCTGTTGTCATTCACCAGACGTTGACCGAGGAGATCCGCAAGGCGTTGGAGACCTTGACCGATGCGTGACGGAGCATTGCTGTATCGGCAGGCATTTCGCGACGGCCTCCGTCCTGACCCTGATTTGTCCGTAAGTCAGTGGGCGGATCTGTACCGGATGTTGTCCAACAAAGCCAGCGCCGAGCCGGGACCGTGGCGGACGGAAAGGACTCCTTACCTCAAGGAGATTATGGACTGCATGTCTGCCAACTCCGCCGTTCAGAAGGTGGTATTCATGGCTGGTGCGCAGCTTGGCAAGACAGAAGCGATCAACAACGTGGTGGGCTACATGATCGCCCATGCGCCGGGACCAGCACTTTTCGTGCAGCCGACGATTGAGATGGCTAAAAGATTGTCAAAGCAGCGGCTTGATTCGCTGATTCATGAGACACCGTGCCTTGCCGACAAGGTCGCTCCTGCTCGAAGCCGCGATTCAGGCAACACGATGTTTTCAAAGGAGTTCCCCGGCGGGATCCTGTTACTCACGGGTGCCAACAGTGCTACGGGCTTACGGTCTGCTCCTTGTCGCTGGGTGCTTCTTGATGAGGTTGATGCTTTTCCGAGTGATGTGGACGGTGAAGGCGACCCTTGTGCATTGGCTGAGCGTCGTGCGTCAACCTTTTCTCGTCGGAAGATCATCCTTACGTCCACGCCAACGGTAAAGGATACGAGCCGGATTGAGACGGAGTATCTGGCGTCGGATCAACGTCGATATTTTGTTCCATGCGTTCATTGCGATCACATGCAGTGGTTGCAGTGGAAGAACCTGCAGTGGCGTGACGGTGATCCAAAGACTGCTGCGTATGTCTGCGAGGCTTGCGGGGCGCACATACCAGAGCATTACAAGAGTGAAATGCTGCGCAAAGGTGAGTGGCGTGCGACGGCCACAAGCCAAGATGCAAGGACGGTTGGATTCCATTTGTCCTCCTTGTACTCTCCACTTGGGTGGAAGAGCTGGGAAGAAATTGTTGGCGAATTTTTACGTGCGAAGAACGACGCTCCGTTGTTGAAGACGTTCGTTAATACCATTTTGGGCGAAACTTGGGAGGAAGAAACTGGGGCAAAACTTGGTGCCGATAGCCTTTCTGAGCGAGCCGAGTTCTATCCCGCCGGTGAAATCCCGAAAGGTGCTTCGATACTGACTGCTGGCGTTGACGTGCAGGACAACAGGGTCGCTGTTGGGCTTTATGCGTGGGGTGCTGGTGAGGAGAGCTGGCTGATCAGTCACACAGAGATTTACGGCGATCCAGCCGGACAAAAGTTGTGGGAACAAGTTGATGACCTCTTGCTAAGGGATTACCCGCATGCCGATGGCGGAAGACTGAAAGTTTCGGCAATTGGTGTTGACTCCGGCGGTCACTTCACAAGCGAAGTGTATGCGTACGCCAGAGCCAGAAAGGGAAAGGGTGTGTTTGCTTTGAAAGGGCAATCGGTGCGGAACAAACCGCCTATTGGGAAGCCTTCCAAGGTGGATATTAACTACAAAGGGCAAGTTTTGAAAAATTCGGCCGAGGTGTTCCCTGTCGGTTCTGACACGATCAAGTCAACGTTGTTCGGCAGATTGAAGCACAACGAGCATGGCGCTGGTTACATCCACTTCCACGCCGAGGCCGGTCAGGAGTACTTCAAGCAAATCACGTCGGAGCGTCAGGTTGTCCGCTACGTCAAGGGTTTTGCGATTCGAGAGTGGAAAAAGCGACCGGGTGATCGCAACGAGGCATTGGACTGTTTTGTGTACAGCTATGCGGCGCTGCACTTTCTGTACATGCGCTTCAACAGGAACACGATTTTTGAGCAGTTTGAGCGGAGTATTGGCAAGGCTGCAAAAAAAGCAGATACAAGTGACGTATTGCCTGACAAGCCGATAGACTCAACATATCGGCCACCGCAAAGGCGGGTACGGCGCAGCAATCCTTCATTCGTGACGAGCTGGTGAGCATCCTTGTCCCGAACCTGATTTACGCGGGTGACACCGTCATTTTTGACGTACCTGCGTTCAAGGACGCTATTGGCACGAACATCGACAGCGGCACCTACACGCTCACGTGGTACGCACGGACGAATACTGCAAGTGAAGGCACGACTGTTGTTGGCACTGCTGAAGGCACTGGTTGGCGGGTGACGGTGCCTGCATCGACCACCACTGGCTTTGACGCTGGCCTGTGGACTTGGCAGGCGATTGCCACCTACAGCACGCTGCAGTACACCGCTGGTCGCGGTCAGTTCACCGTCAAGGCCACTGCTAAATACGCTGGCTCGCCCGGTGCGTTTGATGATCGGTCTCGTGCTGAGATTGACCTGTCTTACGTTGAGGCAGCCATCCGTACGCTCGCTCAAGGCGGGATGGTGCAGGAATATCAGATTGGCGGACGTAGCCTGAAGCGGTACAAGATGGCCGAGCTTCTTCAATTGCAAGATAGTTTGAAAGCTGAAATTGCAATGGAGCGGAAAGCTGAGAAAATCCGTCAGGGTCTCGGCAATCCCGGTCTCGCCAAAGTGAGGTTCCGTTAATGGCGATCTTCGGTATCGGTCGCACCGGCGCGTTGCAGAAGCAACTGGCTGAAGCGCAGCAGAAGAATGGTTACCTGAAGCGTGCGTATGCCGCCGCTCAGAACAACCGCCTCACGTCTGACTGGATCAGTCAAGCCACATCGGCTGACAGCGAGATCCGAGGCAGCATCAGGATGCTTCGCAATCGCGCCCGTCAACTGGTGCGTGATTCCGACTTTGCCAAGTCTGCGCTGCGAGCCGTTCGCAACAACGTCGTTGGCACCGGCATCAGGATGCAGGCTCAGGTGCGCATGCAACGTGGTGGGCGCCTTGCTGATGAGATCAATCGCCGCATCGAAGAGGAATTTGACCGCTGGACTTCAGCCAAGCGTTGTCACGCCGGCGGCAAACTGAGCTGGTATGACATCCAACGCCTCAGCATCACCTCTGTTCTTGAATCCGGTGAAGTCTTCATCCGTCTTGTCAAGCAACCCTTCGGTGGCAGCAAAGTGCCGCTCGGGCTTGAACTCATCGAGTCGGATCTTCTTGATGATGATTACAGCGGCATCGAAAAGAACGGCAATGAAGTACGAATGGGCGTGGAGATTGACAAGTGGGGCAGACCGGTTGCCTATCACTTCTTTGATTACCACCCTGGCGATTACCAATTTGCTTACGCCGCAAAGGCAATGAAGCGCCGCGTGCGCATTCCTGCTGAAGACATCATTCACCTCTACCTCATTGAACGCCCCGGCCAGACGCGTGGTGTTAGCGCGTTTGCTACGGCGATCATGCGCCTGCGCAATTTGTCTGGCTACGAAGAAGCTGAGATTGTCGCGGCTCGCGCCAGCAGCAGCATGATGGCGTTCGTGAAGACACCGGATCAGGAGCTGTTTGAAGATGGCACGTTTGATCAGGAGTCTGTCCTCGACTTCTCACCCGGCAGCATCCGCCGATTGGCTCCCGGTGAAGAGATGCAGTTCTTCACGCCCAATCGCCCTGATGATGCATTCACTCCTTTTGTGCAGCAAATGCTGCGAGCTGTGGCTGCTGGGATTGGCTGTTCTTACACGCAAGTCAGCTCAGATTTCTCTCAGAGCAACTACAGCTCTTCACGACTGGAACTGCTTGAAACAAGAACGCATTACAAAACACTCCAGCAATACTTGATCGAATCGCTGTGCGAAGAGGTCTACGAGAAATGGATTGAAATGGCAGTGTTGGCCGGCGTTCTGGATCTGCCAAATTACGACAGCAACCCTGAGCGTTACGAAGAAGCCAAGTGGATTGCACCCGCTGCTCAGTTCGTTGATCCGCAGAAAGAAGCTGCTGCTTACAAGGAACTAATCCGCTCAGGCATCATGACGCTCTCGCAGGTGATCGCCCTGCATGGTGGTGACTTTGAAGATCAAATGCGTCAACGCCAGCATGAACTTGCTGTTGCTGATGAGTACGGCATTGTCCTTGATACCGACCCGTCGCAGGTTTCTAACAACGGTGTTTCTCAACCTGTTCCTGTTGCTTCAACTGAACATCCGATGGAACATGAGGAAGAACCTGAACTTGAGGACATCGACTGATGGCAAAGGTTGGTGATAAAACAATCGACCTGATGCCAACAGAAGGCATGAAGGCCGAAGCGCGTCGTTATCGCGCATGGAAGAAAGACGGTCGCCCCGGTGGCACTGATGTTGCCGCTACGCGTGCCGGCCAGATCCTTTCCGGCGATGAACTGAGTCCTGAGACTGTCATCACGATGGCCGCATGGTTTGCTCGCCATGAGGTTGACAAGCAGGGCAAAGGCTTCCGTCCTGGTGGTGAAGACTATCCTTCGCCGGGTCGCGTAGCATGGGCGGCATGGGGCGGTGATTCAGGTCAAACCTGGAGCAACATGAAATCCAAAGCCATCAAAAAAGCACAGGAGCGTGCCATGGAAATCAACGAAGAGATCGTCGATGGTCGCCCCTATCCAAATGAGCATGCTGCTCGCCTGACTGATCCTGATCAGTACGACAGCATCCGCCGCGTCAATGATGAATTCGGCGCTGGCATTGATGCTATTTATGGGATCAACGAAGGCACCTCTGAGTTGCAGGCCATCCGCTTTGATGCTGACCGTTTTACGCCTGCCGAGGCTCGCGAATGGCTGAGCGATCACGACTTTGACCCGATGATGTTTGAAGAAGCCACCGATGAACGCGAAGAGGAGCGTGCTGCCCCTGACGCCGTCAAGGTTGGTGATTTTGTAGAGTGGGATTCAAGTGGTGGCACCGCACGCGGAAAAGTTGAACACGTGATGCGTGAAGGTGTACTTGGTGTTCCTGATTCTTCGTTTAGCATTAACGCATCTGAAGAAGATCCCGCTGCGTTGATTCGCGTGTACCGCAAAGACAGCGAAGGTAGTTACAAAGAGACCGAGACTTTGGTCGGTCATAAGTTCTCTGAACTTCGCAAGATTGCTGCGCTGCGTTTCTTTGAAGGCGAGACGCTCAAGCGTTCACTGAGTACTGAATTCCGCTCCGACTCCGAAGATCGCACGCTTGAGTTCCCCTTTGCCAGCGAAGCGCCTGTTGAGCGTTACTACGGCATGGAAGTGTTGAGCATGGATGCCAAGTCCATGGATCTCACCCGTCTCAATGATGGTGCGCCTCTGTTGTACCAACACGATGCAGACAAGATCGTCGGCGTTGTACAGAAGGCTTACATCAAAAACAAGCGTGCCTATGCACGCGTAAAACTCGCGAACAACGAACTGGGTCGCGAGATGCAAGAGTTGATCAAGGATGGAATCATCCGCAATGTCAGCTTCGGCTACAAGATCAACTCCATGGAAGCCGATGAGTCCACATCACCTGTGACTTATCGCGCTACCAGTTTCCAACCGTTTGAAATAAGCCTGGTCACCGTGCCGGCTGATAATTCGGTTGGAATCGGACGTTCTTTCTCCCATAATGAGAACGTCGATACGGCCTCAGCCGTTCACAGTCAACCCAACGGAGTTACAACCGTGGATCAAAACCTCAATGTTGAGGCTATCCGCGCTGAGGCCGCTCAGGCCAAGGCTAAGGAAATGGCCGACATGATTGCTCTTGGTCAACGCACCAAGAACATTGAAATGGCTCAGGAGTTCATTGCTAACTCCCGCAGCCTCGATGAGCTTCGCTCTGCCCTTCTGGAAAAGATGGGTGTGGAAGAGAAGCCCCTGAACCCCAAGGATGCCGAGATCGGCATGTCGGACAAAGAGAAGCGTGACTTCTCCTTCATCCGCGCCATCAACGCTCTGGCTCACCCCAACAGCCAAGAAGCTCAGCGTGCTGCTGCTTTCGAAATGGAAGTCAGCCGTGCTGCTCAGCAGAAGTCTGGCAAGGAAGCCCGTGGCATCCTGATCCCCGCTGATGTGCTGGGTTATGGCCGCCGTGACCTGACCGTGGGTTCTGCCTCCGGTGGTGGTGATTTGGTTGCCACCGATCTGATGAGCGACAGCTTCATCGATCTGCTCCGCAAGGCTCTTGTGCTGCAGACCGCTGGCGCGACTGTGATGACCGGCCTCCAAGGCATGGTTGCTCTGCCCCGTCAGTCTGGTGGTGCCACTGTGTACCACGTTGCTGAGTCCGGCTCGATCACCGAAGGTCAACTGACCGTCGACCAGGTGACGATGCAGCCCCGCACGATTGGTGCGCTGACTGATTACTCGCGTCGTCTGCTGCTTCAGTCCAGCATCGACATCGAGAACCTGGTGCGTCGCGATCTGGCTCAACAGATTGCTATCGAAGTTGAGAACCAAGCCATCAACGGTATTGGCGCTGCTTCGTATCCGCTGGGCTTCCTGAACGTGACCGGTATCAACACCGAGTCCGGTTACACCACGTTCCTGGATTACGTGAATGCTGAGGCCGCTCTCAGCACCGACAACGCCCTGCTGGGCAGCCTCGGTTACATGATGAATTCCGCTCTGCGCGGGACTCTGAAGACCACCGAGAAGTCGGCCACCGGCACCAACGCCAACTTCATCTACGAAGCCGATAACACCATCAATGGTTACCCGGCTTATGTGTCCAACTCCATGCCGAACAACACTGCGGTGTTCGCTAACTTCAGCGACATCCTGATCGGCTTCTGGAGCGGTCTGGACATCATGGTTGATCCTTACACCGGTTCCGCTTCCGGCACCGTGCGTGTGGTGGCCATGCAGGACTATGACGTGGCCATCCGTCACCCTGAGTCCATCTGCAAGCTGTCCTGATGATTACGGAGCGGGTAATGCGCATTCAGATGCTGCGTGACACCATCGTTGACCTCAAGCAGGTGAAAGTTGGTGATTTCGTAGAAACCGATAAAAAATCAGCTCTGCTGTTGATCGGTATTCAGAAGGCCATTCCCGCTCCACTTTCTCAGGAAGTTGTTGTTACGGCTGACGAGCAGCCGGATCCTGTTCAAAGCAAACCCGCTCCCAAACGGAGAAAGACCAATGATCCACAACCTGGGGTCTAAGACCTACATCGCCAGCCTCCTTCCGGCTGACTCCCGCACCGCTACTGCCACCGGCACCGGTTTCGATCTGCAAGGCTCGAACGATGCTGAAGGCGAAGCCATCGTGGTTCTCGACTGCGAAGCTGGTAGTGGCACCACCCCTACCCTGAACGTCAAGCTTCAGGATTCTGCTGACAACTCTGCTTGGGCAGACATCACCGGTAAAACCTTCACCGAGGTGACCGGCGCTGCTGCTGCTTTCGAGAAGATCAGCATCAACACCAACGATGTGCGCCGTTATGTGCGTGCTGTCGGTACTCAAGCTGGCACCACTCCTGTGTTCGTGTACGGCGTCTCGCTGGTTTACAGCAAGAAGTACGGCAACTGATCCTGATGGCGTTTCCAGAACTGCCAGATGCTTTCCTGAACGAGTTTGGCGTCACCTGCCAAATCGGTGCTGGTACTGCGTTTCTTGGCATTCTGGATTCGCCTATGGATGTGATCGCGGGCGGTATGGCGTTGTCTCGGGAGTACTTGCTTACGGCAAAGACTTCTGATGTCAGCACTGCCGCTCGCGGCACTTCTATTACGGTTGATTCAGCGTCTTACACCGTGCGTGAGAATCGCCCTGTTGATGACGGTGTTTTTTCAGAACTACTATTGAGCAAAGTCTGACTTTGAGGTCATGAGCAGCGTCTTCAAAGTCAACAGCAGAGCGAATTGGGCGGCACTGAATCCTGTGTTGCTTCCGGGTGAAGCCGCCATTGAGACACAGACAAATAATCTCAAGATTGGAGATGGTGTTTCAACTTGGAGCCGGCTTCCGTATTTTTCGTCTTCCGGTTACTGGGGTTCGTTTTGGGATGAAACCTCGCAAACCGCAACTGCCAATACGCCAACCGAGATTTATCTGAGACAGCGTGATACCGGAAGCCGAGGCGTTCGAATTGTTTCAAATTCGCGCATTACTTTTTATCACGCTGGAATTTATAGCCTTACTCTTTCAATTCAATTCAGCAACACGGACAGCAGTATTCACGACGTGAATGTTTGGTTCCGCAAAAACAACAGTGGCGCCGCTGGCGATGTACCTGCTAGCGACAGCAAGTTCAGTGTTATTGCAAGCCATGGTGGCACTCCTGGCAACGTAATTGGCACTGTCAATTTTGTATTGCCGCTGGTTGCCAACGATTATTTGGAATTGATGTGGGCAACGTCAAATGCGCAAGCTTACATTCGTGCTGAGGCTGCAGAAACCAGTCCATTCGCTCATCCGAGCATTCCGGGCATCATCTGCACCGTTGTTCAAGTCGCCTCTGCCTGATCATGGCTGACACACGTCGCGAACTGATCCTTGCTCGGATCAAAAGCAATCTGGACAGCATCACCGGTGCAACGGTCTACCGCAGCCGTGTGGAGCCTTTGGCGCGTGGAGAGGTGCCTGCCGTCATTGTGGAGCCGGTCAACGATCAACCGATTGACACCAACTTTTACGACAAGTTGGACTGGACGATGCGGGTCAGGATTACCACCCTTGTTCGCGCTGCTATCCCTGACGACACTTCAGACACCTACACACAGCAGGTGCATCAAAAATTGATGGCTGATCAAACCGTAAATGGTTATGCACTTGACTTGACACCTGACCGTACTGACTTCAGCCTTTATGAAGCTGATGTGCCTTTGGGTATCATTAGCCAAGACTTCCTTGTGCGGTATCGCACGAGCAGGACTTCATTAACTAGCGCCTAACATCATGGCTAAGATTGAAAGGGAAGTTCCCAATCCCGGAGTGGGCGGCAGCTATTTGTTTGACCCTAAGTCTGGGAAGCTTACACTGATCACAGAAACCGCCGCTCCTACCACCGATGGCACTGACTCGGAAGAAGTTTCTGATCGCGAAGATTGAGTCAACCTATGGGACTGACCCTAGTCCTGTCGGCGGTTCTGACGCGGTTCAAGTTACCAACCTTGAAGTAACTCCGATTGAATCGGACAACGTTCAAGCGGCTTCTTATCAAGGCTTCCTTGGTAACAGCACCCGTGGCACTCTGGTTGCCAACAAGCGCGTCAGCGTGACCTTTGATGTTGAGCTGTCTGGTTCTGGCACTGCTGGTACTGCTCCTGCCTTCGGTCCGCTGCTGAAGTCCTGTGGCCTGAGCGAGACCACTTCCGCTGGCGTCTCGGTGACTTACGCCCCGGTAAGCAGCAGCTTCAGTTCCGCCACGATCTACTGCTTCTACGACGGCACCCGCCACAAGATCACCGGCGCACGCGGCACTGTCAGCTTCAACCTAACTGCTGGTCAGTTTGCTGTTGCCAGCTTCCAGTTCATCGGCATCTACAACGCCCCTGATGACACTGCCCTGTCTGGCTCCTTCACTGTTGCCAACCAGGCTGCTGCCATTGAGGTCAACGACACCAACGTGACCACGGCCACCTTCCACGGTGTGACCAGTTCCCGCATTGAGTCGTTCGACATGGCGCTCAACAACGAGCTGCTGTACAAGGAGACCGCTTCCAACAAAGAGGTTCTCATCACCAACCGCGCCCCTGGTGGTACGGCTGTGATCGAGGCTCCTGCTGTTGGCACCACGGACTTCTTCGCCAAGGCCGTTGCTTCTGCCACTGGTTCCACCAGCCTTGTATTGGGTGCCACCGCTGGCAACATCGTCACGCTGAACGCAGCGCAGACAGACATCACCGGTTGCAGCTACGCTGATACTAACGGCGTAATCGCGCTGTCCATGCCGTACCTGGCTCTGGCCACCACGGCTGGCAACAACGAAGCTTCGCTGGTGTTCACCTGATCTCTGTTCATGGCTTTCGTCCTCAAGAAGACTGCCTCCTACAAGTGGGAAGTCAAAGTTGAGATCCCGGTTGACGGGAATCGCTTCGAGTCTCAAACGTTCGAGGCAGTCTTCAAGAAGATCAGTCGTTCGGCCTTCAATGCTCTTGTCGAGAAGGGTGATGATGCCCTGCTTGATGGGATCCTTGAAGGCTGGGATGGCATCAATGACGAATCCGGCAAGCCAGTTCCTTTTACTGAAAAGAACAAGAAGGAGCTGTGTGACGACCCCTACGTCATCAAGGCTTTGATTCAGGCGTATGCAGATAGCGTCACTTGGGCGCCGGCAAAAAACTAAAAGACGCCGCTGAGTACTGGGCGAAAGGCGGCGTTGTAGACGAACGTGAGGCCGACCTGAAGGCTCTTGGCGCAAGCGAGGAGCAGATCGCCGCTGCCCGTCTGCAGGCTGCACAACAGGATTGTGAGATCTGGGAGGAGAACTGGGACGTTGTGTTGATGTTCATCCGCATGTCGACGCAATGGCACACGAGCATGGCCGGATTGACCGGACTGATCTACCCGAGTTTGGAATGGCTATGTAAGCTGTATTCAGTCAAGGATCCTGTTGCCATCTTCGAAGGCGTGCAGGTGATGGAAATGGCTGCCCTAGCCGTTCTGAACAGCAAACGCAAATGAGCCAAACCACTGAGCTGCTGCTGAGGATCAAGCAACAGGGCGGTGAGCAGCTCACGAGGTTGTCTGGCAGCTTCAAGAATCTGGGGCAACAAGCTGCGGCTGCCAATGTCAATTTCAAAGAAGTATCTGATGAACTGAGAAAGATTCAACAGACTTCTGCGAACAGCATCAATAATCTCAAAGGCTATGCAAATGCATGGCGCGAGATTGCAAATAGCGTTGAACTTGGCAGCAGAGAATTCAGGCAGGCAAACGCCGAGGCCGCAAAACTTGAAGCGCAACTGAGAAAGGTTCAACCTGGCGGGCGCGGGCGTCTTGCTGCTGGCGCACAAATTGCAGGGACGATTGCTGGTGCTGGCGTGTTTGGCGGCCTTGAAGGGGCTGCTGGCGCTGGTATTGGCGCGATTGTGGGCGGTGTTCCCGGTGCAATTACCGGCGGTGCAATTGGCGCTCAGGTCGGGATGTTCCGCCAAGGGCTTGGTGATGTTGCCACTTATGCGGCTGAACTGAGCAAACAACGCCAAGCATTGCGGCTGGTCACAAAGGATTCGTTTGAGTACCAACGGGCGCTTTCGTTTATCAGCCAAACCAGCCGTGATTTGGCAATTCCGCAAGAAATTATTACCCGCCAGTTCACTCAACTGACAGCCTCAGTTAAAGGCGCTGGCGGCAATGTTCGCGATGCAGAAAAAGCATTTATTGGTGTTGCCTCTGGTATTCGAGGCACTGGCGGAAGCCTTGAGCAGCTTGATTCGGCTCTGACCGCAACTTCTCAGGTCTTCAGCAAGGGCAAGGTTTCCGCTGAAGAATTGCGGCAGCAGATCGGTGAGCGTTTGCCCGGTGCATTCAGCCTGTTTGCCAAAGCTCTTGACATGACGCCCCAAGAGCTTGATAAGGCGCTTGAAAAAGGTCAGGTCAGCCTGCAGGACTTCCAGTTATTTGCAGAAAAATTATTCCTTGAATACGGCGAAAGCGCAAAGATTTTGGCTGATGGTCCAGATGCTGCTGGTGATCGCCTGAAGACTCAATTAGCGGAACTTAAAGGCGAAATTGGTCCGATCCTCAAGGACATGGGCGCATCGTTCCAAAACTTTGCCAGTGAGGCCATTAAGTCGTTTTTGAGCTTGGGCAAAGAACTTGAGCGTTTTGGGCGCTTAATGGAAGAGAAATTTGGAGGAAAGTTGCTTGATAATGCAATTAGAAATGTAAAAGCGCAAGACGCAATTATTAAACAACTTGAAGCTGAACAATTGGTTCGCGTTGGTGGATTATCAAAAGAGGAAAAAAGCCAGCTTTCTCTGGCAAGGGCTTTACGTGCTGGCTCGATGCAAATCATTCAAGGCGCAAAAGCTGGACCAGCAGCGCCAGCAGCAGAGCAGCCATCAAACTTGCCAGGCATTGATACCACTGGCGGTGGCGACTCTAAATCAATTTTGAGAAAGTTACAGTCTGACTTTTCGCGTTCTATCGCTGTACTTGGCCGTCAGTTCAACAATCAAACGCGCAAGCAACTGCTCAATGATGTCTTGGTTATTGAGCAAAAAATTACAGCAGCATTGAAAAAGGGAAATCTGGATGAAGCCGAAAGATTGAGAATTGTTCAGCGGCGTCAAGCCCTAGAGATTACTCGCGATGTTTTAATTAATGAAGAAACAGCTCTAGAAAATAAAATTCTAGAAGGCAAGCGCAAAGGGGTTGATGTAACAGATGCTCAAATTCGTCTAGACGGAATCAGGCTTGAGCGTGAACAGGCCGTGGCCGATATCAGAAAACTTGACAATGATGAACTGGCAAAAACAGTTGCATTCTTGAATCAAATTAAAGAAAAACTGCCCACCTACAAAGGTGGTGAGGTTGAGCAGATAACTGTTTTTGGAAAAATGAAGGAAGAGATTGATGCGCTAAAGCAGTCTTTCGAAGATCTTCAGCCGCGCTTGACTGATCTTGCGGGCGGTTTGTCGACCAGCCTTGGCACTGCATTTAGCAACCTTGTGTTCTCGGCGCAATCAGCGCGTGAGGCGCTTGGCACCTTGTTCCAAGACATTGCCAAATCATTCCAGAACATGGTGATTCAAATGATCACCGATTACCTGAAGTTGCAAATTATGACCTTCTTCAGGAACATCTTCGCCCCTGCGCCCGTCAGTGTTGCTGGTAATTATTTCGGCGGTGGTGCGCCGAGCATGTTCACCAACCCTTCGTTTGGTGTCGGCACTGGAAGCTTTGGCGGTTCGTTGCTGCCCAGCTTTGCAATGGGTGGAATCATGACCGCCAACGGTCCGCTCAAGCTCAAACGTTACGCAGCCGGCGGCATTGCAACCGGTCCACAACTCGCCATGTACGGCGAAGGAAGCCGCCCTGAAGCCTATGTGCCTCTGCCTGATGGCCGCAGCATTCCTGTGACGATGAATGGCGGTGGTGTCGGTAATGTTGTTGTGAATGTCGATGCCAATGGCAGCAACGTTGAAGGCAACGGTCAACAGGCCAATGCACTTGGCAAAGCAATCGGCATCGCCGTTCAGCAAGAGCTGATCAAGCAGAAACGTCCTGGAGGCTTGCTCTCGTAATGGCCACTTTCAACGACGCCACTGTTGGCACCAGCACGGGCGGCACCACGCCTGATTTCGGTGCGTCACGCAAAAGCCAGCCAAATGTACGAAAAGTGCAGTTTGGTGATGGCTACGAGCAACGTCTGACCTATGGGTTAAATCAAAACCCACGCGTTTGGGATCTGACTTGGACAGCTAAGGACAGCACGGATGCCGATGCCATTGAGGCGTTTTTTGATGCACGCGCTGCTGACAACGCCAGCTTTGATTGGACGCCATTGGATGAAGCAACGGCCTACAAATGGGTTGTAGAGAGTTGGTCGCGTGACCTGCGTTACGCCAACGTGAATACGATTACAGCCACCTTCCGTCAAGTATTTGAACCCTGATGGCGTACTCGGCTTGGGCTAGTTCAACTGCCTACAGCGTTGGCAATATTGTCCGCGCCAGCAGTTTGCAGGCATCCGGCCTCGTCTTCCAATGCACCACGGCTGGCACCAGTTCCAGCACCCAACCCGCGTGGCCAACTGACATCGGCAGCACCATCACGGATGGCACGGTTGTCTGGACGGCGATTAGCAGCGTCTACGAGGAGCTGGCCGCACTGGCACCAAGCGCCATCATTGAACTGTTCGAAATGACGCTGGACACCACCCTGCACGGCAGCAGTGACACCTACCGCTGGCACAACGGCTGCAACGCCAATGTCACCGGCAACATCACATGGAACGGCAACGCCTATACCCGTCTACCCGTCAAGGCCGAAGGCTTTGAATACACCAACACAGGCACCCTGCCGCGCCCCACGCTGACCATCAGCAACCTAGATGGCACCATGACCACGCTGCTGTTGCTGGTCAACGCCACCACACCCGGTAACGACCTCGGTGGCGCCACGGTCAAGAGGATCCGCACCCTGAAAAAATACCTTGACGGCGAAACCGCCGCAGACCCACATGCCAAGTTCCCCGATGAGATTTGGTACGTGGACCGCAAGTCAAGCGAAAACCGCGATTCGGTGAGCTTCGAACTAGCCAGCAAATTCGACCTCGCTGGCGTGATGATTCCCAAGCGCCAAATTATTGCCAACATCTGCCAGTGGAAATACCGCAGCACCGAGTGCGGCTACACCGGCAGCAATTATTACGACACCAATGACAATGCTGTTGGAACATTGGCAGAAGATAAATGCGGTAAGCGGATTGGCTCGTGCAAATTGCGGTTTGGCGAAAACTCTGAGTTGCCCTTCGGCTCATTCCCAAGTGCGGGTTTAATTCAATGAATCTCACCGACGCCATTAAGGAAGCTGCACTGGAACACGCCAAGGCGGAATTTCCAAGGGAATCCTGCGGACTGGTTGCTGTGGTCAAAGGCCGCAAGCGGTATTTCCCGTGCCGCAACATGGCCGAAACCCCAGACGAACATTTCGTGCTGGATCCGGCTGATTACGTTGCCGCCGAAGACCAAGGCGAAATTGTGGCGGTGGTGCATAGCCACCCCAAGACAAACCCAGCGCCGTCTCAAGCCGACCGCGTTGCCTGCGAAAAATCCGGCCTGCCGTGGCACATCGTCAACCCGCAAACCGAACAGTGGGGTTATTGCGAGCCAGAAGGCTTCGAACTTCCCTACGTGGGACGTGAGTTTGTTTTTGGAATTGTGGACTGCTACACGCTGTGCCGCGACTGGTACAACCGCGAGTTTGGGCTGCATCTCAGCCACTACGACCGCCGTGACCAGTTCTGGCTGCGGGGTGAGAATTTATACCTAGATAACTTTGCCAACGAAGGCTTCTACCCCATCCCGCTGGAGGAGCTGCAGTACGGCGACGCAATCCTGATGCAGCTTGCATCATCGCTACCCAACCACGCTGCCGTCTACCTTGGCGACCAACTGATCCTGCACCACATCCAAGGCCGCCTCAGTAGCCGCGACATCTATGGCGGCTATTATCTAAAAAGCACCGCCCGAGTCCTGCGGCATGAAAGTCGTTAAGGTCTACGGCGCACTCCGCAAAAAGCTGGGTCAGTGCCGCTTCCAATTTGAAGCCGACACGCCAGCGCAGGCGCTCAAGGCACTTTGCGTCAATTTTCCCGGTCTTGAAAAGTGGCTGATTGATAGCGAACAGGACGGTGTTGGCTATCGTGTAACAATCGGAAAAGAAAAGGTCACCGAACAAAACGCCGTGTTGATTGCGGCTCCATTTAGTGAGCGGGAAGTTTTTAGTATTACGCCTGTAATTGCTGGTGCTGGCGATGGCGCGGGACAGATTTTGGCGGGTGTTGGCCTGATCGCCTTGGCCATTGTTACCGGAGGCATTGCATCTGCTGGTGTGGCCTTGGGAGGTTTTATGGGAATCGGAACAATCGGAACGGCTGTTGTTGGTATAGGCGCCAGCCTTGTCCTTGGCGGCATTGCACAAGCTCTTTCGCCTGCACCGGTTAATTCGACTTCAACTTTTGAGCGCGGACGTGAGGCGGCAAAGCTGGAATCATTTAGCTTTAGCGGCATTGTGAACACGTCCAAACAGGGATTGCCCGTACCGATTGCCTACGGTCGATTGTTTGTGGGTTCCGCTGTAATTTCTAGCGGCCTTGATGTGGAGTTCAGCGGCAATGCTGGTAAATCCACTGGCGAAGTATTTGCGAGCAAGGGTTGATGACAAAAAGAACAGCTCTACTCCAAGGTTCTGGTGGCGGCGGCGGTGGAGGCTGCTTCCTTGGCCATACGCTCGTCGCGGTTCCAAACGGCCAACGCCGAATTGATGAACTGCAATCGGGCGATCTGGTTCTGAGCTTTGACCATACCGGCGAAGTCCACGAAGCCAAAATCCTCAAAGTCCACGAACACGAAGGCGAGCGCGTTATCCGCTACACGCTCTGGGGCGGACAGCATCTTGATGCCACCCCTAACCACTGGGTTCTAAACCAGTTCAACGCCTTCGTCGAAATTGACACGTTTGGCGCTGATGATTGCCTTGTTGACGCCAACGGCCACCTCCGTCCCGTCGTCGGCAAGACCGAATTCTGCACTGGCACGGTCTACAACCTGACCGTCGAAGGCCACCACACCTTCATCGCCGGCGGAATCCGCGTCCACAATGCCGGTCTTGGCCTTGGTATTGCTGGTGCTGGTGGCGGTGGTGGCGGTGGCGGCAAGGGCGGTGGTGGCGGCAGAAGGACGCCTTATGAGGCAGATGATTCGCTGCAGTCCACCCAATATGCAAGTGTTCTAGATCTTATTTGCGAAGGTGAAATCCAAGGTCTAGATAACGGCGCCAAAAGTATCTATTTAGATGATACCCCGATTGAAGATGCGGCAGGAAATAAAAACTTTCGCGGCTATCAAGTTGTTACCAGAAATGGCACGCAAAATCAAACTATTATCGGTGCTGATCTAAATGCAACAGAATCTGAAAATGGCGTCAGCGTCCAGCTTTTTGCATCCACACCTGTAACTCGTCAAATCACGAATACAGCAGTAGATCGAGTCCGCGTGACGGTTAACGTTCCAGCACTGCAAATTTTGCAAGACGATGGCGACATTGTTGGCCACAGCGTATCGCTAAAAATTGAAACCCAATACAATTCCGGCGGTTACACAGAAGTCATTAGCGACACAATTAGCGGTAAAACAGGCAATTTATATCAGCGCGATTACATGCTGGCGCTGAATGGCGCATTTCCAGTTGACATCCGAGTTACAAGAACAAGTGGCGATGAAAGCTCCGCTAAGCGCCAAAATGACATCTACTGGTCTAGCTACACAGAAATTATTGACGAAAAGTTGCGTTATCCAAACAGCGCCCTTGTTGGCCTGCGGTTTGATTCGCGCAACTTCAATAATATCCCCAAGCGTAAATATCTAATCCGTGGAGCAAAAATACAGTTGCCCAGCAACGCAACCGTTGATACCACTACACACCTAGGGCGCGTAACCTACGCCGGCGTCTGGGACGGCACTTTTGGCGCTGCGACTTGGTGCAACGACCCCGCCTGGTGCCTGTGGGATTTATTGATCAGCACTCGTTACGGCGCCGGAATACCAGCCAGTAACTTAGATCGTTATGACTTTTATGCGATTAGTCAGTATTGCAACGAGTTGGTCGAAAACGGCAAAGGTGGCTTGGAGCCTCGCTTCTCATGCAACCTGCTGATTAACAGCCGCGACGAGGTTTACAACGTCATCCAAGAAATGACCAGCCTGTTCCGTGGCATCGCCTATTACGGCGCCGGTTCGCTGGTACTGCAGCAGGACAAGCCAACTGATTCGCAATATCTGCTGGGACCAAGCAACGTTGTTGATGGCGTTTTTAATTACAGCGGATCATCTCAAAAGGCTAGACACAGCGTCGCCACTGTTGCCTGGCAGTCCTACGACACCTTGGGCGAAGTTGAATACGAATACGTTGAAGATGCGGAAGCTGTAGCCAAATACGGCATCATTAATAAAGACATCAAGGCGCTGGGTTGTTACAGCCAAGGCCAAGCACATCGGGCTGGTAAATGGGCGCTACTGAGCGAACAGAATCTGACCGAAACTATCACCTTTTCGGTCTCAATCGACAGCGGCATCATCCTGCGCCCCGGCATGGTGATCGACATTGCCGATCCGCTTAAAGCCGGATCACGCCGCAGCGGTCGCGTTAGTTCTGCCACCACAACCGCCATCACTGTTGACAGCAGCACCAATCTCACCGTCAACCTGTCGAACAGCCCGACAATTTCGGTGTTGATGCCAACCGGCTTGGTGGAAACCAAAACCATCAGCAGCATTTCTGGCACAACCATCAACGTCAGCAGCGCGTTCAGCGAAGCACCCAACGCTAACGCTATCTGGCTAATCCAAACCAGCGACATCGAAGCCCAGCAATACCGCGTGTTGAATGTCGCAGAATCCGAAGATGGTATTTACGGCGTAACTGCGCTGCAGTACAACAGCACGATTTACGACGCGATTGAAAGCAATAACAAATTACTGCGCCGAGACATTAGTAACCTGTCTGCCAAGCCCGATACAGTTGGCAACATTTCTGGATCGGAATACATTTATCAAGATGGGCAAAATGTATTTTCCGGTTTTGATTTAAGTTGGATCAGCCCTAGACAACGTGTTAGCGAATTTCGGGTTGACTATCGAATTGATAATGATAACTGGAAGCAGGTTGTCAGCACCTCTCCTTCGGTGCAAATTAAACAAACACGCCCCGGCATTTTATATATTCAAATAACGGCGGCAAACTACCTCAATAAAATTAGCGACATTGCATCAGCCCAATTCACGCTTGTTGGTAAAACTGCTGTTCCCGGCAATGTTCAAAATCTGACGTTTGAAGCCATCAACAACAACTCCGGTCGCCTGCGCTGGGACGAAACCGTTGATCTTGACGTAAAAGTTGGCGGCAAAATTCATATTCGCCACAGCAGCTTGACCGACGGCACGGCTACTTGGAGCAACAGCGTTGACCTAATCCCCGCCAAATCCGGCAGCTCAACAGAGGCAATCATTCCGCTTGTAGAAGGCGAAGTGCTGGTGAAATTTGAAGATGACGGTGGGCGGCAATCAGCCAGCGAAACCAGCGTCATTATCGACCTGCCCGACACTATCGCGCCGCTAACAATTCAAACCCGCCGCGAAGATCAGGACGTTCCGTCTTTCCAAGGCACAAAGTCAGACACCTTCTACAGCGAAGAGTTCGACGCGCTCACGCTGGATGGCACGACCTTAATTGATTCGGTTGTTGATTTTGACCTGATCCCAACGCTGGATGTACTTGGACCCGTGGCTAGCTCTGGCACTTACACATTCGCCAGCACATTGGATCTGGGCAACACCTTTTCTGTGGATCTTCGCCGGTATTTCGTCACCCGTGGTTATTACCCATCCGACCTGATCGACTCCCGCGCCAACACCGTGGATGATTGGTCCGACTGGGACGGCGCCATTACAGACAAGGTGAACGCCAAGCTGATGTTGCGCTCCACCAATGATAATCCCAGCGCCACACCAACTTGGACCGCATGGCAGGAATTCGTCAACGGCGCCTTCCGTGGTCGCGGCTTCCAATTCCGCGCCGATCTCAGCAGCAGCGCCATCGACCAAAACATCTTGGTGGACGAACTGGGCTACGACGCCACCTTCCAGCGCCGCACGGAAAACAGCGATGGAGCGGTCAGCAGCGGAGCCGGCGCCAAGGCGATCACGTTTACCAACGCCTTCTGGACTGGAACAACAAGCCTCGGTGGGGTTAACGCCTACCTTCCCAGCATCGGCATCACCGCTCAAAACATGGCAACCGGCGATTTCTTTGAAGTCACCAGCGTCAGCGGCACTGGCTTCACGGTCACCTTCAAAAACTCGGCTGGAACTGCAGTTAGTCGTAATTTCAACTGGAGTGCGGTTGGCTATGGCCGAGGCGGCTAAAGTTGGACAAATACTGTCCTTATAAGGACTCGGCATGGCTCAACACGATTATGTGATTGCTAACGGCACCGGCGCCGCCGTCCGTTCCGATCTCAACAACGGCCTTTCCGCAATCGTCACCCAGAACAGCGGAGCGACCGAGCCGGCAACCACTTACGCCTTCATGCGCTGGGCGGATACGACCGCTGGCGTGATGAAAATGCGGAACAGCGCCAACAACGCTTGGATCACGCTGTACCAGTTGGATGGCGAGTGGACCAACATTGCCTTTGAAAACGGCACCGCTGCTGCCCCGTCGATCTACTTCAAGGACAGTGGCACCGACACAGGCTTCTATTCGCCCGGCGCCAACCAAGTCGGAATTTCAACGGGCGGCACGGCTCGCCTGACCATCGACTCCAACGGCAACGTCGATATTGACAGCAACACGCTCTACGTTGATGCCACCAATAACAGGGTAGGTCTGGGGGTTAGTGACCCTGGGCAAAAGTTAGTTATTGGTGGCGGCACAAATGGACGTACCCGAATCAAAGTTGATTCAGGTTCTGGTAACTTTGGCAAGTTCGAGTTTTCGACTGATTCAGCTTTAACTACAAGTGCCGTTCAGGTAGCGGAGATTACGGCCAACATTACCGGGACAGGTCCGCTTACTTCAAGCCTGCAGTTTGCGACCAATAGCGGCAACTCGCTTAATACCGCAATGACGATAGATTCGTCACAGCGAGTAGGGATTGGCACTACTAGTCCTGCAAGACAGCTTGATGTTAATAGTACTGCGATTTTTGACAGCAATGGCAACGGGTCCACTACTAGCCCGTCTATTGCGATTGGTTCTACAGGTACAGGTCTTTCTTACATTGGGAGTCAACAACTTGCTTTCCTTACAAACTCTGCCGAACGCGCCCGCATCGACAGCTCGGGACGCCTGTTAGTTGGCACGTCTACTGGTCGTAATGGTGGATATGCGGATCCCGCTCAAGTACAAATTGAAGGGTTGAGTTACAATAGTGCCGCTCAAAGTATCATTATTGATTCCAATGATGGAAATGGTCCAAGTCTAAATTTTGGCAAATCTCGTGGTACAAGTTTAAACTCCAATACCGTTGTTCAAAGCGGCGACAGGCTTGGTGTAATTGACTTTGCCGGAGCAGACGGAACTTCTCTAAAAAGAGGGGCAGTAATTGAAGCCTATGTAGACGGCACCCCCGGCGCCAGCGACATGCCTGGCCGCCTAGTGTTCTCCACTACCGCCGATGGAGCGAGCAGCCCGACGGAACGGATGAGGATAAATAACGGTGGTGGCGTGATGATAGGAACAACAAACGCCCAGACAGGAATCGGTGATCTAACGACAGTTACAGGTGTAGCTTTTAGCCCTGACGGCTGGGTTGGAGGATGCAGATCAAGCGAAGCCGCTGGCTATTTCACGCGAACAGGTACGGATGGCAGGGTAATCAACTTTTACAAAGGAAGCACAGGTGTTGGCGGCATTTCTGTCACAACAACCGCAACCGCTTTTAATACTTCATCGGATTATCGCTTAAAAGAAAACATTATCAGCATCTCAAATGCAATCGAAAGAGTTAAACAGCTAAATCCCTGCCGTTTTAATTTTATTGCTAACCCCGAGCAAACTGTCGATGGCTTTATTGCTCACGAAGCACAGCAGGTCGTGCCTGAGGCAGTTGAAGGCACCAAAGATGAAGTCGATGAAAACGGCAAACCTATTTACCAAGGCATCGACCAGTCCAAACTGGTGCCGTTGCTGACCGCTGCGCTGCAGGAAGCGTTGGCTGAGATTGAGTCCCTGAAGGCTCGTGTTACCGCGCTAGAGCCATAAGTCCTACTCGTTACTGTGCCTGACGAAATCACACCGGAGGAAAACGAGCGGCGCTTCAGAGAATGTCTTCGCCTGATCAACAACGTCACCTACGAGCGACTGGTGGAGTTGATGGGCGAGGAGTTCCTTGAAGAGTATCGCCGTGTTGCTCGGCATTAAAAAGGGGCAGGATGTCACCCCTGCCCCTGTGCAACGGAATATCACAACCGTTGCGGTGCCTTGTCAGCCGAAGCACTGTAGCACATGGTATGGTGGTGGAGCGGCGCAGTGCTACCTGCCCGCCCCATGACCGCCGATTGGAGGATCGACGATGACCCAAGATTACAAGCACCCGATCACCTCACCGCTGGAATTAAGCGACGAGCAAGTGGGCGAATGGCTGATCGACGACGGCTACCCGTGGGACCCCTCGGAGCAAGCTGTCATCACCATTACCACCAACCGACTCAAGAATGTTGCCCGCCAAGCATTCCAAGCTGGTGCCGACCAAGAGCTGGAGGCGTGCCTCAGGCTGGTTGAAATCAATGCTGGTGAGGACGCTTATGACTTTGCTCGCTACATCCGCTCCGCCCGCCGCCCCAAGCCGCCAAGCTTGAAGGAGCAGGCGCTGGAAGCGCATAATCGGATGATGGCCGGAGAAGAAACGCAAGATGATTGGTCGATTGTCCGCCGCGCACTGGAGCAACTCGATGACTGACTTCCGAGCGCTGTGCGCTGAGCTGCTGGCCGCACTGGAGAACGAAGGCTACGCCCACTGGTCTACCGCTCCAGACGAAGATGAGCTATGCCTACGCGCCCGCGCCGCCTTGGCCCAGCCCGAGCCGAAAGAGCCGACGGACGAGGAACTGCAAAAACTAGCTGGCATGTTCTTTACTTCCACTGAGTTCGGCTTTGTGGACTTTGCTCGCGCTGTCCTAGTCATTCCCGCTACTATGTCTGAACTTTCACCCCAAGCGCAAGCTGTCTGGGACGCCTACGGCACTTTGGCCGATCTTTATAACTGCGAAGTCACAGAGGCTGAAATGCTTGCCGCCGCTCTTCGTACTGTGGCAGAACAATTTTATTTTGATTGGAACGGTATGTGCTGCGCTGAACACCTCAAAGAAATTGCCAGAGAACTCGACGCCAGTGAGCCTGTAACCGAAGCCCAGTAGTCACCTTCCCTACCCATGACGCGCTCCTTCTCGGAACTCACCAAAGATTTTGCCCCAGAGCGCCGGGAGCGCATTGAACAGCGCAAGGCGGAGATCCAAGAAGATCTTGTTGAATGTCCAGAGTGTTTCGCCTTGATTTACCCGAGCTGGCTTGAGATGGACGAGGACGAGTAGTCATCCTCTGATCGAGGTCTGGCTCTGGTATAAGATTGTGAGGTAGCGCAGCGCCAACTGCCTACCCCATGACCGCTCCACTGCTCTGGAACGATGACCACATCCTATTCGGTGTCCCAGCTTTGGGATGCCTTTGTCGCTGAGCGATCCATCTCGCTTTGCCCCACCAGCCTCACCTCCGACTACAGGCAGGTGACCAAGTGGTTAAAGCGATGCCCGATCCAAGATCTGCAACAAGCACGCCAGGTGATGATCTGGGTGCTGGGGCAGAAACCTGTGCTGTCTTCACGTCGCGTCGCGATGTACACGAAAACGATGTATAAGTGGGCAGCGCAGGAAGACGTTGGTTACCTGAACCGCAATCCGCTTGCGAGCTTCAAGATGCCAAAGGCGCCTCAACGCGATGAAGAAATCATCGTGATTCCGCGCAATGAAATCGGCTTGGTGCTGGCCGCTTTGGAGGCAAAACTGACCTATCGCACGGTCAACTGGTCGGCCTACACCGAGTTCATGCTTCAGACCGCGATGCGCACCGGCGAGGTTCGTGCTGCTCGCTGGGATGATATCAAGGACGGGAAGATCCTTGTTCATCAGAACTGGACTTTGACCCATGGATTGAAGGACAGCACCAAGACGAACAAAAAACGGTGGGTGCCGTTGAACGGCAAGTGCCAAGCGATCCTTGGGTCTCTACCGAAGGATTCCGAATTTATCTTCCCGTGGGATCGACTTGCGTTTCAGAGTTACTTCCGCAAGAAGCTTCAGCCGCTACATCAGGTTGGACTGATCTCTCACCTTTACCGACCTTACGACTGCAGGCACACCGCAATCAGCCATTGGATTGAGGCTGGCATCCCAGTACCTCAGGTGGCGGCTTGGGCAGGCAACACCAGCGAGGTGATCTTCAAACATTATTGCAATACCACAAAGGAGTACGAAATGCCGGAGATTTGATAGATTGACGCCACGGCACAGAAATCCATGCCCAGCGCTACCCCTAGCACCACCTTCACCTGGCGGATCGCCAACCTCGAAAGAGAGACCGCCGATGGATTCGTTCTGACGGCACACTGGACGCTCTCGGCTGAAGATGGCACCTACGCCAGCTCGGCCTATGGGTCCGTCGGCTTTGAGCGCCCCGACAAACTCATTCCGTACAACCAGTTAACGGAAGAACAGGTGGTGCAATGGGTGAAGGACAACTTCGGCGCTGAGAAGGTGACCGAGATCGAAGGCGCCCTGCAGCATCAACTTGATGAACAGCGGCATCCGACGCAGGCTGCAGGTGTGCCGTGGCAGTAAAAAGCAAGGTTGGCGTCAAAGCCATTCAATTTGTTCCACGCCCACCTAAGAAAACACGGCAGGGAAATGGAAAACATTCCTTGCCTAACCACGGTCGCAAATTGACCCGTGGGCAGGGACGGTAAGATCTAAAAGTAGTTGCAGACGTGCGATGTCTGAGAATGGTTTTTGGCGTGGAGTCAAGCAAGAAACCGTTGCGGGCATTGGCGTTGCAGCAACTGTGGCTTTAGCCTCGGGCATCTTTTACTTGGTGTACACGGTGCCGACCAAACTTGATGATGTACTTCAAAATCAAATCAAATTTGAAGAAAAGATTGGAAAGATGGATGATCGTATCCTTGATCACGAGCAACGGTTGATCAAGTTGGAGATCAAGCCATAAGCTGGTAGCAGACGCTATTTCGTCATGGATCCCACGACTGCTGCTGCCATTGCGATTGTGATCGCTGCCGGCTCTGAAATCATTGCCCTGCTGCCCATTAAAGAAAACTCTTGGGTACAACTCATTGTGAAGGCTCTGAAGATTATTTTCCCAAAGCGCTGAACGCTGACGTTGTGTGGTTGTGGCGTTACGACAAGCGTGACTGGCGGCATCACCTACTGCGTGCTGCACAACAAGCCAAGTTTCATGCAACTCTGACGCCACGACTAGATCGTGAAATTGAAAAGGTCAATCAGGTGATTGATCTTGAAATGGAGCGAAACAAACGTCAGCCTGTGATTAAACACGAAGAGCCTACGCCTGAGCAAACTGGAGACAGCCGCCTTCTGGGTGGTCCAATGTCCATCTCATCTCCTTGGAACGATGACGACCCAGAACCGCCTGCGGCTAGTTGATTTGTTCAAGTATTACAAGGAGCTGCCGCATCAAACGGCGGCCATATTTGAACTGGAATCTGCGTTATTAAAGGTATCGCCTGGTATCTTGAATCGCGATCAGCAATGGTTCAAGACGTGGAGTCAGGCTGGTAAACAAGACAGGTTTGATAACAATTGGGATGGTGTTTGCGCTGCTGCCAAGAAGGCTGGCGCGAAGTTCCCTGAACTTGTTGCTGCGCAGTGGGCGTTGGAATCTGGCTATGGCAAGCACGTATCAGGTGAAAACAATTTTTTTGGCCTGAAGGGTACTGGTACAACGCGAAACACAAAGGAGTACGTCAACGGACGTTGGATCACAATTCAGGATACGTTCCTTGATTTTCCTGATCTTGAAACTTGCGTGTTCTACTTGGTAGAGCGGTGGTACAAGGACTATCACGTCTACAAGGGTTGCAACAATGCGGCTGATCGTGAAGACGCTGCACGTTGGCTGGTAAATGACGGCTATGCCACTGATCCCACCTACGCCGACAAATTGATCAAACTAATGAACCAGCATGTGCAGGGCAAGCCCGCGAACGACAAGTTCACGCCTGACAAGCCGTTCAACTTCAAGGTGACACCAAATATCACCTACGGCGAACTGGCATTGTTTGACGAGAAGCGCCGGTTTCAGGTGCAAGCACAGTGCGACACGGCTCTGGAGATGTGCAAGTACTTGGAGAAGGTGCGCAGCCATTTTGGCGGCAAGTCGATCATTATTACTTCTGGCTATCGCCCACCAGCCATTAACAAGCAAGTGGGCGGTGCCAGCAACAGCGAGCATCTGTACAACATGACAGGCGTTGGCGCGATTGACTTTTACGTCAAGGACGTGGACATCTACGAGGTGCAAGAGTACTGTGATCAGACCTGGCCGTACTCCTTGGGATACGGTGCAACCAAGGGGTTTGTGCATCTAGGCATGCGGCTGGGTCGTCCACGTATTCGTTGGGATTACTGAGTGTCTGTTCTTTGCGACTGGCAGATCCGCTCTCTGTGTGAAGGCGGCGGCATGATCGTGCCGTTCGATCTGGAGCTACTTAACCCCGCATCAATTGACGTGCTGCTGGGCGACAACCTGATGATCGAGTCGCCGGTCGATATGACGATGCAGTTGCTCAGCCTGCAGGGCTACACCGCACAGGATCCTTACTGGCTGCGGCCTGGTGAGTTTGTGCTGGCCGAAACCCGCGAGACGTTTGACATTCCCGAACACATCAGCGGACAGTTTGCGCTGAAGAGCAGCAGGGCAAGGGAAGGTTATTCCCACATGCTGGCCGGCTGGATCGATCCGGGTTGGCACGGTTCAAAGCTGACACTGGAGCTGCAAAATGCACGCAAAATGCATTCACTACCGTTGTATCCGGGACTCAAAATTGGACAGATAATTTTCTTTGAAATGAGTGAAAAACCACTCAAAAGCTATGCCGAAGTTGGGCATTACAACAACGACACTAAAGTGTCAGCTTCTAAGGTAAATCCCTGAACTGGTACATCCAATACCAGATTGCAATTTCATTATCTTGTGTATAAAAATCTTGCTCTCTATACCAAAGTGTCCATTCTGTTGATCCTTTGGATCCATTGCAGCGCAGGCATGCTGGCACTAGGTTCTCTATCACAGTTTGCCCGCCGCGATGACGTGGGATGATGTGATCTAGCGATTGCGCTGGCTCATCGCAATAGGCACATTTACCGCAAAAAGCATCAAAGATTTTTAATCTGAATCGCGCCCTTGTTTCTCTCTTTGGAATCAGACTGGTCTCGTCGATCCAAGAGTGCATGACGCGGCTCCGTTTGCACAAATCGTAGGGACGATTGCAGTCGAAAGGAAGAAGAAAACAGGTGACTCCTCCAGCTTTTTCGCGTGATGGCCATGGTGCCGTCTGGGTACGCTTTGGCGTCAGTGGATATTGGCGTGCGTGGTTTCTAAAGCAAAGTACGGTGTTCTACCTGCATACCTGCTTTGATACTGAGAGTATGGCAGTATCTGCTGCTCAGACCGCTTATGGAATGGCATCCGATTGAACGCACTCAGGAGAGTCAGTTCTCTGAGATCGCTACGGCCAAGATGCTTGAGGAATGGCTGAAGCATGGAGATATCAAAGGGATATACAACGCGGCACTGCTGTTGAACACCATGCTGCATCAGCAACGGACAATCACGAAATGGCTGGCTGGTGAAGCTGCTCGTAACCTTGGACGGCCTGACCTTGAGGATGACATCCTTCAAAAATCAATTATTCAGTCGGAGTAGGCACCATCTGTGCAAGCAGGTGTTCGATGTACATCTCAGCCTGCCACAGGTCATCCGAGTAGCGACACAAGCCACCGGCGCAGCTTCTGTAAAGGATGTACGGACCGTCTTCCAGCACGTCGATAAAGGCTCCATTCCGCTTCGAGATCACCTGCGAAACGTGCCAGTTCCGGTGAATACTCATCGTCGTCCTCATCTTCATCTTCGTACTCTTCATCATCGGGAGTTGCCTCGACAATTTCAAGTAGACGCAATGCCCAACATTTGAGGTCTGCGATACCTTCGCGGCAGCGCATCAAGTTATCAGACGGCATCTCACCGTTCTGCATAATCTTTGCGCAGGCGTTATCAACCCATTCCTGATGTGAGTCACACATCCACAGCAGAATCCTGATGTGGCCTTCCGTGAACTCGAAGTCAGCGTTTGGGGCGGCCATGACGGGAACCCATCTCCCATGACGGTAGCGAGGCGGATGATTGAACGCCTTCATCAGCCCTTGAAGTACTTGGTGAACAGGCCGGTGTAAAGACCACGCATCTTGTGATTCGGCTTATGCCGGCCGTCGATCATGTACAACGCGTCAAGGATGTGCTGGCGATTGTCCATCACAAAAAAGTCCTCAGCGCCGTAAAGATCAGGCGTTGTTTTGAGCAGATGAGCAGACACCAATGCTGCTTGTTTTGCGCTGATCTTTTTCATCCCAAATCATCCAAATCAATTGAAAGGTGAGCGTAATAACGCTTGCGGGCATAGTCGGCCATCAACTGCCTGTCGATCTCAGGATCTTTGTGAACAGGTGGTGGCGGTGGCATCAACGGTTTGAACTTGTCTGGCACATATGCCTTGTTGTTCAGCATGGATCAAGTCTTCGGAGGAGCAGAAATGATTTTGCGGCCTTCTCCGATGTCAATTTTGGTGGCACCCGGATGCCGATTTTGCAGGATCCGCTCTGCGTCCTTTTTGTTGATAGCACGCAAGCAACCGCGCAACCGACGCTCGCCAGGCATAACCAGTTCATAGTCGAACATACGTGCATTAGGTGCAACGCAATAGGAGATGCCCGGTCCGCGATTCGGCTCGACATGCTCAGGAAATAGAGCAGTGAAGTCCATCAGAACACTGGAAGGTCGTTCACTCCAGCTTCAGGCTTCTTCGCCCAGACGGTGCCACTGGTGTATTCGGTGCCGGTGGTGGAACAGCGATCCCAAGCCGAAATGGCCAGCTTGATCACGGTCTTGCCGCCGTAACCTTCTTCACCCGGATGGGCGGTGAGGTACTCGGCCAGCTTCATGGCCTCTGACAGTTCCAGCTCGATGGTGCCGGTCTTGTCAGGAGCTTTGTCGCTCTTTTTTTGTTTCACCTGGAACAGTGAAAACTTGGCGTCAAACGCCGATTCAAAGTTGCTCATCTTGAGACTCAAGGATTGCGTAGTGAGATTTGATGATCTCGTTGGCGAGAGAAGAAACAGTGACCCGTGAAGCACTGTTGTAACGCAGCGCGACTTCACGCTCCATCAGTTGCAATGCTTCAGGGTCAAGGAGTACTTGCACCCGCATTTTGTTTCCTGCGGGAGTAGCCATCACTGCTTCAGGTCGGGTTTGCTGCCCAGGTCATCAATGCAGCTTTGGAGCTGATCGACGGACATTTGCGCAAGCTTACTGCCGCTTTCATCAAGGTCCCACTTGGTGGCTTTGTCCGCGATCCAGGCAATTTGCTGGGTGCGGTCAAGTTTGCGTTGGATCAGATCGACGCAGTTGTCAATGAGACCTTGCTTGATGTTGGCTTCGCTGTCGGCTGACGGCGCTGATGCATTTGCATCATTTGCAGGCTTGGCGATGCGTTTGCCCGCTGGCTTGGGTGCAGGCTTCTGCGCATCCTGTTGCAGTTGAATCTCAGGTTGAGTCTCAACTGATTCACCTGATGCAGTCACCTCTTCCCTTGCCCACAACTCAAACGCCAAGGAGAAGAACGCAGCAGCGGCAGAACAGATGCCTCGGCGGTGAGAATCTGTGAAATTGCGTGCGCTGATCTTGTCGTAGGGGATGGCGTTGTTGCGTGGATCGGTGATCGGGAACGGCCAGATCGGGGTGCTGCAGTTGCCATTGACAAACTGAATGCACAGGTAGCCGGTGCCATCAGGCGCACGATGGACGAAGCAGGAGTCGTCAGCAGCGATCAGTTCAGGCAACCAGCCATTGGCGTGCTGATTGATCAACTGCATCACCTTTGCCCAGGCAACGTAGTCGGCGGCGTAGGAGCCAGTCCCTTTCTGTTTTACGTCAGAAAGAGTGATGACTCCCGCCAGTTGGGGATAGACGGGAGTGCTGGTCATCAGGCGTTGGCCTCGACCTCTTCAATGCCCTGCTCAAGGATCTGACGCATGGCGACAGCGGCGGGCAGGTTGTGCTGCTTGGCAGCGGCCTTGATGCGTGCATACAGATCAGGCTCGATCTGGAGCATCACGGTCTTCAGGGTGGAAGCTTTGGCGGTCAGTTGGATGGCCATGGGAAATGGCGTGAGTACCTGAACACCATACCCACATTCTGGCGTTCGGGGCGAGTCTCAAATAAATTCCTTGAGACGCACCTGAGGTTACTTGACGGGACTCGGGAATCCCCATAACCTCAAGTCGCTTTGACGCACTTCATGGAACCCGAAGAAACCACAGGTTCAGACGCTTCAATGGTCATCAAGTTGACTTTGGACGCCTTCACCGCCGAAAAACTGCTGCTCAAAAAACCCAGATCCCTTCCCACGGCTACGTTTTGCGCCCTTTTGATCGAGCAGGTGCTTGACACGCCCGTTACGCTGGCGGAGCGAGCAAAAGCGAGCGAAGCCTCTTCTTCTTATTCTTCTTCTTCTATTAAAGAAGAATTACTTTCTAATAATATAGATAGTACGGTCGAATTTCAAAATCCTAAAAAGCCAAAAAGTTCAAAGCGATACACTAAAACGGAGTATTCCGAAGAGTTCGAAACCTTCTGGAGGCTGTACCAGTCAGCGCCTGATCGGGTGTCCTCCCAAACCAAGCCAAAGGCGTATGACGAGTGGAAGGCCATCACGAAGGAGGATGGCGCTGAGAGGCTTCTAGAAGCCGCCAGAAGGGCGATTGAGGAGCAGAAGCGCAAGAAGGCCGCTGACGAGTTCGTGGGGAGCCTTCCTGACCTGTTTCGCTGGCTTCGTGACGGCAAGTACGAGGTGTACCTGGAGGAACACAAACCGCAGCGTGCTGGCCGGTGGTGGGACGAAGGCAACCGCTGCTGGGTTGAGGACTGATTCTTGTTCACCTATCTCACCTGAGTCTCACGATGAAACTGTTCGCACCTGAGCATGCCGGCAAGCACGTCTGGCAGGTCGCTGATGCCAAGACCCGCTCTGTCAGCTACACGGCCAACAACAGCACCTCGCCACCGCCTGATGCCGTTCATGGTCATCCCCTAGGTCGCTACGACGGTGATGGCCTGTACTGGACGTTTGTCCCGATGTCCGGCGAGGAAGATCCCAGATCACCGCGTTCTGGCCGCTACAGCAAGCACCCGCTAGCGCAGGAGGAGCAACGCAGGGCAGTCAAGGAAAAGGTCTGGGGCAGGCTCGATTCTTTTGGTTCTTACAAGGAGACGGAGTTTTGAAGAAGCCAACCGTTGTCCTTGACAAACACGAACTTCAACTTTGTGCAAATGCGGCAAAAACACGACATAGCAATGGCCGCAAAAATAAGCGCAAGGATGTCTCGAGTTCTGCTCATTCATCGTTCATGATTGACTTGATCGGCGTTTGCGGTGAGGTCGCGCTAATTAAATACTTCGATATGGAGATTGACTGGAATGACATCTTGACTGCTTTTGGCACCACAGATGTCGGCGATTGCTGGGAAGTTAGAAGTGTCAGCCAGCAGCACTACCACCTCTGTATGTGGACTGGTGGTGGGGCAGATGAGACAAAAATTAAAAAGAAATTGATGGCCGGATGGTCAAAAGTGGTAGTTAATATCGTCGCTTATCAAAAGGCAACCTGCACGCTTGACGGTTGGGCGTTTGGATACGACATGCGTGACTTTGGGTATCAAACATCCGAATCAAATAATCCTTTCAACGCCAACCGAATACAGCGTCCATCTTTGATCTTTGATAATAGTTATTTGCGGCAACACGTTTCACCTGAAAAAGACATGAATATCTTGCGCTACCTCCGTCAAGCATTCACAAACAAGTAAACCGTTTTCATCATGTCCCGCCTCAAAAGCTTCACTGAAACTGATGCCATCAAGGCGCTGCGCCAAGGCGTCGAATCTGGCCGTTGGACGCTGGAAGACCTTGATAAGGCTCCTCCAGGTACTGCCATGAACCTCGCTGAGTTCCGCCGTCATCCAATGGCTGCAAACTTCAAAGGTGAATTTCCTGCGTACAGAAACCTGTTACGCGAAGCTAGTGATTCCGAAGACATTCCTGAGGATGATTTCATCCTGTGATCTTCGTTACCATCCCTGAAAGCAGTAGCGACTTCGTGCCTCTGCAGCGTCTGCCACTGATACAGCGCAATCCTGTAGGGCAGCCTCGCTACTACTGGAACGAACGTCGTCCTGATCTGCGTTACAGCAGCATCACCTCGATCCTGTCTGCTACGCAATCAGAAGCCACAAAGATGGCACTGCGCCGCTGGAAGGCAAAGATTATTGCGGAAGGTGGTGATCCTGATGAGACCCGAGATCAAGCCGCCAAACGTGGCTCACAGATTCACGACTGGTTTGAACAATTCTTAAATCGAGAATCACCTGAGATTCCTGAACACATTGCTCCTTGGTGCGAGAACATCATTAAGGCTCCGCTCTGGAAGCACCTCGATCACGTCGTCTGCACCGAGCATCAGGTCTGCAGTGATGAAGGGCTGGTTCCTTTTGCCGGCACCTTGGACGCCCTTGTCAAGTTGAACGGTGAGTTCTGCCTGCTTGACCTCAAGACCAAGGCACCGGGCAAGGCCAAGCCAACCAAGCAGATCAGCGATGAGGCCATGACCCAGATGCAGGCGTATCGTCTCTGTCTGGCCGAGAACTACGGCATTCAGGTGCAACGGTTCATCGCCTTGTACGCCTTCCCTGATCAGCCTGCTTTCCCTGTCGCCGCTGCTGGCGCAGACCTTTCTCGCCATGAGACGCATTGGACTCAAAGAATTACCGCTTTCAGCATGCTCAACCCTTGACGCCTACGGGCAGTCGTGTACAGTATGCAAGTGCCAGAGACGGCTTCCCAATCGTCGCCTCTCTCAACGGCACTCCAATCGCCAAGATCACTCAGGACTTCGGTGGCTACGCCCTGTGGCTGGCTGACCGTGAACTGCCGTTCATGGCTAATTACAAACGCACCTTCTCGTCAGTTTCTGACGCCAAATCATTCCTTGAAATCAGCCTCCTATGAACACCAAAAAGTTTTACTTCGAGATCCGAGGTCACAACGTTATTGATTACGTCGACGCGTACAGCTTCGTCGATGCCAAGGCGCGTGTATTCAACGAATACAGCCAGTTCTGGAATCAGATCATCTGGCACGACACCACAGATCCAGAACCGACTGAGGACACCACGGAACTGCAAGAACGATGCGCCCGTTTGTTTTTCTAAGTTTTGCTCTTGTCTTCTCTGCTTTCCTGCAACTTCACCAATCGACTACAGATGGACAGTTATCAACGCAATGCCGAAACGTTGTTGAACGAGTTAGCCCAACTCAAGTACGAACAGCGTGCTATTGAACTCCGCATCAAAGATGTCCAAGCCAAACTCACCGTTCATGTCGCTGCTGGTGATATGGAGCATTTGGCGGGCGAGTCTGAAAACAGCTACAAGCACGACAACATCAACTACGTCTTCTCAAACGGACGAGTCACCTACGACTTCAGCGATTGTGAAGATGTAACCGCTGCAGCCGACAACCTGAAAGAACTGCAATCAACAGCAGTTGCATTGGGTCGTGCTGTGCAAAAGGTTGGCACTCCTTTCTGGACGGTGCGGGCATGACAACAACAATCACACTCGCACTCTGCATCCTGATCGCTGCACTGATCGGCGCTCTTTACATCTCAAGGTTATGACTGAACTCAACGTCATTGACCTCGTCGCAGAAGCCATTCAAGGCCAACACACATGGGATCCCAAGGAACGCTTTCGCCTGCAAGCCAGAGCCGCCATGGACAAGCTTGCAGACATCCTAGAAGCAGCCATGCTCAACCCTGATGATCCCTTCGTTCCTGACGGCGCCACTGTCGTCAATGCCATTCGCCTCATCGCTCGTACACCTTCTGAATACCTGTTCTGACCATTGGCTCCCGGCAAGAAAAACACTCGCTCCTGCATCATCTGTGGCACCTCATTCACGCCACAAATCATCAGCAAAGATCGACTCTCCAACCGTCGTACCTGCTCGATGGAATGCCGTGGTATCTACTACGGGCGTGTCCGTAAATCTTGGACAGACGATGAGATTGCACTCCTGCATGAATTTGCAGAATCAATGCCATCTGATCAGTTCATTCGGGTCTTCAATGCACAAAACACCAGCAATGGCAGACCCAAGCGTTCACCAGTTTCAATTCGTCTCAAAATCCATGAACTGAACCTTTCCCTAGAACCCAAATATCGATACCTCACCGCCAGTGGCTTCGCACGCTTTCTCGGCATCTCCAATGATGCTGTCCGCTACTGGTTGCAAATCGGTTTGAAAGGCACCAGAAACCGTGATGTGCCGCGTTCACCCGTTTACATCAAAACTGAAGACCTCTGCGAGTTTGCTCGCGCCAATCCACGCTTCTTCGGTGGCATCCCACGCACTCAACTGTTCCTTGCAATTGAAGATGCCGATCTTGCTGATTACATCGTCAAGACCTTTCCCAATCGCAACACCTGCATCAGAAAGCCGATGAAGGTGCGCTGCATTGAAACTGGGAAAATCTACGAGTCACAATCAGCCGCTGCAAAAGCGATGTTCGTCAACCGCAGCATCATCTCCCGCTCCGTGCGCCGTGGTCACACTGCCAATGGCTATCACTTCGAAAAGATCAACCTATGAACACCAAATGCCCTGAATGCTCCGGCGATAACTTCAAAGTTATCAAGACCTACCCCTGTGAAGATCACACCCTGCGGCACCTCAAATGCCGTTCATGCGGCACGAACGTCTTCACGCATGAATACATTATGAAACAGGAGGAATACAGTTGGCAGCGCGTCAACAACACCTACAAGCTTCGGCTCAAGGCATGAACCAGTGTTATTCCTGGAAGACCATCGGCATCCCAGCGCCACAGGGCAGCAAACGTCATGTCGGCATGGGACGCATGATCGAGTCCTGCAAGGCACTGAAACCTTGGCGTGAAATGATCATCGCTGACGCCAAGAAGCTGGGCATCGAAACGCCGCTCGACACACCCGTGGGTGTCTCCTTGGTGTTCTGCTTTCCAAGACCTAAAAAGCATTTCAATAACAAGGGTGAACTGCTCGGCAAAGCACCGAAGCACAAGATGACCCGACCTGACCTCGACAAGCTCACCAGAGCAGTGCTAGATAGCCTCGTGTACGGCGGTGTGATCAAGGACGATTCGCTGGTCTACAACATCTCTGCGCACAAGCGGTTCTGTGTCGGCAAGGAGGAGCCAGGCGTTCTGATCACGGTTATGGACAGCAGTGACCTCCCGTTCCGACCTTGACGTGCTATGATTTGCCTGCGATTGGATCGCCCTGAGCTGAGGCAGTGGCTTCACCGGGGCGATTTTTTTATGCTGTGATCACACAGGAGGCAGCATGATCGAGATCGTATTCAAGCCTGAAGAGATTATCGGCAAGATCACTGAGCTGCAGAAGGTGCAGATCCCACGCGCCAGTGCAATTGCCCTAAATCAAGCCGTCTACGCCGCATCACAGGAGCTGAAGTCGCAAGCCAAAACAATCTTCAACAACCCTGTCCCTTTCACCGTCAATTCGTTTCTCTACAAAAAGCCTCAACAAGTCGGCGACAGCATCGAAGCCAAGATTTTTATTCGTGATCAGGCTCCCAAGGGCAATGCACCTGCTGAATACCTGTTGCCTCAGATTTATGGTGGCAGGCATTTCCCAACGCGCTTCCAAGGCGCTTTGCTGAACACTGTTGTTCAAAACGCAACGGGCAGAAATGTGCAGGTTGGCCAGCGCGGCAAAATCATGATCCCAAATCTGCGTAGTCCTAAAACACGCGTCAACCAATACGGAAATATGTCACCAGGACAGTTCACGCAGATCCTGTCTGCTCTGAAAGGCAACATCAGCTCAGCAGACATCTACGGCGTCAGGCAGCGTGGTGAAGTACCAGTCAACGATCAGGCGCTCAGCAAGTACATCTACCTCGATGAAGAAAGCCTGTACGAACCGTATTTCCGTCGTCGCTTTACCAATTCACCCAAGCCTGGTATTTACTTCGTCGACAGACGCACCGCTGGCACGCGTTACTACCGCGTCATGACGGAAAGCAAAATACCAACCTACACCGGCAAATTTCCCTTCAGAGATATTGCAGAGAATGCTGCAAGACAACGCTTCAATGAAGTTTTTTCGTCAATCATTTTGCGTTGAAGTTCTTGCGGTAGGTCGGTTTAAAGGGCGAAGTTCTTGCGAGATGTCGGTTTAAAAGGCCAAGTTCTTGCGGGAGGTCGGTTTAAAGGGCTATGTACCGGATCGGGGTCGGTTTAGGGTGAAAATGAGAATCGCTCTCAAAGGGTACGTTTGTACTACTGATAATGAGAATCATTCTCAAAATGCGGCAAGGCGCATAGAATGCGTGATAATGAGAATCATTCTCAGCAGCCAAGCGGCCACCTAGCCTCCTTGCAATTGCGAATCATTCGCAACAACAGAAGGCGCACCCGTCCTAGGTGAGAATCGCCGCGAGACCGAGAGCGGCTTTCCTTGTATATGGGTCGCAATGGTGCGACCGTTTGCCTAGGTTCAGCCCATACCGTCGCCCGGCGCTGCTGTGCCAGGCAATGCGCCAAACCAGCAAACCGGCGCATGGTGCCGCATGCTGTGACAATTGGCGAACCGTCCTAATTTTCAGCACAGCCATCTTGCCGCCTACCGGTAGGCGCTATCATTCACGCATCGCCCGGATTCCAATCGCTCACCGGGCGACCCTGAAACCGTGACCCTTACCGCTCTGCTGTGGCTGCTGCTGCCCTTGCTGGCTGTGGTTGCCCTGATTGATCTCGCGACAATGTCGACCGAACGCCGCGTTCGCTTGCTGCGCAATGCCGGCCTATCGCAATCGGCCATTGCTGCCCGGCTTGGCTGCAGCCGTTACCGCGTCCGTCTTGCCCTTGCCGTCGCATGATCGGTCCCATCCTTCCCGGTGAATGCATCGCCGCTATCCGTTCCATCCCTTCACCCGTTACCACCGCCACCGCCCTGCCATGTCTCTCACCGAATTGCAAGCGGCCGCCCTTGCTGCTGAAGTCGCAAAGTGTGACCGCCTGCTAGCCAAACTGTGGGCAGATGATGCCCGGCAAACCGTGATGATGCGTCGCCGCTCGCTGTTGCGATTGCTTCATGACGTGCCGCTGGCCGTGCAATTGCCTATTGATTGGCAACCGCCAGCTCACCCGCAAGTTGCCAACCTGCCGCCTGAGTTTCAATGAATGCCCGACTCTGGCCATCGGCCGCCGATGAATTTCAAGAACAGGCCGCCGACTTTATGGCCGATCACCCTGAGCTGCCCGATGGCTGGCTGCCAGACCCCGAGGATCTCGAAACGTGGTGGCTGTCGGGTCCAGACTGAGAACCGGCCTATCACCTAGCACGCCTACCCATAGGCGCGATATCTTAATTGCAGGGCAGCATCCTGCCCGATCCAATCGCAACCCTGAATCATGGCCACACGCTCAGCTCTGGCGGTTCAATCCGGCCAGACAATCCGCGCCATTTACTGCCATTGGGATGGCTACCCTTCCCATCAATTGCCCATCCTGCAGCGCCGATACAACACCCTGGCGGCTGCCCTTGCCTTGATCACGCCGGGTGATCTTTCAGCACTTGAGACTGAAACCGGATGGGACCGCCAACCGCTGCAACAATCCCGCCCGCTCTACTACCACGAACGCGGCGACGCCAATATCTCACCGCGCAGCTTTGCAAGCCGTGATGATCTCATCGCGTGGGCTGATGGCTGCGACTGTGAACACGTCTACATCTATCAGCCACGCAAGGGATGGCACCATGCGCCAATCGCCCGCCAACCTATCGGCGCTGGAATCATGCCCGGCGTTGATCCTGCCCAGTGGTAATCCATCGCCCGCCATTGCGCGGGCTTTTTATCTTCAATCGCAACCGCTCACCATGGCCAAACTCTCAGACCTTAGGTTCCACCTAACCCGCGTCAGTTCAAACGTAAAAACCGGACCGATACCGGTTAGCACTTCATCCCGCGCCACCTGTCCAGCGTCTTGCCCATTTGCCGGGAATGGTTGCTATGCGGAATCGGGACCGCTTGCCCTGCATTGGCAAAAAGTCACAGCAGCCGAACGCGGCGAACCGTTGCCCCGCTTCCTTGCCGCAATCGCTGCCCTGCCCGTTGGCCAGATCTGGCGACACAATCAAGCGGGCGACCTGCCCCACACTGCGGGCAGAATCAGTCGCCGCTTTATTCGGGCGATCATCGCCGCAAACCGTGGCCGCAATGGGTACACGTACACGCATCACAGCCTGGCCATTGGCGAGAATGCGTCGCTCATCCGTTCGGCCAATCGCAACGGCTTCACGGTTAACGTTTCGACCGAATCGGAATCAGCAGCCGATCACGCTATCGCCGCCGGTTTGCCTGCCGTGCTGGCTGTGCCATCCGATGAAACCCGCGTCACATGGCAAACAGCCGCAGGCAATCGCGTTCTAGTCTGCCCTGCGCAGCGCAGCGATACTAAAACCTGCGCAGACTGCAAGCTATGCCATAAACGCGGCCGCCGCGTGATCATTGCATTCCTTGCCCATGGAATCGGCAGGCGCAAGGTAAACGCCGCAATCGCAGCCGCCACCTAACGCCGCCACACAATCCGCCACCATCGCCCGGCCATTCGGTCGGGTCTTTTTTGTGCCTGCCCTTACTGAGAATGCGTCGCAATTGCAGCGACCCTAGGGGCAGCCGTGGCGGGTGAGAATGAGAATCAGTCGCAGGAATTGGCGAGAATGAGAACCGTTCTCACGGTGAGACAGAAATGAGAATGATTTTCAATTGCGGGTCCTTCCTGCACCCTGCGGCGTAGGTAATTTCGAAC
>Ga0208926_1000023_pt1 | contig 33837 bp, 54 predicted proteins | sample Colrivmeta1449B3_FD_187630 | JGI IMG/M metagenome (GOLD analysis project Ga0208926, IMG submission 187630) | Estuarine microbial communities from the Columbia River estuary - metaG 1449B-3 (SPAdes) (version 2) | ecosystem: Environmental > Aquatic > Marine > Intertidal zone > Estuary | place...
CTAACCCACTTTGAATAGGGAATATAACATCTAACTTTAACCAATGTAAGTCCATTAATATACTTTACCGTTAATTATTTTAAGATTATGAATAATGAATTGCCCTGTTTTTATTTCGTGTTCTACATAACTGAAGCCTAAATTCCATTTATTAATAGGCATGTATAAAGGATTCATTCCACATAAACACCCTTGAGAATGTACCGAAATAACATCACCGTGCATGGTTGATTCTACGTGGTTTGAGGTTTTATGAAAGTGACCTATTAAGATATTAGATAATGTTTTAACAAAAGCACCACGAGCAGGGTTGACTCCGCCGGAACCACCAACAAGCTCATGACCATGAAGGACTGTTAACTTACCTATGTGAATAGGCAGCTTGTCTTTAACAATCTCAATCCTCAACTCACCTAACTTTAAAAGTATTTCCAATTTAAACTCAACGCAATCAAAAATCTCTGGAGCTTTTAAGAATAAGTACTTTTCAAAGCGTTCATCATGATTGCCTAATTTATAAACTATCTTAGCATCAGGGAATGTATCCCTAAGCGTTTTTAAGAACATTTTAACGGACTCAAACTCTTCAAATACACTTCTATCCCTCCAATTCTTTTCGTGTCGTGATATGGTAGCAAAATCAATTAAATCCCCATTGATTAATATACAATTAACTTTTTTTTGTAACCCATACTCTAAAGCCAAGGTAATTGCATCATTATGTTGATAAGGGAAATGTAAATCCGATAATATAAGTATTTTACTTTGGTTAATACTGAATGCTTCATAAATATCAGCGTGTGACTCAGGTAACTTAAATGGATTACGTGAGCCTTCGGGTTTAAAAAAGGTTTTGTCTTTACGTTTCCTTGAATCTTCTCCTGATTGACCACGCAAACGACGTATTGCTTTCCTTACATTATCTAAACTTGAAAACTCAGGATTCTCTTTATAAATCTTTTTAGCTAATGTTAAGCTTGGTAAATCAGGAAACCGTTTTAGATATTTTTTAACTATTTCGACCATATTTTATAGTATAAACCTAAATTAAAATTAAAATGTCCGTTGTAACCAACTCCGGCTCTTATACTATACTTAGGCAAAGTTAAAATTGCTGAGGTGCCTATATAGTTCATCCCCAAATCAAACCCAATAAAAAACTTATTAGGATTCAATATTTTAATAGTTTCAAATTTGTTAATCTTTGATTTTACAGACCTTGACAATAATTCGTTCTTATAAATGGTATCCGTTATGCTCACGTATCCTAATGAATCAAAGTTCAAAGTATCTTTATAGACATTCATTGAATTATAAGCTTCAACAATTCTAATGGTATCTAATTTAGTTAATTTGATAGTATCATGTATAAATTTAGATTTAACTTTTACATGATGTATATTTTTACCTTTTTTATAGATAGTTTTTTCAACTGGTGTTACTATACTTTTATACTCGATAGTTTTATCCTGACATCGGACCAATAAGAATATAACTATTAAAAGTCCTAATATTATTATTTCTCTTATGTATTTCATAAATAATGCCCCCGAAGGGGCTTTAAGGTTTCATTACTTAAGTCCTGCATTCTTAAGATTAGAAACCAAAAAAGAACCCCCCACATCACACATCATTACTTGGGGGGAGGCTGCCTTACGGGGCATGACCTAATCTTTTTTAGTATACTTATCTACACTTGTTAAGCCTAAACATCCAAAGGCTAACAATCCAACGGTATTAACTAAGGTATCGGAAGGCTTTATGTGTTCGGGAGTAAACTGGTTAGCAAACATTGTGACGCATAACGATACTATACAAAGAACGCCACACACTCTCTTGCTCGATACATTCCCTACTTCATCGAGGAACAAAGATACTAAAAATTTTTTCATATATAATAACTTTTAAATTTTTTTATTCGGTCATCTATTCCGTGTAGACCTCCGTTGATTCGTTTAGTTAGTTTTTTAATAACATCCTCACTATCCCCTTCATCACAAATTGCCCATAGTTTATTCTTTGTAAAAAAGAACGCTGCTGACTCTAATGGATATTTAACCGAAACTAAATCGGGATTTGTTAAACAATCTTCGCCAATATATTTAGAAAACTCAGCATAGTTGGATTTACCAGTTAATTGAATATAACCTCTGCCTTTAAATTTAAATCCATCTCCGGTCGATTCATCTCCGTTACCCATACGATTAGCATATACCCTATTAGCTATCTTTTGAGGGTTACGAGCGTAGCTTAACGCTAATGCTTTATCAAAGTACTTAGGGAATATCTTTAAAAGTCCGTCGGCTGAATAATTTAAATTCTCACTTAAAAAAGTAAAGTTACCTGACTCATGAGCGCATTGGCTTAAAAAGTGTGCTTTTCTTAATTTAGAGTTAATCTCTTTTATTTTGCTTAAGTCCATTTCCCTTAGATTTTAATAAGTGTTTTTGTAACCTTTCCGATAGTACTTCGTTCTTTTTGGTCAGTTCATCGGAACGCTCTTTACATTCATTTAATTGTGTTTCGTATAGTTTAATTAGGTCTTTGTTTCCTTTTGAGTCATTACGGGATTTTAAATATTCCCATACCTCTTTACCTTTAAGGACTCCGATTAAAGCTATTAAAACACCTATTAAAGAATAATTATTCACGTTCTAATTCTATTGATTTTGGTAGTACAGCAGCTATCTTTGGGTTTTCTTTTTTAATCTCATTGATTTGATATTGTAAAAACTCGACATCCTTTTGCATTGAAACGTATGAGCTTTTAAGGTCAGCCCACATCATTCCGATAACACCTAAGAAACCAACGAGTTTAACAACATCAGCGCTTGTGAATTTTAGGTCGCTAAATTTCATGGCATCGGAGGTGGTGGTACGGGTTTATATTCTATCGGAGTTACATTAATATACTCACCGTGTTCATCTTTTAAAGTTAAAAACATGAAGTCAGGATTTTGTATACCTTCTAACTCTTCTATTGAGATTATCCAGTTTCCGTCAATATCTTGAACGGGATTAAAGTAGCAATCAGGTGCGAATTGTCCGCCCTTTACCTTGTCTACGTCTTGTGATTTTAGTTTATATACTATCATATATTTCGGCTTAAAATTGTTTGGTAGTTTTGAATTATTGTGTATAAGTTAGATGCGTCTGTATCAGTAAGTCCGTCACCTATTGTAGCCATAGCTATTTGGTTATTATCAAAATAATTAGCAGACCCTAAATAATTCAATGCACCTATAAAATAATTGGCATTAGGTGGTGTTCCAGTTGTTGCGGATGTAGTTGATGCTATTTGTGTGTTATTTCTAAATAATTTATGACTACTTGATGAACTTCTTGTTCCTATTACATAACCAGTTGAATCTCCAGTACTTATAGTTAATCTTGAAGTTGAATTGTCAAATATATCATTTATCCATCCTATATTAAACGCATAAGGATAAAGAGCCATATCTAATTGATTTGACTGATAAGCTCCATGTACAGCAGTTTGATATATTGACCTATTTGTTTTAAAATAGAATGAGTGATGTGCGCTGTTTGTTGTTATATTAGAGCTTGGATTAAAATTAGTGTTTCCATATCCAGTTGTTCCATTTGGTAAAACTCCATTTGAACTATGTGTTAAACCACCATTCCAAGTTATTTGAAACTGTGAAGGGTTTTTAAGATTATATGAGTGACTTGTAGCATTACCTCCAACCATCGGATAAATAGCCTTCATCTTAGACCAAAGGTTATTAGATTTTAAGTCAGTTACTAAATAATTAACAGCAGCTTGTTGTGTGCTATCTGTTATGCTTGCAGATGTCATAAAGGACTGAGCATCGGAATCAAACGAAGGATAAATAGGAGTACCTACAAATCTATTCAATGTAGTTTGAAATTTTTGTATAGAGGTATAAAGATTAGCAGCTTCGGTATCATTTAAATATTCCGATACTGTAAAGAATGCGAAGTTACGATTTGAATACCCTGCCCCATTATTAGCACCAAACCATAAAAAAGTACCTAATGCTGGATTTTGTAGTTGACCACCTGTACCAGTAGCTACCTTAGTTCCGTTAACTATACCAGAACCAACTCCTGAACCTCCGTACATGTGGAATAAACCTGTTTTATTTGAGTTTGTACCACTAACTTGAGATAATGAAATCCCTCTAAAATAACTTGTAGTACCACCACCATAAGATGAAAGAAAATACCCATCAGCATAACCAAAGCCAATTTGTGGAATATACTCAACAGATGTATTCCTTTGATATAATGATATACCGTAGTTTGTAGCTGTTAAAGGTGGGTAGTTTGTTGCATTAATACCTGTTGTTCCTGTTATATCAGGCTGACCGTAAGAGTTAGTACCATTACCTGTAACACCATTAGAGTCATGAGTCATACCACCAACCCAACGCATTTTTAGTTTAGTAGTATCTTTTAAATTCCATGAATGTGAACTTGCAGTACCGCCCACTAATGGATATATGCCTAACATTTTAGACCATAACCCGTAACCATTTAAATCATTAACCAATGTTTTAATAGCTGTTTGTTGTGTACTGTCTGTTATTCCTGCAGCTTTTATAAATGCGTCCGCTGGTCCACCACCAAATGCAACAACTTTTAAAGTTTTTCTCATAAATACCTATTTTTATAAATGTTATGTTCGTAAAGAATTTCAGTAGATGTTAAAACTCTTTTAAATAATTTAATTAGTGAGATGTTACCTATATAGTTAACACCTAAGGTTAATTGACCGGGTAAACCTCCCCATGTTTCAGTCTGGTCGCCATTCCTTAATGTAGTGGTTATTAATACTCCGTCAACATAATGTTCAGTATAAGGCGAATTTGTTACACTCCTTGTTACTACGTATGAATGCCAAGTACCATCGTTATAATCTCCATTCGGAGTAGTTTCAGGTATGTAAGAATTTTTAGAACCTGAACCATTCCAATATGTAAAAATAGAGGAGTTATTTGTAGCATTTAATTGAGTTTCAACAAAAGCATAAGGACTTGACGTTTTACCAAAAGTTAATAATGTTTGACTTGCATTTATGCTTGTACACTTAAACCAAATCATACAAGTAAAGTCCGTGAAAGGGTCGTTATATACTCCACTTAAATAATTACTACCTGATAAAGAAAAACTACCATAGTTTAAAGAACTAAATGTAGCTCCTGTATTTGTTAATCTTGGGTTATAAGCAACTAAATTATTCCAAGTAGTACCGTAATAAGAATCAGTATTTGAAGCATCTAAATAAACAGCTAAGTTATTTAAATTAAAATTAGTCGTTCCTGTGCAATTTAAAGTCGAAGTAACATCTCCAACTGTGCAAGTTAAAGTTTCGTTATATACGTTATAAGCTTGATTAGGCTTTAATCTAACTTGATAACATTTATTACCAGCTACGGGAGCAGTCGCTAAGTTATAACCTTGATATGGGATAGTTAGAGTTGAACTCCATACAGGAGGGTATCCGGCTAAAAAGTCCGTTACTTCTAAATTATCTGAACATGTTACCTGAACCGTACCATTTAGTGGCAAGTTCTCACCGTTAATTGTAAATCCAGCCGACGGAGTTGTATCCGATAATGTAATAAATTCAGGGACTGAGAACCATATATTCCCAATCCCTGACTGTTTCTTAGTTCCAAAAAAATTAACAGGCTGTAACCTCATTAATCTACGTCTACTTTTAAAGTGATTTGTTCGTTAGCAGTTGGTGTGTATGCTCCAGCAGCTACCAATACAGCGTAAATATAAGCTGAATCAGTTGTTAAAGTTGTTCCACCTGAGTATTGACTTATGGCCTGAAGTCCTATCGGAGCATCAGCTTTTGCACTTGATATCTTACCATTAGAAAATGCAGTCCATGAGGTGTGACTGATTTTACCTAAATAAGTACCTAAGTTAGCAGCACTTGGAGCCAAAGCAGCATTGTCAGCAGCAATAGTAAAAGATGCACTAAAAAAGTAAACATCAATACTTGGTGTGCTTGAAGCGTTTGAGCTTATTAAATGTGTTTGAAATACAAATGAATTATTTGTAAGTTTTCCTAAATCCAATAAAATAGGAGTTGTTGAGCCACTCGCATTTATTACATCTCCGGTAGCGTATGCAGTGGTATCGTTTGGACGTGTTATAGTTGTTTTAGTTATCATAGTGGTATGTCGCAATAGTTATAATCAAAATTTTGTCTAAATGTTATGTCAAAAAAGTATCCAGCAGTTTCCGAATCTTCTCTATCTGAAAAGTCGTTTAAAGTAACTGAAGTATTTATTATTACATCTCGTTCCGTTGGTGAGTTCTTAAAGTATGTTATTAAATCTTTTGCAATTAAGTTAGTATCACTTAGTACTTCGATTTCGTTAGTATCATCCTTTTTTAAACGGTCACAAATTGTAATTTGAAAAGTATATGTATCTGTATTTTCGGATAATTGGTTAGGCTGTAAGTAAACAATCATAGCAGGGTAATGCTCTGACTTATTCGCCACGTAATCATAAAACTGACCAAACAGAAAATTACCGCTTAGTTGCTTGTGGTCGTTTGCGAATGTTTCTAACTTCTTGACTATCTGGTTTAATGTAAGCACTCAATTTAGTTTTTAAAAGATACTCGATTATTTTTTTATCCGTTTTATTCATTAAAAGTTTCCTGCGTTTTTTCTATCCTTCCAGTTCTTAACAAATGGGTCAGGTAAATAAAATGGAGAATCAAATCCACTACCCTTAGGTAATATTTCATCCACTCCGTTATTGTTAGAATATTCAGGATAGCTGCTTTCGTTTTGTACGATATAGTTTATAGTTTTTTCAGCGTATACCTCAGCATAATTTTTCCAATCATCTACTATGAATTTCAAATCATCCGTGCTTATAGCTTCGGAGTTTTCGCCTGTTTTAACTACTATACCTTTGTTAGTATATCTAAACTTAAACACCTTAGAACTTTCAGCCATTACGTACCATAACATACACTTAAGGATATAATCATTAAGAAGCGTTTGATTGGCTGCTGTTAAAGTGTTATTTGTAATCTGAGTATCTATTTGTTTGTAAAGTTTAGTACCTAAAATAGGTTCAATAAATAAATCTTGAACCGCTTGAATTATAGGTTTTAATATTTGAAAATCAGCGTTATCGTTTATTACTGATTTGCTTTTTAAGTATTCTTGTCCTATCCAAAGTGCCATTATTTCTTTCTTAAAATTGTTTGACCTTGCCACACGTGTCTACACCAAGGTGTTGTTTCTGTTCCGTCGTTATACCAACCACCTCTATAATCCCAAGCATTCTCCCCAAACTCATTAGAGATGTTATCTATCATTTCGTAACTTAATCCTACTTTTTTACCACCTCTATGAGTGTTATTATACATATCCCTACAGAATTGTCGGGTGGTGTCTTTTATTGTTGGTCCATCAACATCTTCACGCTTTTCATAAGTATAAAGCGTTACAACCTCTGAGTCTATTTCGTTAGTTTCTTTATTTAAAGCCTTTTCGGTTGGATAGTATGAACCATCTTTTTTTTCTACTAACCCTTTTTTCTCTAACCAATTAATTTGCTTATTTACGTCATTAGAGCCTATTCCAAAGAGCCTTTTTAAAAAGCTTGATTCAGTATCGGGATTACCTTTAAATATGTTTAAAATTGAATTACGTAAAGAATTAAGGTTAAATCCTTCAGCTAATTGTACTCTGTTATCTTCGATTTCTAAAACTTGGTCATCGCTAAATTCAACACCGTATTTGTTAATTAATTCAAAGAATTTTTGCTCTTTGGTTTGAAGTGCGAATTTAACATCTTCAGCAGCGTTTAATAAAGTCATAGCTTCGGAATCAGTAACCCCGAACCCACCTTTAATTAATACTAAGGCTTGGTCTTTGCTTAATTCCCCTCTTTCGTGCTTCCTAACTATTCTCATTAGGTTTTGCATCTGTCTACCTGTTAAACCTTTTAAAGCTTCGTTAACTTGAGTAACTGGCTGTACGTTGGTGGGTTGAGTAACGGAAGTATTTAAATCTAAACCGTATTTTTTAACTATATAATCAACAACTACCTCCTTAGGTAATAAGTTAATAATATTTTGATTATCCAAAGGTAATTCTAAACCAATAGGCTCGAATTGTTTAACCTCAAAATCTACATCCTGTCCGGAACGTGCTTTATAGGACTTCTTTAAAAGCTCATTAAAAGGCATCTGCTCAGGCTTTGCGTACTCGTTAATAAATAACTCATGCGCTTCGATTAGTTCGTTACGTTGACCTAATTTACCCTCTGTTTGGATTTTAAAAAGAACACCAGGTACGTTATGACCTGTTAAGATTTTCTGTAAGTTTCTTTTGCTTATCTCTTGGTATTGTTTGTCTAAATCCGATACGTTAACGGAAGTAATTTCAGCACCTTTACCGTCTTTTGGTGCAAAGGATACTAATACCTTACCAGCTTGATTAGAACCCGTTGAGGCCTCTAATAAACGGTCATTGATGGATTCCTTTTCTTGTTCTGTTGGTTCGCCTGAGAATATTGTTATAATATGCCCAGCACTAAAACCATTCTTTATAAGTGAATTACCGAACTGTGATATTTCGATATCCGTGTCGATGTCTAAAATACATGAAAGGTATTCAGGATTAGGATACGCTGATTGTATACTATCTACCTTCGGAGAATACGACCTATAAATATAAATAAACTCCCCTACTTGTTTAGTGCCTATTTTAGCAAAGTCAAATAATTGATATTCGATTGAGTCGGTGTGATACTTAGACCAATCCTCGGAGTATTTAACCGAACATAAATCATCGCACACCCTTAACCGTCCCATATCTATATGTTCAAAGTATAAAGGAACTCCAAGCATGTTAGTAGTTACTTTAACTGAATAACCATTGTAAATAGTTTGGTCCTTTTTTAATTTTTTAGATAATTCAAACCAACTTTCATAAGGATTAGCCTTACTTAAAAACGCTTTAACTTCGTTAGTATCAACGCTTGGTACGATTTCAGTACCGACAACATAGCGCGTCTTGCCATTAATAATACCGCCATGTTCCGCGTGATTCTCATATAAATAAAGTAAGTAAGAGGGATAATCATTTTTCTTACCCCATGAGATAATACCTTTTGACTTGTTTAAATAATTCTCAGGGGCTTGTTGTGCCTTGAGATTAACTAAATATATATTGTCGGATAATTTTTTAAGCTCCTTCATAAATAACATCTGTAAGCGAAGCACCGTTATATTCAGTTGTAGTGCTTGGTGATGAATTAAATACTATACACTTTCCATTCTCTAACTTATTAAGTCCTGACGGATTTAAATTAGTAGTACTTGTTTGTTCGTAAACGTTATAATCATACTCTCCAACAGATAGACTTATTTGCCCTATAAGATTATTAGGAGATGTCATAACTTGAATGCTAAATAAATCAAATCTCCCTTTATGTGTTGAAAGATTAGAAGAGATGCAGTAATATTTAGATTGAGATTCGTTATTGATAAACTCAAATAAAAACTTTGGATTAGTTAAAGTAACCTTTTCAGTTAAAGTTAAATAAACGTTTTGAGTTGTATTTGTAGTTAATTTAATCACTATTTATAAATACCATTAAATTTTATTTTGGCATAAATAAAAAAAGCCCCACTATTTGTGAGGCTCTTCTTTCCCAACGAGGGATATATATTAGGCGGCAGGTGACAATAAAGCAGCGATGATACCTGAACTCACTCCATAGATAGGCTCAGATTCTTTGCCTTCAAAATGAAGTTTTTGTCCACGGAAATCACCAAGTGCTGTACCACTTTCTTTAGAAGCAGTTAATAAATCCATACCACGACCGTATCCGAACATCCAGTATGAACCGGTTTCATCTTCTACAATCATCATTAAGGTATTTTGACTTACTAACTTAAGCTCTTGAATTAAAGCAGTTGTTAGCCCTTTTACGGTAAAGTCGATTACAGGGGTGTAAACGATAGTACCGTTTGCAAGAGTTTGAGCCATGTTATCAGTAAACATTCCCATCTCTTTATCCAATAGGTATTCTTTGAACTCTTTTGTAGTTACCATACCTAAGGTAGTTATTACACCGGAAGCAATTACGGTAGTGGTTTTGTTTACGTTAGCGTACTCTGTTATAAGTACTCGACGTATTCCACCAGCACCACCCTTACAACCTACGTAAGAATAATCAGATGTTAAAGCGCAAGGCATATTTTTTTTTGTTTTAAAATAAGGGGGAATTACACCCCCTTGTTATTATCCTAAATAAAGTACGTTAGCAGATTGGTGAGTAACGTGAGCAAATTCAGTGAATGCTACGTTATAACCCCAAGTTTTGCTGAAGTTAGATACTGGCATAACTTTCATCATAGTGATGTCAGAAGTTGTGTCAGTACACCAGTGAAGGTCAGAAGGCTTAGCAATTACTACACAGTTCTCAGGAAGTGGAACAAATTTAATAACTAAACCAGCATAGTAATATTCTCCACCTTGAACGTCAAATACTTTTATAAAGTTAGTTGCAGTTAAGTTAGATAAGTTAATTAATTGCTTGTGAGATTTAGGAGCGTAGATTACAGGTTGTTCTCCGCTTGCTAAGTTAACAGCAGGGATAGCAGCGTAAGCTTTTGCGTATTCAGTAGCGATGTTAGAAGAACTTATAGTAGTACCAGCAACTTTAACACGTCCACCCAATGCACCAGCGTTATAAATCATACGAGTTACAACACCATCAAATTGAGAAGCAGTTAAAGAAGCAACGTAAGTTTGTTCAGCAGCACCTACAGAAGCTTGACCAGTACCAGGAGTTAAAGCAGCAACAGCAGTTTTAGTAGCAGTTTTAGCAGCATTCCAAAATTTAGCTTCAGCATCAGCAGAAACTTTACCAGCGATTAGGTCATCAAGAACCACACGCATAAATTCGTCACTTACATCATTCCAAATACCTTTTTTCATGGAAGTTTTGTAACGTCCAGAAACAACAGCAGAAGGAATAAATTCATCGTAATACTCAACCTTTACAGGGATGATTTGAGTATCAGTTAAAGTGATAGCACCCGAAGCTGAAGGAGAACCAGCAGTCCAAGCTTGTTGAGTTACAGTAACAGCAGCGTCACTGAAGATTGTGTCGTATTTTACGTCATCTTGGAAGGTTACTAAACCTTTGTCCAAAGTGTCGTTAGAGAAATACAGCTCTTTGAAAATTTCGGGAGTAGCTTTACCACGAAATTCTACAGCGGTGTAAGATATAGCCATGATTTTTTATTTTTTATTTTTTGTTTTTGTTTCTTTATTATCGTTACTAACAAATGTATGAGCGTACTCGGGTTTTGTCATTAAGTATTCGCACATTGAATCCGTTAGCATATCCTCAGTTATAACACCCGATTGGATACCATAAGGGAATATACCTACAACTTGTTTGTTAATATACAAGCCATTTTCGTATACCTCTACGGTTACGGGTTTAACTGAATCTGAAAATTTATATTTACTCATAAACCTTTTAACAATTCGTTACGACGTTTTTGTTCAGCTAAGTGCTTTTCAAAAGAACGTAATTCACGATTTGGTTCTTGTTTAGACATTTGCACAGGAGTTTCAAGTAAACTTTGTACCGAACTCATAACAACTTTTTGCTGTTCAATGAATTCAGCGTTAAGCTTAGTTAAATCTTCAACTTGCTTTTGTAGTTGAGCAACTTGTGATTCAATTTGAACCATTTTATTTTCTTCAGGTTTAACTTCAACAAGTTCTTCATCCTTAGTTTCTTCTTCAGCAACGATGGCAGCGACCTTAGAATCTTTTACTGCTACCTTAGTACCATTTTCTAACAGATATTCTCCGTCAGCAACTGGCATCTTTTCGCCTGCTTCATTCTCAACTAATACATTAGAACCTTCTGCAAGTGTGTCACCCTCGAAATACATTTTTTGACCATCTTTGGTCATAGCCTCACCCAATTTAACAGGCTCCGCTACCGGCTGAGAGGTCAACTTTACGATGAACTCTTTTACCTTTTCGATTAATTGACTTTTTTCCATATATTTTTAAATACCATTAAGTTAATTTTTGGTGCTATTTAACACCTCATCAATCATTTGCTCGATTTCATTATCTGATAAACTATCATCTATTTTAAACTCAAATAAGCCATCAATAGACCATCCATTTAACTTCTCTTCTTTGATTAATTGCCATACGTCTTGATTATCGACTTTGGCACCTACGAACCATGTACCGATGGGTAGTGTTTCAAATGCTTTAACATTATCTACGGTGTGTTCATTAGTTACAAAGGATTGGTAGATTTGAACTCCGCTTAATTTAATTCCGTCATGATTTAAATCAATAGAGTTTAACAAATTATCCTTTGCAAACTTAAGAGCGATTTGTTCGATGGTTTCTTTATCAAACATTAAATAAAACTCACGTCCGTTATGATTCCTGTAAATTGGTAAGTCAGGAATTAAGGCCGGAGCGAATACTATTTGTTGCTCTTCGTTTTGTATAGCCATTTTAATAGGCTTTTCATCGTTGAATTTAACCCAATTAACCATGATGGCAGGGGATTCAACAGCGGACATGAATTTAAGTCCTTGGTTATCATCCGTTAGGATAGCTTTTACTATTGGTAGTTCTTTCATACTTTTGATTGTGTTTTTACGCGGTTAACATCTCTTTGTGTATTTGTTATATCTGATTCGAGGACATAAACTCTGGTATCTAATCTTCCAGTCGTTTGTCCTTGTTCATTTAAGAATGTACCCTGTTCAGTTCGGGTTTGTGGCATTTGTGGTGTGCCTGTTGGTGCTTGTCCGCCAGCTCCACCCATGCTTGGAGTTTCAGGTGCTTGAGGTGCGCCACCTTGAAACCTTGTCCGTTCAATGGTTGATATTTGAGCAGCAGTTGAAGCTATTGCAGCAGCTATCTGTATTGCCATTACCGTTCCGGATGGGTCTACTTTATTTGCAGGAGAAGCTAATATCGAAGTAACAGCCATAGCTCCGTTAATAACAGCGTTAGCTATTTGAAAGGCTTTATTTACTTCAAATTGTTCTTTTAAAATCTTCTCTTCTTCGGCTGAGCCTTTTTTAGCGTTATTTAATTTAGTGTTATAGAATACCGTTGATAAGTCGGTTAAACCTTTATTAACTAATGCGCTTGTAGCTAAATTGTCTTGTGTTTCTTTAAATCTACGTTCACGTTCTTTTTTAGCAAAATCTTCTCTTAATTTATCTATTGACTGTTCAGCACGCTTTTTAATTAATAACTTTTCTCCTTCGGACTTTTCAGTTAATTGTGTTTCTCTAAATAATTTAAATTGTATTGCTTCTATTTCAGCATCTAATCGGGCCTGAGTATCTTCTTGAGTTTGTAGTATTCTTAATTCGTTATAATTAGCTTCCTCATTTAAAGCATCTTGATTGGCTTTTTTAATAGCATCTAATCTTTTTTGCTCAAGTTCCTTTTCTTTTGCTTCATTTTCTTTTCTTATTTCCTCATCCTTTTTATCAAATTCTTTATTTATTTCTTTTTGTTGTAATTTATAATCAATATCTAACTGAGCTAAAGCTTCGTTTTTTAGTTTTTTACTTGCTTTGGATTTGTTAATGTCTTCCGCTTGAGCTTCGTTCTGTATTCTTAAAGTTTCTAAAGCTCTTTTGCGTTCATCTTCAATCGATTCTAAATAATCTTTATTTTTTAAATCTTTTATTTTTTGAATTAATGATTCATTTGCAGCTTTTGTAGCATCTATTTGAGCTTTATTTTGATTATAAATAAGTTCGTTATATTCTTTATTTTCTAATTTTTGTAATTCTAATGCTTTATTTTGCCATTCAATATACGCTTGTTCAGAATCAATTTTATCTTCATAAAGTTTTTTTAATTGCTCTTGTCTTTGCGCTTGATTTTCTTTTAAATTAGCAATTTCTCTTTCATTATTGGACATTAATCCTTTACTAACATCCGTTGTATATTTTAACCTATCATCTTGTAATTTATTAAATTCATTAATCTTATCTGTTTCATTTTTTATTTCAGCAGCATTGCGTTCTGTTGTTAGCTTTAAAAGTTGTGTTTGTAAGTCACCGTATTTTTTTAACTCTTCATCATTAAATCCATTTTTCTTTTCATATAAAGCTCTTAAATCCATTAATTGGTCATTTGTTGACTTGATTAATGCATCTCTTTTTTCTTGTTCTAAATTAAATACATCCTTTCCAGCAGCTTTTGCTAATGTTATTTCAGATTCATATCTATCATTTAATACTTGTTTTTCCTTTTCTTTATTTTCTATAAAAGATTTAGAAGCTTCCTCATCTGCTTTATTAGTTAATCCAATAGCATCCGTTAATAAGTCAAATGCCTTAGAAATACCACCTATTAAAATTTCAAATACTTTAAACTTTTCAAGTAAAGGAATAATTATCCCTATTAAGAACATTAAAGGGTTAGCCTTAATCGCATCGCCTATTCCTTTAAAACCTATCTTTATTTTGTCTAAATCTAAGTTCTTAAAACCTTCTCCAAGTAATCCGGTACTCGCTCCAAGCTTTTCAACTGCTGTACCTTGTACTTTTGCTGCATCCCCTAAATCTCCTAATCTGTCTTTTAAGTCCGTTACCTTCTTTTGAGCTTCTGCATAAGATTGTGTACCTACTTCGCCTGCTTGTAATAATTCGTTGTTAGCATCCTTAATAGCCTTTTTAAGGTCTTGCATTGTTTTTATCTCTCGGTCAACTCCACCGATAGTAATTGAGAAAGCTATATTTTCAGCCATTTTGAATGTCTTTTATTAATTGGTTAATCTCTTCGTTGTTTTGAGTATACATAGTTAATGTAAAGAATAATCCGTCGATACCATCGAGAATATTATCCATTAAGTATATATCGCTGTTATGTACCAGTTTCCGTTCCATTTTACAATTTTTACTGAATGATTTGCTGTGTTTATTTCGTATGTTGCATTCCCGTCAATAGTTCCTTCATCGGGTGTTATAATTAATTTATGTGGTGCTCCAAGCTTTTTAAATGTTACTTCATCCGTTCTGTCATTTAAAGTTACATAGATATTTCCGTCGCTTGTATCTACTAAATAAATACTATAAATATCCTCAGTAGTATAAGCTGCTGTACCTACTAACCTTGTGTAACCTCCGATACTACCACGTAACATCGAAACACCTGAGTGCTGTACTTCTATCACTTCGTTAGTTAAACCAACTCCTGTGAAATTCTGTACATCACTATTAACTATTACACCCGAACAATTAATTAGATTTACATTCCTTGCACCATCGGATATGTAATTATCACTACCTCCGATAACAGCACTATCCGCTCCGTAGTTATTATTACCACTACCTCCTAAATTAGTATTACCGCTTAATTGCCTTAAATTAGGCCCATTGTCAGGGTTATATACCTCAGGAGTAAATCCGTTGTATAAAGGCATTCTAATAAGTTCTACTAAGGTTGTTTGTGAGCTTAGTGGGTCAAAGTCAACTATCTTATTAACTAAATAATAAGTGTTATTAATAAATACTTTTGACCTGAATGTGAAATTCTTTATATCTATTGCACTTAGATTAAAATAAGCCTTTACTACTTTTGAATTTTGGTCCGATACCATATCGATAAAAGCTTTATGGTATAGGTTATAAAGATTGTTAGTAGTAAAAGTTCCTAAGAATGGATAATCTAAATATTTAGTTTGAAAGTTTAAATCGTAAGTAGGTGTTAATGGGTTATCAGTATGTCCGGCATAAGGATAATAACCATAAGTTGGTTGAGATGTACCATTACCAGTAAATACAGCGGTGTATAAACTTGTAGTAAATCCGTATAATGTCCAATCTTTAAATATAGTTCCGTACCCTACTCCGCTTACATAATTAGTACCATTAACCCAATCATTATAATATAACAAACGAATATTAGGTTTGAATTTACTTACCGTTCCGTTATCGAATGAATAAATATAAGGAACCGTAGCTGTGTATAAATTAGGGTATGCGTTTGGCGTAGCACTAAATCCTAATTCATTTGTCTTAGCTTGGTTTATAAAGTCATTGTCTACTTCTATTTCCTTTGTTCCGAAAGTTTCACCTAAAATCTCTTTGTCCTTAGTATTTAGGTAATCTCCATCATCTTTATATTTTAAAGTATAGGTTTTAAAGTCAAGTTCTTGCATCGGCAATACTTCAAACTTTTTACCTATATCTAATTTATCAGTCCAATCAAATACTTCATAATTAGTTCCCGAACCTGAAGCAACACCCATCATCGGATAAAAACTTTCAGTCGGATTGCTTGAATCTACAAATGGTTCTATTATATAGTTATTTTCATCATCCTTGTCAATCATAAAAACAAGGTTGAACATCTTAATAACGTCTTTTAATAAATCTAATTGCTTAACTCCAACAGGTAAGCATTTATTTATTACTACGGTCATCCCCTCGTCAATCTCTTCGGATTGGTTTTGCATTGTGAATGAACCCGAACTTATGGATGAAGATGTAAAGCCACCTGATATTGCTCCTGTTGTAGTTATTGTAAGAGTATAATCAACTAATGTATTAATCAAATCTCCACCATCTAAATATATCTCTACATCTACATTTACATTCCATCCGTAAATTGTTGGGCCTGATATACCGGCACCTGTGTTAAAGTTTGTTTGTGCGATTGTGGTCCATGTAGAACCTCCATCCGTTGACCTTTGAATATATGCACCACCTACAATCGTAGCTGTTGTTATTGTGTTACTTATATTGTGATTAAATACAGGAGTGCCAGCGAAAAGGCTTAAAACATAGTTACCGCTTTGACCTACTGTTACAATACCAGTCGTAGCGTTATGTTGGTTTCCGTTATCGTAATAATTATAAGCAGGAGCAGTTGTTGGTGTTTCTCTTGGATTTGTTAAAGCTACTGTATTTAACCCTGTTGTATAAAAATAAGTACCACTAACTGATGTTATAAATGTTAAAGTCGGAGCAGTAAAAGATTGCGTGTAAAGTGTATGATACCCTACTGAGAATGTCCTATTATTGTATTCTGTTGGGTCCGGTTCTAAACTTTCGTTTGAGAATGGTATTACTAACTTTTTAAAGTTGCTTGATTCTAAAAATGTACTTGTAAATGTCTTACCGGCTTTTGTGAATATTTGTTTTATGATTTGATAAATAGGTATAGCCGGACGCATGTATCTCGTTTCCCAAGTATGCCCAAACATTTGAGATAAATTGTTAAACTGATACTGACCGTAATAAATTAACGGATATCTATACCCATAACCAGCTACAGTATTAACAAATGCTGAACCGTTCCAATTCTTTGGTGTGTTGCTTCCGTTGTATCCTGTTCCGTTCCAATCACCCCAAGAGCGTTGAATAGTTGACCTATCTAATGCGTGGTTAAAGTTATAAGAATAAGGATTAGAGTTTAAGTCGATGTCATCCGCTGAATCATCGTTATTAATTAATAGTTTATCGCCTATTTGTTTAAATAAATCCCCACCTTCGCCAATTAGATTACATGAATAAATATACTGACCAGTTTGAAGATTCATCTCTATTCTAACAATTTGAATAGAGCCTTTGAATATTCTATGCTCGTTTAAATAAACTTCAGCATCTGTTTTTTTATTAGGGTTAAAGGTTTGTAAATCTAAGTTAACATCAAAAATAAACTCAAATAGCCTATCTACTGTTTTAACTGAAGGTAAAGATATTGTCTTACTGAAATCAAAATCCCTAAATTCAGGTGTACGCATATCCGCTACCGCATAGGTTATCTTAATTCCTAAGTCCTGCATTACAGGTACTTCAGTTCCGGCTATAAATAGTCTAGTCATTTGTAAATTGTCTGCGTTCTGTTATTCCTTCGTTTACGTTAACTTGAAGGTTGATTAGTTTATCAATTTTGTTAGATTTGAACTCGTAAGTTGTATCCGTTGGTACTAACTTTTTATAATCCTGATATCCTGAGTTTAAAAACAATTCAGCAGTAGTGAATAAATCCTCTAATGCTAATACTTGAAAGTCCGATAAGTAATTAGATTGTAAAGTATGTGCCTTTTCGTACGTGCTTGATAAAACTTTTCTTTGAATACTTAATGGTGGGCTTTTAGTATAGTTAGTCGTGAACGTACTATTAGTATATGAAGCCTCGAATTTATTTAACTGAGCATTATATGTAGAGCGTGTTACATTGTCTTTTTTCTTATGGTTTCCGTACATATTAATCCAGTCATAAGCTCCGTATCTATTTAAATAATAAAGTGGTTGATTGTAGAATTTAGCACACGTTTCATCTATATCAAAACGTATGGTTTTCGGAGTCATGTTTAAGTTAGAATAAAACGTACACGTATAGTAAGATTCAGTACCTATGAATAAAGGCGATGAACTTACTACAGGCGAAGTAACAGCCGTAAAGCTTGCAGGAGAATTAGCGAATAATTGCGTTAAACTTGCCACACCCATATTAATACATACGTATTTATTTGTAGTGTTATAGGTGTTATTAGGTGCTAATGTCGTATAAGAGTTATTAATGAAATAAGAGTTTAAAGCTGTTCCGCTTGAATTATAAGTAATTAATTTAACCGTTGTAATGTAATCCGCTGGGCTCTGTAAAAAGTAAAGTACAGCATCTTGGTCGGTTTTTACTTTTGTTATAGTATCTAAGTTATTTAAAGCAGTTACTCTATCCGTTCCTACATTAACAAAATCATTCTCTTCGTATATAGCTCGTTCGCTCATATTTAAAGAACCGTTCCATGCTAATACTACATTACCTGTGCTTCCTGTGTGTACTGTTGGCGGAGTTCCGTATACTTCGTTAATGTCTACTATAAACTTTTCTATTCCACCAGTTACTAATTGCCATCCGTCAAGACCAAATGGATAGTAATTTACTACGTGCTTTTCAGCTACTTGTCTTAAATTGAAATAACCTTTAAATGTAGTTGGATGTGGGTCAATGTTGAATGTGTAACTTGTTGAGCCTATTGTTACAACAACTTGAAATGACTGTGAGGTGCTTGTTACGTTGCTTCCTGAGAACTCAAATTCTATATCATTGAATGCAGGGACTATCCGATGAGGCCTCTTGGTTATTGTGATTGCCATGTGTCTAAATTATTTTTAATTACTTTACCGTATTCTTGTCTTATTTTCTGCGCTAATATTTCCTGCCTTCCGTCGTTAATTACTTCAGTAAAAAAGTGATTAGCCTTATATCCGTTCTTTGCTATCTTCCTTGATATTAAAAAAGCCAAAGATTTAGATGCTTTATCAAATGGCATCTTTTTTTCTTGAGCGAATTTACGGGCTATACCTTTTTTCTTTACCCAAGGTAGTATCTTATCTGAAGGCACCGGACCAGCTCCACGACCACCATCAACCCACTTCCAATACTCATTCATTGATATATCCATTTTTAAATCATCCTTTGGATACGTCAACTTGTATTTAATAGAAGCAGCTAACCTTGACTCCTGACCACCTCCGTAACTAACACCTTTATTTTTAAGTGATAATCTTAAGTCATTAACTAACTTAATCGCAAAATCTTCTATTATTTTATTTATGCTTTCCAAGTTCAGCCTCCCAAGCTTCAATGCTTGCTTTGTCTTTTAAATACATTAATCTGTTTAACAATCTCCTTACATTCCACTTCATTAATTCCTCTTCTTTGAATGGGTCGTTGTCCGTTACTATGTTTAAAATGTGATACCATCCGTAGTGAGTTATTAGTTTAGATTTAGTTCTTTCATGTGGTGGTTTATCTTCTCCATCGCTTGTTCCAAATAGGTCTGCATACGGGCGCTCAAGATTGTGGACACTTTGGAATAAAAAAAAACCGCTCCGTAAACATCGTAGCAACTTTTGCCCTTTATTAGTTCAGCTCTTCGGTTTATTTCATTCATTGAATCATCTTTATAGTTCCCCTCCTCATCTAACTTATCACTCTTAAATAAAGGTTTATACATTAAAGCTATTATCTTATGTAGGTTTTGTTCTGTTTGTCCGTTGCTAACATAATGCTTTAAAGATAGATAGCGTGAACTTGAGAACTTAGAAACATCCAATAAAGCCTTATAAGGATATCCATTTAACCAAATGACTTTCTTTACTGGTAGTTTAGGGTTAGGTTGGAATAAAAAGCTTATTTGTTTAAAGTAGTGTTGAAGTTTCCACAAAGGTAATGACTCATAATACCTTCTTGACTTATTTGTTAAATAAGATAATAAGCGTATACATTTGTCTACGTGGTCATCATCCGATTTTAGGATTTTGTGAACTCCTGCCAGTTGTTCTAACTTTATATCCTTGTAATTAGTTGGAATCATATTTATAAATACCTTTAATTTGTTTATTTGTCACAGGAAGGTTACTCGGGTTTGGTCAAGCTTATTTAAAGCGAAATATCTTAATGCTGCTATTCCGTGGTCGTTTATTCCGATGGGTTCTCCTGTTTGCGCTCCAGTCTTGTCCTTAGCCCATGTAAACCCTCTAAATTCTTTAATTACGTTAGTTGAGTCCTCGGTTATGTTAATCTTATACCGTTGAAGTTTGTCGATTGAATTTCTTATTGAATCCGGTCCTTTTTTCGCTCCATAGATATTCCTGAATCCACCTCTGTAAATATCCTCTATGCTTTTGGGTTCGGCTGAATCCGCTATGATGTCCTTATATTTGTCCACTCCTAACTCAATCATCCTCTGTACTATATCGTTATTTGTTAACCTTGTTTTGTAGATTAACTCTTTAACATAAAGCTCGGAATTAAACCTATAAACCGAAATTAAAGCGGTAGGGTCATTCGTGAACCCGAAGTCTAATCCATAACCCAATAACTCAGCGGTTTCAGGTATTTGTTTAACTACTTCCCAGTTCTCGAATATAACTCCGTCAACAACACCTACCTCACCCAATCCGTAAACCTTCCACCAATTCGCCCAGTATGAAGATTCTTTTGCCTTCTCCTTAGCTTTTTCTATTTCTTTTACTAAGTCCTTGTCTAAGGCTTCATTATCTTTATAAGTTAATATAATCATTTCGGCATCCTTGTCCGATAATAACTCCTTATGAACCCAAAACTCCGATGTCGGGTTGTAATCTAAATAAATAAACCGCCTTGTACGAATGGCTAATTGATGGTAACTTTCAAAGGTTATATTGTTACACTCATTAACAAATAAAACGTCTCTTCGTGCACCTCTTAATTTATCCGCTTGGTCCGCTGAGAAAAACTCTATGTAAGAACCATTAACAAAATCATATCGGAGTGTACTTCGGTTAAACTGTTCCTCTCGGTACATTCCTAACCAATCCATTATTTTAATAAAGTCTTTTAAAGCTCCACGTCTTAAGTGTGGGATTGATTCCGATACGATACTGATTTCGGTTTTAGGTTTAAATACAGCGTAATCAATAAGTAAAGGAATGATACTGAAAGTCTTAGAGGAGCTTGTACCCCCTTGAACTATCCGAACTCTTTTTTTTAATTTAGATATTTTCCGCTGAGCTGTTGTCTTCTGGAGCATCCAAGTCTATTTGTTTAAATATCCTTTGTTCGTGGCTTATAACGTGGTCCACTTCCTCTTTAGGCTTACCGTAAACACGGTCAAATAATACGTCTAATATATGAATGCTTCCCTTTTCGAAATCCCTCGTTGCTTTCTTTGCTATTAATGCAACCCAAAAAGGTAGGTTATCGTTCTTTGCTAACTCCATTAACTCGGCTCTTGTTTTACCGAGGATTGTTTTTATAATGTCCTGACTTTGGCTTTTAGTTAGTTTTAAATTATGCTCCGCTAAGAAGTAATCCGTTAATACGTTTTCAATCTTCTTGGGTCTTCCGTCGGGATTACCTGACTGACCTTTTTTGAATGGTATTAAATTATCTAACTTATTTGCCATAAATCTCTGTTAAATCATTGTAACACCGTTCTTTTTAATAACTAATGTCGGGTCGAGTTTTTTCATTCGGTCAATTATCACTTGGCAATACTTCGGGTCTAATTCCATACCGTAACATTTGCGTTTAAGTTGGTGTGATGCTACCATTGTTGTACCACTACCTAAAAATAAATCAATAATACTTTTTTCTGCAAAATTAGATACAAAATAATTTGCTAAATCTATTGGAAAAGTTGCATTATGTTCTTTTATTTCGTTTTTTGTTTGTTTACTTATTTCTAAAACATTGCTCAAAGTACCTCTAAATTTTTTTGTTCCAATTGCTCTATTTGCTTTATGACTAAAAATATGTATATATTCAAATTGACTATTTAATACGTTTTCAGCCATTGCAGGTTGTGCGTTTTGTTTTTGCCATATAATAGTATCAGCATAAAAAGATTTCATATTATATAAAAAATCAATTAAAGCTGTTTTATTTCCAGATAAACTTTGAATATTTATAAAACTATATTCTGAAAATAATAAAGTATTATTTGTAAAATCCATTAATAATTTTAAATAATCGCTTTCATCTTTATTATCATTGTCATTTGCATATTTAGAAATTTTACCCATTTTTATTTCAGTAGGTGTTGTGCCTGCATTATATGGTGGACTTGTAAAACTAATTTCTGCCTTTTCTCCGTTCATTAGTTTAGCAACTTGGTCGCTATCCGTACTATCCCCACAAAGTAAACGATGTTCTCCTATTTCAAATAAATCGCCTAATACTATGTTCGTTTCAACTCCGCCTTCAGGCACCGCAAAATCATCTTCCTCAGCCTCTAATACTTCAGGTTCAAATCCTGGAACGTCCAATCCCCATTCATCTAACTTTTCACTATCCCATTCGTTTGCTAAACTATCCCAATCCCATTCACCGAAACCTACATTGTCTTTAATGGTAAATTCGTTTCTTTGTTCTTGAGTCCAAGAATCCGCTAACATGACCCAAGTATCAGGTATTTCTTTATGCCCTAATTCTTGAATGGCTTTTAATCTCATATTCCCTCCTAAAGGGTAAATCTTTTTATCTACATCCGTTACGCAAACCATTGGACGCTTCTCCATCATTTCGGGGAAGTCCTTAATTGACTGGACTAACTTTTTAAACTTGTCGTCTTTTATTATCCGAGGGTTCTTTGGGTTTGGTTTTATGTTAGATAGTTTCATCCTTGACCTCTGTATTTTTTAACGGGTTTGTCTTTTGGTCCTTTTCTTTTTTTATACTTGCCTACCTTTCGTTTTCCAAAGTTTAGTTTGTGGCTGAGTTCTTTAGACTTCATTCCTAATCTGTTTTAATTTTCTTTTACTCCATTCGATACCTTCATCACCTCCCCAAGCTAACCAAGCTAATCTACCGCATCCATCCCCTAATTCTTTTTTAGAGTTTTGTCTATGTCGTTCAAAAGCCGCCATTCTTGAGATAGTATCTTCCGATATCGGCTCACGGTTTGCTAACTGATTTGCTCTTTGTTTACCTACCGGAGTTGCACAATCACCCCATCCATGCTCTTCAGCCCAGCGTAAAGCTATTTTAGCATTCTCCGTTGCTGCCTGGGGATAGTCGGTATATGATTCTAACTTAACTTCCTTCCAATAGACATTACATAGTAAATATCTTTGGTCCTGTGAATACTTTTGCATTTCGGAATCACCCATACATCTTTGTAGGTATTCATCCTTGGTTTCCCCTTTGTTTGGTTTTGGCATAAAAAAAGCTCTTATTTGAAATTCATCATTCACTCTTTAATAACTCTCTTTGTTTTAAAAGATAGTCCGCTAACCACATGTATTCCTCATTAGTTAGTTTTTGAGGTAATCTCAACGGACGTCCGGAACGTTCCTCTTTTAATTGTTCGGCGATAATATATAACCTATCCGCTATTGAGTCGAGTTTATTTAGTTGCTCAGTCATTCTTTTTTTTCTTTTTATTTTCTTGAGTTGAATACCATACTAACATATCCGATATACAATCAGGACATCCGTTAATCTTAAATCCGGTAGTTTCCTCGTAATATGAAATTAAAGGGGCTACAAGTCCGTTACCTACGTTAATCTTTTCTCCGATACTTAACCAAGCATCAAATGTTTGTTTGTGTTGGTTATAGTAATTAAGTGATTCAGTTGAGTTCATTTTTAAATCTGTTTTTAATTATTTCAAATCCTTCTTTATATCTTTTACTTAAAGTATTACGTCCGATACCGGTTTTACGTTCTATGGAGCGTAAACTTTCATCCTGGGCCTGAAGGGTTATAAGCACAGGAACTAATGTTTCTCTATTTTTTAATATGTCGTTAATTATAAGTGAAGCTTGTTCTATATCGTATTCGCCCTCTGAGTCCGATGGTATGTCCTGAGTTAATTCTAAATTACATACCTCATTTAAAAGTGAGCTTTTACGTCCACGCTTTGACCAAAGATACCAGATAGTCGCACAGCATAAATTTTTAAGGTTATCCCTATCCGAATACTCTTTAACTTTATCAGGCATTTCAACTAACTTTAAATAAAAGTCATTAAATAGGTCATCGTGTAAATACCTACCACGATATAAGTTACGACAAAAATCCCTATAAAATCGCTCATTCTCAGTGATATGATTATCTATTAGGGTTTTGATAGCTCAAAATTATAACAATTTAATCAAGTTAGTGTAATTTTATTGGGTTGATTATCAATAAGTTATATAAATAGATTAAAATTTAACATATTTGTTAGTTAGTTATTTAATATATATATATACATTTGTGTATGCAAAAAACAAACGATATGAAAACTTCAACTAAAATCAGCAAATTACAAGGACAAAATTTAGAAACAGTTAAAGAAATTTTAAATAGAGATTTCTCAGTTTTAAGAACTGAAAGCCCCGATAAAAACATCAATTTCATTTACTTAAATGACAAAGAATTAAACAGCGTTACATTGTATTCATCACTTGGGAAAGTCCATAAAATATCTTATAGCTACAATTTTGTAAATTAATAAAAACGAGGGGTGCGACTCGGTAACGCACATTAAACTAAATAACATGACTAACTATTGTTTTTTTAAAAATCATAAGATTTCAGTTGTAAAGCAAAAAGAAGCTTTCGGAGGTCCGATATTCTATTCTAAAGAGTTTAACAAAAACTTTTATACTTTAAAAGAATTGTTTAACTTTATGAATAATCAAGGATACTTTCATTTATCACAAAATACTTTAAGATATATATATGAATAAACCAAAAAATAACTGGTCAATTAATTATTGGCCATCCGATGAGGTCAGGGACCTACTTTGGACTGAGGGTAGAGGCAACTTCAGGAAAACAATCGATGCCGCTTTAAAACTTTATTTTAAACTCAATGGAAAGCTTCGAAACAGTAATTAACGGACAAGAAGTAACGGTGGAATATGAGTACACTTATTACTATGAAGATGATACGTGCTTCGAGGACATTAACATTACTAACGTAAACGCATACACTGAGGACGGTGCATGTGAGGTTGATTATGACTTAATTTATAAAGACATCTATGGAAAGCGCAGTTTTGAAAATCTATGAAGCTATGGAAAGGCTTGAGCCTTATCATTTTGTTGAGTTCTTAAAAGACAATAAACAAACCTTGTTAAAGTTAGAGTCGTATCTAATTCAAGAAGCATCTATTAAAGCACAAATGGAAATATTACAATCTAAAAACAACTAAATATGAAAATCATCTCAGCGAGTATCAATCTAAACAAAATCAACAAATCTAAATTAATCAAAGGTAAAGACGGTAACGAATACCTTAACATCTCAATTATCTGTAACGATTCCGAAAACGAGTGGGGCAAGGATGTGACTATTACTGAAGGTCAAAGTGAGCAGGAGCGTAAAGATAAAGTAAAGAAAAATTTTATAGGCAATGGTAAAACGGTTTACAATACAGACAAACAATTCTAATGAAAACAATCAACTCTAAATTATTAGCCTTCCAAACAAAGGTTAATGCAATTAAAAAGGATGGTAAAAATCCTCATTTTAAATCCTCTTACGCTACGCTTAATCAAATCTTAAGCGATGTTAAACCATTACTTTCAGAACTTGGATTAGTTATTATTCAGCCTATTGATGGGTTAAATGTTAGTACGGTTATAACAGATTCTGAAACTGGGGAGTCAGTTACTTCGACCTTAAGAATACAAGACGGTTTAAATGCTCAACAAGTAGGTGCTTGCATAACTTATTACCGTAGATTTACTTTGAGTTCGCTTTTATCTTTAGAAATGGAGGATGACGATGCGAATAGTGTGGTTAGTTCAAAGAAAATAAAGCTATCCGATATCACTATGAGTAAAATGTTAGATGCTATTGAAAAGGGTCAAAAGAAACAAGTTGAACAGGCATTAGATAAATACGAGCTATCCGATACCCAATGGAAAGTAATTCAAACCGCTTTTAAGAATAACTAATGGAGAAGTTAAAAAAAATATCAATGATATCGGAAACCGATAACGTTAAGAATGAAACATTTTTTTGTGTATTCATTGAGTACGAATCCGGTGCTGAATACCGTAAATGGTTCTCACGTCAAACAGAAGCAGAAGCGTTTTACGACTATTATTTAAAAGTTAATGTACCTAATAACTTACTTGTTAATTTAGTTAAAACTCATGACTTTTAATAATCAACTATTCCGATGCTCAACACTGGGCAAGATAATGACTAATGACAAGTCAGGTAAAAAAATGGGTGAAACCTCAAAGTCGTACCTCAAGGAGTTATTCCGAGAGGTGCGCTGGGGTGTTCGTAAGGACTTTACTAATAAGTACGTAGAAAAAGGTTTAGCAGTTGAAGATACAGCTATTCAATTTTACTCTAATGTTAAAGGCAGTTTTTATTCTAAAAATGAAGAGTTTTATTCAAATGAGTTTATATCAGGTAGTCCGGACATAGTATCCGATAAGATAATAGATATAAAAAGCTCTTGGAACGCTCATACATTCCCTTTTAAAGACGATGCCTTAAATAAAGATTACTTTGCTCAGGTACAAGGTTATATGTGGTTAACTGGCTTAAAAGAGGCTATTGTAGCTTTTGTTTTAATTGATACTCCAGTACAGTTAATCGAAGATGAAAAAAGACGTATAAGCTGGAAAATGGGCATGGTATCGGACTTAAACCCTGAGTACTTAAAAGCCTGTGAGGAAATAGAACAGAATCATATCTTTACTCATATACCTGAATCCGAAAGGGTAGTTGAATACGAAGTCCGTTATGATGAAGATTTTATCGAAAGGCTTAAAAACAGAATTTTAGAATGTCGTAATTATTTAAACACTTTATGAAACTATACGAACTTAAAAAAACAAAAACAACATTCCCAGTTGTTGCAATATCTAAATCCGTTGATGCTGCTAATTTTATACGTGAATTTTATTCAGATGATATAGAAATATTTGAAAGTGCTTTTATACTTCTTTTAAATAGGGCTAACAAAACAATTGGCTACGCTAAAATATCTCAAGGCGGTATTGCTGGAACTGTTATAGATGTTAAATTAATATGTAAATACGTTGTTGATAGTTTGGCGAGTGGTGTTATTTTATGCCATAACCACCCTTCAGGAAATTTACAACCTTCAAATCAAGATAAAGAAATAACTATAAAAGTTAAACAAGCTTTAGAGTTATTAGATTCTATTTTACTTGACCATATTATATTAACTAAGGAAAGTTATACATCATTAAAAGATGAAGGAATAATATGAAAAAACGCTCTTTAAGTACGGTTAAAAAAGAATTGGACCGTGTGTTCTCTGAGTTTATCCGAAAGCGTGATGCAGACCTTGACGGATATATTACTTGTGTTTCATGTAAAAAGAAAGTACACTGGAAGGATTCTAACTGTTGTCATTTTGTAGACCGTCAACACATGGCTACCCGTTACGATGAAACTAATTGTAATGCCGGATGTGTTCAATGCAACGCTTGGGATAAAGGATTTCACATATTTGAATATCAAAAGTTCTTAGATAAAAAGTATGGACAAGGTACATCCGAAACCCTGATGAGAATGCGCCACTTTACAATTAAATTCTCCGTTACTGAATTAGAAGAGAAAATCAAATACTATAAACAAATAAATAAAGAAATATGAAACAAACAGCAGTAGAATTTCTAATTGAAGAAATTAAGCCATTTTTAAGTATGCCTATTGAAGATGCATACAAAACAATTTTACAAGCCAAAGAAATGGAAAAGCAGCAGATAATAGATGCTCATGGTAATAAACAAAAAATGAATGCAGGAATATCAACTTATAAATACACATTAACTGGAGAACAATACTATAACGAAACTTATGGAAAATAAAAAAACAGCCATGCAGGAGCTTATATTTTGGGGTAAAGTTTTATTAAAAAAATATCCCGAAAGTCAATTATCTTTTAGTGAGGTAATAGATAAAGCTGAAATACTTTTAGATTTAGAGCGTAAACAACTTATTGACGCTTATAATCAAGGGCATATAGACAGAAACAATAATAAATTTAAACTACCATGAAAACAGAAAACTTAACAAACGGTGACCGAATAAGAATTTGGTTAGAAGATTCAGTAGAGCCGGAAGGCGGTACTTGGTGCTACGGATACGTCCGCGAAGCAGTCGTTCGTAAATTAATCTTTGTTGAAGATAACAGATCTGAAGATTTTGAAAATGAAATAGATACCTTCAACGGATATAAAATAGAAAAACTATGATAATTTATACTAACTATTACTCAACTGTATCAGATGAAACAATTTTCAAACTCGGTTCGCGAATATTTTATTGCCGCAACTACTGACTGTAATAATCCCCGACTTTGTTGGGATGGTCAAAAATGGATAGTTAATAGGTACTTCGGGCCTTATATTTTAAATAAAATTGGTTGGGAAGTTTGTTTTTAACTAAAAAATAGTTATATTTGTACCCGTATGATAGCAGCATACATTGTTTTTCATGTTTGTTTAATTAACCCACTGGGGGGAGGTACTGCTAGCCGAACCTCGTGGGTTTCTTCATTTTATGTATACAATTATTTCACATCCCTTAAGAAAGGCGATGAACCTATCCATTAGCGAATACGCTGTTTTGGATTCAATTTACCATCAAGTATTTTATTCGAGTGGTAACAGAACATTCTCGGTTATTTATATATCCGATGAGTTGTCATTAACTAAACAAGGCATTTATAAAATAATCGAAAGGTTGTTTAATAAAGGGTTTTTAATTAAGATTAAAGACAAAACAATGCCATCAGTATTAACAATTAAGTTAATGAAAGGAGTTCAAAATGGGTAAGGATCCGGCATTCCTGTTTTATCATCAGGATTTTTTTAGTGGAGTATCTGATTTAAATAATGATCAAGTAGGAGCTTATATCAGGTGTTTATGTATTCAAGCATCAAAAGGAGGAATAAAAGAACAACATATGAAAAACATATGTAATTCACATGAATGTTTTGAGGCTGTACGTGAAAAATTTAAAATTGATGAGATTACTAATTTGTTATATAATGAACGTTTAAAAAATGAAATTATAAAACGTCAAAACTATTCAGAATCAAGGAGAAACAACAGACTAAAATCTAAAGATATAAATAACATATCTAAAACATATGTTAAACATATGGAAGATGAAAATGAAAATGAAATTGAAAATAAAATTGTAAATGAAAATAAAACTAAAATAAAAAAAGCGTTAATACCAAACTTTGATGAATTTTTAGAATACGCTAAAACAAAAGAGCCTAATGTCGACTCATCGGACTTAAAGTTAAAATACGATAGCTGGTTAGAATCCGACTGGAGTATTAACCGCTCAGGTAAGTATCAGAAAATAGTTTATTGGAAATCTACTTTGTTAAATACTTTGCCATACATTAAAAAATTAACCGTAAGTTCGGGACCTCAAAAAGCACAACGTAATCAATATTTATGAAAAAGTTAGAAGAGAATCTATTAGGTACTATTTTGTTATTCCCTCAAGAATTCGTTTTAAGCGCAGATAAATTAAAAGTGGAGTATTTCTACCACTTTGAAACGAAGTGCGTCTATAACGCAATGTGTGAGCTTTTAAAGGGGGGTTTTAACATAGATACCGTTACCGTATGCTTAGAACTTAAAAAAAGAGGGCAATTAGACCAAATTGGAGGCCCGTATTATATAACAAGTTTAACAAATGAAATAGGGAATCTAAACTTTTTAATTAATAGGTTAGTTGAAGTTTATTTAATTAGAGAACTTTCTTTTTTAGGACTTCAGATTCAGAAAAAAACAGCGGACACAGTTAATGACCCATTAGAAATAATTGAAGATATTAACAATAAGATATCCGATATTACTACCTTTAAGTTAGATAAAGTTAAAACACTAAAAACAATTTATGGGGATTTAGTTAAAGACATTTACGAAGTTATAAGCTCAGGTCAACCCACTGGGATACTTTCAGGACTTAATGACTTAGATTCAATAACTGGAGGTTGGCAGAATGGGAATTTAATTATAATAGCAGCACGTCCGGCTATGGGTAAAACCGCTGTGGCTTTACATTTAGCTAAAATACCGGCTTTAAATAATATCCCTGTGGCATTCTTTAGTTTAGAGATGACCGCTTCGGAATTAGCTGGTCGCTTGGCTTCATCGGAATCTTACATTCCAAGTACTCTAATTAATCAAAAAAGAATCGGACTCAATGATATTGAAGTAATGAATACATCATTTAACAAATTATCCGATGCTCCATTCTACATAGATGATTCCTCAGTATTAAGTATTTCAGATTTAAAAGCTAAGGCTAAAAAGTTAAAGTATGAAAGGAATATTAAATTAATCATAGTAGATTATCTACAATTAATGCGAGGTGAGGGCGAAGGTAGTCGGGAGCAGGAGATTAGCTCAATATCAAGAGGATTAAAAACAATCGCAAAGGATTTAAATATTCCGGTTATTGCTTTAAGTCAGTTAAGTAGAAAATGTGAGGAACGACCCGATAAAAGACCGTTATTAAGTGACCTTCGGGAATCGGGTAGTATTGAACAGGATGCGGATATTGTTAGTTTTATATTCCGACCTGAGTATTACGAATTATTCCCTAACGGATACGAATATAAAGGTAAACCAATAGATACGAGGGGATTGATGTTATTCGATATCGCTAAAGGTCGTGGGCTTCAAACGGGCGAAGTGGCTTTAAAGTTTGATGGTAAAATAATGAAAATTGGGAATTTATGATAAAGGTTGGCTCAGATTTTTCAGGTGTAGGAGCTTTTAACCAGGCATTAATTAGATTAGGTATTGAATATGATGAAGTATTTGCTTGTGATATGGATAAATACGCAAGACAAACATTTATACATAATTATGGAGAACCTAAATATTATCCTACAAATGTATATGATAGGGAAATTCCGTCAGAACCACTTGATATTTATATGACTTCACCACCATGTCAAGCATTCTCATTAGCTGGTAAACGATTAGGTAAGGAAGATAAACGAGGTATTTTATTCTTTAATAGTCACGAATTTATACAAAAGAACAATCCAAGATATTTCATATTTGAGAATGTAAAAGGTTTATTATCTGATAATGGTGGTAAGACATTTAGTGAGTGGGTTAACTTATTAGGTGGTAAATCAATAAATGGTAATCCTGTTATATTTCCTTACGAAGATTCAGTACCATATCATTTATATTGGAAAGTTCTTAATGCAAAGCATCATGGAGTGCCTCAGAATCGTGAACGTGTATTTTTAGTTGGAATCCGAGATGATAAAGATTTTAGATTCCCAGTTGAGGAACATTTAACTAAGCGTTTAAAAGACGTGCTTGAAAGTGCTGTGGATGAGAAGTATTTTTTGAGTGAGAAAATGGTTAGTTATTTATTTTCAAATTCAGAAACTCAAAAAGAAAAAGGTAACGGTTTTAAGTTTTCAACTATTGAAAATGATGAAATTTCAAAGGCTGTTACAACTAAAGCAGGCCAGCGAATGGATGACAATTTTTTAAAAATCAAATCAGCCACATCAAAAGGTTATGAGGAAGCAACCGAAGGAGATTCAATCAATTTCAGTGTTCCATCTTCAGAAACACGAAGAGGTAGAGTTGGAAAAGGAGTTGCACAAACTCTGGATACAGCTTGTAATCAGGAAATAATTCAGTTAAATAACCCAAAACATTCACAGCAAAGAATATATAGTGTTGATGGAATTTCACCAACTATTTCAGCAGGTAATGATGGTGGTGGGCAAAATCCTGTTAAACACTTAACCAATAACTACAAAATCCGTAGACTAACTCCTCGTGAATGCTTCCGACTGATGGACTTTCCGGATAGCTTCACATGGCCTGTATCTGACTCTCAAGCGTATAAGCAGGCAGGTAATTCAATAGTGGTAGGGGTATTAACTAAAATATTAAGTATTTTGTTATGTTAGTTTAAATAATTAAATTTGAATTATGAAATATATAATAGGATTACTACTGGCATCGTGTACTCAGTTACCGATGAAACCAACTCAAAGTGAGAACATCAAGGAAGTTGCTCACGGTGAAGGATTTGTTATCTATCAACTTACCTTAGATACAAATACTTATTTAATAGGTAAGTCAACAACTCAACTAACAATAAAATGAAAGGCAGAAAAACAAAGTACGACTTTAATTCTTTAAATGTCGGTGACCAATTAATGGTTAATGAAACTCAATTAAAAATGAGTGCAGCGGTGTGTATGTTTGTTAAACGTAAGGCACCTGAAAAAAAGTTTAAGACAGAAAAAATGGATATTGGTGTACGCATAACTCGTATAAAATGACACTCGATGAACAAAAAAAACACTTTGCTGAGTTTACCAAAAAAATGGCTGAAACGATGCTTAAGAAAGGTTTTGATTACGCTGGAACTGACCGTCTTAGTAACTTTAAACTGGCTGGCGCAATTACTGGGACATCGGGACAATTAAACTGTTTAAACTTAATCGCAACGAAGGTAGCAAGGCTTGGTGTGTTATTGCATACTAACAAAGTAAACAACGAGTCAATATCGGATAGCATCCTTGACCTTGCTAACTACGCTGTATTATTAGACCAATTACAACATGAACGACAAATCAATAAAAATAGCAGAAAGGTTAAATGAACTTTCAGGTAAGGACTATAAAGAATCGGAACGCTTAATAATGGAGCATACTTACTTAATAGTTAATATCGCTAAGCGTAACGGATTCAGCTTAGGAAACTACCAAGGATTAAAGGAACAAAAGAAGGACTTATTAAGGCACATCGCTAAAATGGAGAATGACTTAATTTGTGGAACTTTAAGTGACTTTGAGTATAAAACTAAAATGGCTGATATGAAGTTACTTACACGGATGTTTCTTTATCCGGCTGAGTATCGAACTGGGCAGCGTACTCACTAAGCTTAGAATAAATAAGGTCAGGCTTACCAATACCGTAGATAATTGTTCCGGATTGAAATACAATCTCTGAGTAATATTTACGGTTTTGTCTGCCCTTTGGAATAAAACAACGTGGATTGATTTGTACTATTGGGTCATGTCCGATATTACAATATGCTGTTCCAGTTTCAAATCCATCCTCGATACCTTCAGACCTTAATCTAATGGTGTCTATTTCGGACATCTCCTCGTTATCTAACCCACTTTGAATAGGGAATATAACATCTAACTTTAACCAATGTAAGTCCATTAATATACTTTACCGTTAATTATTTTAAGATTATGAATAATGAATTGCCCTGTTTTTATTTCGTGTTCTACGTAACTGAAACCTAAATTCCATTTGTTAATAGGAAGGT
>Ga0208926_1000037_pt1 | contig 29047 bp, 32 predicted proteins | sample Colrivmeta1449B3_FD_187630 | JGI IMG/M metagenome (GOLD analysis project Ga0208926, IMG submission 187630) | Estuarine microbial communities from the Columbia River estuary - metaG 1449B-3 (SPAdes) (version 2) | ecosystem: Environmental > Aquatic > Marine > Intertidal zone > Estuary | place...
GATGGTGGTAGTTTCTAGTAGCTCCAGCGTGGTTTCCAGCGACCAGTCGCGAATCTTCAGCACCGACTGAGCCTCGCTTGGGTTAGGCGCAGTAGTCAGAATCGAAGAAAGGAACAGCTTGCCGCTGCGTCCGGTGTAAAAGCCCATTACGTCGCGCCATTAGCCTTTGCTGTTAGCTTACTCTGCTGCACCGTCGATGGTAAATAGTCCGGCGGCGTAGGCGTCAAGCCCTTGCGCAATAAACGAGTTGCCATCGGTGTCGCAGGGGTGCTCGACAGCGCGGATGGTAGTTTCGCCTTCCTCTTCCATGTTCACCTCGGTGACGCGGAAGACGCGCTTGTTGCGGACTGCTTGCCCCAGCACAAACAACTGGCCCGACTGTGGGCTGAGGCTGGCTGCTACTCCGCCAGTGACGGTGATGCCTGTGAACGAGCGGGTGCCGTCGCTGCTGCCGTAGGTCAGCACGTTGTAAGTGCCGTTGGGGATGGCGCTGGCAATTGGCACATTCAGCACACCGCCGTCCTCGATGCGCCCGGTGTAAATGCCATCCCACTGGTTGTTGCTGGTTTCGACGTACACATAGCTGCCAGGCATCACGAAGATGTCGGTCGGAAAAGTCGTAAACTCAATGGCGCGGCGGTTGAAACGGCGAAGCTGGCATAGGTACTTGCCAAGCAAAATGGCTTGGGCGCGAGTGGTAACAAACTGCGAAATGTCTAAGCTTTCGCGAACAGCGTTGGCGTCTTGGGTATCGGTGCGCTTAATTTCCACGCTGTTGTTGCGCGGGAACACACCGTTGCGCTCCACGTCGCGGTAGATCAGCGTGATGATTACATCTTGAACACTGGCGCCGTAGTCGATGAACTCTTCCTTGAAGCTGTCGTCCAGAATGTTGCCTTGGTTGAACAAAGCCGTAATATTGATGGCGCGGGTGATGGCGCCAGTGTCTTTGACATAGGGCAGCGCCGGCACCAGCGTTTCCCTGCCGCCAATCTTACCCAGTTCCAGCAGGCTAAATGGTGCCACCTGCGCCCAAAACTCACGCCATGGCCGCTGATCAGCAATCATGCCATCCATAAATAGGCGGTTGTACTGGCAGTAGCGCTTGCTTTCTGCTAGTTGCGCCACGTCGACAGAATGCAAGCTGGCGAATTGCCCGATGCCGTTGATGTCATCTAGCACCGTGTCAAGGAAGATGTCTGGTGCGAAGCTACTGGATTGGCTGGGTGAACTATTTGCCAAAGCGGTTATTGCGCCGTCGCTTGCGTATGCGCCCAAGGTGGTGCTAAGCGGACGAAGCAGCTTACCTTCTGTAACATATACGCTGGTTTCACGCAAATCCTGAGTGCCGGGACCTGCCGTTAAATGCAGCGACAAAATAGATAGGCCCTTATATAGATCTTTGTTATAAGTGTCCCATGGTGCAATGATCTGCTCATTTACCGAGTTAATTTTAATTTCAGGTGCTGAGTCAAATGAAAAGTTAGAATTGCTAAAGGCGTCGTAGTTGAACAGGTCGAACTCGCTGGTGTCGCGGGGGCTTTTATCAATAGGCGGGTAATCAGTAGATGGTTTGGTTGATCCATTGAAAAACACTTGAATATTGCCGTCTCCGGTTAATGCTGTGGTGTCAAGTTTTACTAATTCACCTAACGGCTCTAGATAGCAAAAACCTTTGGCGGCGTTGCTCTTTTCGCTAGGCGGATCTACAACTGGTTCCAGGCGCACCTCAAATTGTTTTGGTGTGCCCGTGGTGAGCAGCTTAAGAAAGGTAAAACTTGTTTGTTCGTTTACGCCACGGCAGCAAAAGATATATGGAAGTGTTTTTTCGTTTTCGCCATCTAGCTTGTAATGCAGCACAAACATCGAGGTGCGTGGTTTGGGGCCATTATCGGATGCGGAGTGTCCATATCTTTTTCGGTCGCTGCCGTACACATTGGCGCGGCCACTTAACCGTCTGTAAACAGAAAACTTAATGACAAGATCCAGTACGTTGCATTTTGTCACGGAGACATATGATGCCTCTTGGATGCGGGCCAAGCCCTTTGCATGGAACGGCGCAACTGCAGTTACGTTGCGCAAGTCTTCAATTTCTTCGTTTTCAAGCGACAGTACCGCGACAGCATTTTGATCTGCCAAAAGTTCAGCTTCAAGGTTTGCCCGTACTTCAGGTTTAAGCTTTTTGAGTAGTTTCTTTTGAGCGGATTCGATGCTTTTATTCAAAGCTTTGATTTGTTCTGCGTTGTCTTTAATTTGCTGATTTTGCTGTTTTGCTGTTTCGCCTAAGATGTCCCGCCAGTGTGTAATGCTGTAAGCAAGTCGCGGCATTCTGCCAGTGCGGATGCACTCCATCCTGACTGTCATTGGCCCTTCTTCAATGCTGCTGTTTCCTGCGCCAAAACTTACGCTGCCTATGACGCGAAAAATGGCCGTGCCAGCCTTAAAAATATTTCCATTGTCGATTATGGCCGCTGCTGCTCGCTGTGCATCCTGACGCGCAATGCCTTCGGTGTCTGTGGTTAGCAGTGCTTCTTTTGTAGTTGGGATACTCAATGTCCACTTGCTACCTAAAGGCACCAGTGGACGGGCGTCGCCAGCTCCTGACCAGTATCCTCCGCCGTCCGCTACAAACGTAATGCTGTTATTGAGGCGCTCTATTCCTCCATTGTTTTTAAGTACCAGTACATCTGCGTTTATGGGTATAAAACCGTTGACGCCAACAGCATTAGCCGTTGTAGGTGAAAACGATTGGCTAAAGCCATCTCGTTCGCCAGATACATTTGTTAAATCTGCGGTGTACTGCGCGTCTTTTGTGTAGCGAGGGTCAGAAGCTGCTGAGTTTCCTTCTGTTGAAAGCAAGTCTTCGTATTTTGTAGCGCCATTGCTGTTGTAGTACTGCCAGACATTTGCCAGTGCAATGTCTTTGGCTGGTAACTGGCCAAGGGCAGTGCGATTAGGGTCAAGGGTTTTAATTGTTGATGCGCCGATGGCCGCCATCAGTTGCATAAACTGATTATTGCCAAAGCTTAAAATGGCGCTCCACAGCAGCAGCGTTGATACACGAACGCCGCCGCTGGCATTTTGACTGATGTTTGTATACACCAGAGGTACAGCTTCACCGTAAACTGCTAGCTCTTGGCTGCCGTTAAATCCAGTCCGTGGGGCTAAAACCTGATCGCGGGTTTGTGGTGTACCACCGCCAGTACCAGGCTTGGGCATCAGTAATGCCGATGCAACCTGAAGCAGGACGCCGACAACAAAAAGAACAATTGAGGTAATCAGAGGATCATTCCGTATATCCAACACCGTCCCTTCTTTTACATCTTCGTAGATGTGCTGCTGCGCTACAAAGTCGAGATAGTCTTCTTTGCTGACGCCTAACGCATCAATCAAGTCGTATTCGTAAGGCAGTAATTTGCGGGTCATTTGTTTAACCTAAAGTGATGACCATAATCAAAAGGAATCGGAGCTTTTACTACGCCAGCACTGCCAGTTATATACAGCGTGTGGCCATCATCTAGCACTGTTCCCATGGCTCCCCCATCATTTCCAAGCATTAACACTACCGCATGTGGCTCTGGGCTTCGGAGTCTAACGCCATTCTTCAGCAACCATTCGGCCATGCGACGTCGGGGAAATGTATCGTCGGTGTAATTGTTTTCTTCAATGATTGCTAAAATATCATCAGTGTAATCATAATAACCCAGCCTTTTGCGTACTTCAGCAGCAAGTAAGCAGCAGTCAACCGTGCCACTACCATCGCCCGGCCTAGCCGCCCAGGCTCGTTTAAGACCGATCAGATCATTGCAGGACAAGTTGGGCATTTAGCGGGAGGGGGCCGACCAGGCTGCGGGTAAGGGTTTGCGCGGGGAATGCAGCGCCAACGGAATCCATGGCAGTGCGGTAGCGCAGTTCAATCGTAGTATCGGAATAGCTGGCGCCAATGCCGACGTAACGCTCTTCGTAGGTGCGTGATGGCGCTAACGCAGCATTAAGCCATTGGGTGGTAATGGTCAGGCGGCTAAGGCGGTTACCGTCGCCCTGCTCCACTAGCCGGATGGCGTATTCGACATTGGGGAACAGCACCCGCACTAGGGCGTTGTCGCCGTTGAGGTTAGCGGTGCTGCCTTCGGCGCGGAATGGCGCAAACTCAAAGCGGGCACCAGCCAAAGTGCGTGGTTCTTGGACGAAGAAGTTCTGGTAGCGGTGGCGCACACCGTTGGCAGTGGTCAGGTCGAAATACTGCGCGATGCGGATTTCGGTCATCGGATTTCGCCTATCAGCTTGACCGTGACGCTGCTGCGATCACGCAAGACACTGCTAACGCTAGGCGGCTCGGCGTACAGCCACTCGATGCCAGCGGGGGTCTGGGCGCGGTTGCGCAAGTCAGCGCTGTATCCGGCAAACACCGTTGCAGGCAAGGTAAAGCCAAGTGTGCCGCCGCCTTGGGTGTTGTAGTGGTCAATGATCGTGTTGACCGTGGCCTCCGGTACGTTGTCAAACTGCAGGTCCAACGTGTGGCCAAATGGGCGGTTGCCGAAGCTGCGGCGCAACGTGGCGCCCGACATAGCCCGATACGTCTTGACCGGATACTGCCCAAGTTGAAAGCTACGAGCGGTTGGTGTTAGTGCAGGGAAGTCAGCCATTAGATGCCAACCCTCCGGCGGGTGGAGTTGCTGTTCTGGATGCGGTCTAGGGTCATTGTCATGCCGCGCTGGGCGCCATCGCGTGATGCATTGCGCCTAGTCTCAGCCATTGCCTGCTCCAGTTGATCGCGGCTGACATATTCCACGCCGCCAATGGTGGTGCTTTCAAAGCTCATGTTAAGCACAGGCGAGCCAGCAGCACCACCGCCTTGACTGTTCATTGCAGAGCGCAGGTCATTGTTAGACATCACGCCGCCGTTACTGCCCGGCACAAACAACTCAGGGCCACGCTCGCCTACCAGATAAGGTGTGCCGCCTGCGGCTGGGCCGCCACCTGCACGGCCTGCCAGCTTGGGCATTGAGAACGCACCAGGGTTGAATTTGGGGCCACCGCCGCCAAACGCTTTAGGCCCTGCAGCGTTGCCTGCGCCTTTAATACCACCGCCAGCCACGGCACCCAACGCCTGCAGGATCAGTTGCAGCGTAATCATCACCAACTGCTTAGCAATAATCTCAGTTGCCATGCTGACGAACATATCGCCCACGGACTTGAAGAACGATGAAAGCGCTTCTTGGGCAGACATCGACCCACTAATCAAGCCTTGGAACGCTTGGCTAAAGGCTGCACCAATACCATCAGCCACCGTAATGGCGATGTTGCCGATGTTGGTAAGCTCGGCGATTTCATCTTTGAGTGTGCCGATGCGTTTTTCAATAGTTTGCGCAGCAGTATCTGGCGCGGCTATTTGAGCTTGCAGGCCAGTGATTTGCCCAACTTGTTCATCCGTAAATCCTTGCCCTTCAAGCTTGCGTAGTTCATTTTTAAGCCTTAGCTGCTCACGCGCTTCTTCGGTGGTAGCGGTTTTAAGTGCTAACTCTAGTTCAAGGCCAGCGATGATTTCATCAAAGTTTTTTTCTTGCTGCGCTTGCAATGCAATAACATCTTGCACGCCTTTATTGGTAATAGATTGCAGCTTGACCCGTCCTGCTGCAGCTATGGCAAGCCTAGCGGCGGCGTCTGCTTCTTCACTCATTGCCTTTGCAATATCATTTTCTGCTAAAACTTGTTGCTCTAGCGTTTGTAAGTTGAGTACGCGTATGGCGTCTCCTTTTTGCTCCGCTTCAAATATCTCATTTGCAAATCTAAGCTGCACCTCTAGTTGCTGTGTAATAAATTGCTGATCCTTTATTACATCAGCAACGCGCTGTGACTCCCTTAGTTTTTCATCTGCTGCCCGCTTGGCATCGCTGGCCGCTTTGCTGGCGCCACCACCGCCACCACCGGCACGGCCACCACCGCCGCCTAGAAGCGCCGGCACGCCCATAGGGACTGCGGCGGACGGCGCGGCAGGCTTGGGGTTTGCACTTGCATTAAATAATTGTTTTTGTAAATTAGCTTCAAAATTTTGAGCTTCTTGGTCAAATGGGTTAGCCGCTCGAAACGCCCCAAACTTTTTGCGAGTTTGTATTGCGGCTTGTTCGTTTGCTTTTAGCTGTGCAGATGCCCTTAGTCCATTATTAACACGATCAAGGAAAGCATTAATACCGTCAATTAAAAACTTAAATACAGGCGCAAAAAACGTGCCTATGTTTCTTGCAAGCTGCTCAAATGAGTCCTGCAAGGTTGATAGTTTACCATTTAGCGTATCGCTTTGCGCAATGGCGCCATTGGCGTATTTACCACCTGCGCTGGTAAGCCGCAGTATCGCAACTTCTACAGCTTCAGATCCGATGCGCCCTTTCTCTAGCGCCTTTTGGAACTCTTCTCCTGAGAGTCCATACATCTTGCGCAGCTCTGTTTGCAGCGCAACGCCTCGCTCTTGGAACTGCAGCAGCTCTTCACCTTGTAGTCGGCCCTTGGCTTGCACCTGCCCGTAGGCCGTCACCAATCCAGATAGCTCAGCACCAGTGGCACCACTTACATCTGCTAGCCGCTTGGTGGTTTCAACTACCTTGTCAGCTTCAACGCCAAACGCTTGCAGCCGTTTAGCTGAGTCAATCAGCTCAGTGCTAGTAAATGGCGTGACGGCGCCAAGTTGCTGCAACTCTTTGATGATCTGCCCAGCCTTTTCGGCGCTGCCTGTTAATACCTGCAGACTGCGCGTCTGGCTTTCTAGCTCAGCAGCTTTTACAAATACAAATCTTGCCGCTTGAATGCCAGCAAATGCAATCGCTAGCTTGCCAACTGCTGCTGCTATACCACCAAACGCTTTTTCAGTCTGATGCGCCTGCGTCTGCACCTGCCGCAGCTTGCTAACAGCACCGCTGCTGTCAACGTTGATGGCGACATTAGCAACAACCGACACAGCCCTACCGCCTTTGCTTCATTCTACGCTCTTGCTCTTCATTGGTCACATCAAAATAAGCTGACCACAGCAGCAACTCTTCCATTGTCAACTCTGACTTCAGCCGTATCAAGGTGTAGCCAAGCTCTTTAGCTACACCCATCTGCAGCATCAGCAGGTTGTCACGCTTTAGCTCCGCCTTTAACGCTTTTCATATCAAGCTCCTCGGTTTCCTCCGGGTTGGTGATAATGGCAAGCATCATCTGCTGAAGGTCAGCATCTAGTACCTCGTTCTTTAGCTCCGCAATTTCACCGGCAGTAAACAGCCGCTTGCCGGTGTCGTCAACGGCTTTGGTAACCAGCAGGTTTAGCGCAAAGCCATTGGTGTCATCGCCGCCTGGCATCTTCTGCGCACGCTCGCGCTCTGCCATGGTCAGGGGTGCTGAGTAAAACTCAAACACCGTATCATCATTGAGGGTAACGGTGCGCTTGGTCGGGGTCAGATTAGCTGCTTTCTTGAGACGCTCTAAAGCGGATGCCATAAAAAAATTGGGTTGATAGCTGTATTTAAGCACAAAAAAGCCCCAGCGTCAGCCGGGGCAATTTGCTATCAGACGCTGGTGCTGAAGTCAAACGTCGGCGCGCTGCTAGGACGGAAGGTGATCTCCACCATCTGGGCATCATCTGGGTTGATGTTAAGGCTAGCGGTCAGCAGTACTGCATCCATGGCGATGCTGCGGCTAAGTGCCTCAGTAGCGCCCTTGTCGGTGTACAGCTTGAAGCCAGCACCAACCTGCTGGCGTTGGATGACGTCTTCCACCATGCGGTTGGATAGTGCTGCATCCTCGCTGGTAACAAAGACGCTAGCGGTGCCATTGCCATCAGCAAAGCCAGGGATGTAAGCGCGGAATGGCGCATACTGCCCAACAGCTTGACCGATGGTGGTTACGTCGATCTCAGCGCGGCTGATCTCGAAGCTCCAATTTTGCACCTGCCCAACTGCGGCGTAATCGGCGTAGTACACCTCAAACTCGTTAGGCGCTGCCAGTGTGCCATCATCGGTAATAGCAAGGATGGTGCCGCCGGCCGTGGTTGATACTGTCAGCGCCCCAGTGGCAGCGGTGTAGCTGAGGACGTAGTAGGTAGTGGCTGCGCTGATTGGCGCAGGCAGCGTGCCAGAGCCAGCTCCTCCAGTTTGGCTGTCAACAACCCGGAACTTAACAGGATCGCCAACCTTGAAGTTCAAGTAAGCGGCAACAGTGATGATGTCAGTCGCGACAGCAACACCAGCTTCGCCAAAGTTGCCGGTGGTGCCAGCAGGTTTGTAGTAAAGAGCGCCGGACGTACCGGACAAGACAGTGACGGCCATTGTTGTGAGCGGTAGTGGCTAGTGACAGTGTACCTAGTCTAGGTACGCCTCAAAAGTTGCCGTAAGTTGCGTTTGGTAATACGGCTGCGGTGCTGCTGGCGTTACCTGCGCTGGGCCTGACGCAGCGTCAAAGATGATGCTGCTGAACTTGGCGCGGTCAAATAAATCTTTCACGCGCTCTGCAATGGTGAAATTAGCGGCAGCGCCAGCGCCGATAGGGGTGAAGACATTTACCACCAGCGTGCCATTCTGCCGGTTGAAGCTGGTGAGCGTAGCGTAGTTGTTGTCGCCAAACCGTATGAACGCCTGCAGCCATGGCGTGTTGTTAGGTGGTGTGAATGGTACGTTCTGATAGCTGACGGGGTACACAGGCGCTATGGCCATTTCCGTAGCAATGCGCCCTTCAATGGCAGCGCGGACATCGTTGTAGGTGCTGCTCATGATTCCCTGCCGATGCGTGCTGCTGCAATTCTGACGCGGCCCTGGACATCTTTGGCGGCGCCTTGCACCCAGCCCCCAGGCGCTTGCTTGCTAGTGCCCCTGGCTAGCGGCTCCGCATATGGCAGGTTGTTGTGGACTGAGTAGACGTTGCCGATGCGCTCTTGCTGGTAGTTCATCTTGCGCAGCGGAAACATCGGTCCGGCAGGTGGGCTGGTCTTGTCGCGGCCAGGATTACTTGGTGATTGCTGCGGGCCTGCATCGTATGACCCGGCTGCATTCTCACCCACCTGCCAGCTAGCGCGAAACCTACCTGTGTCAACTGGGCTGGCTTGCTTGAGCAGACTGTCAGTTTCCAGCACCGCAGCGCGCAGCAGCTTTTCCATCTGCTGGTTGCAGTAGTCGCCAATATCACCAACGCGGATAGTGCGTGCCATTAGTCCCTCAGGATTAGCTCGTAGGTAATGGGTTCATTATCTTGCTCGATAGTGCGCACCTCAATTACCTGTAATGTGCGACCACTAATGATGACACGATCAGCCATCGTAGGCACCGCAGCAGTATCTGCTGCTGCAACAATCAACCGCTTATCGCCAGCTTGAATCAGGTCGTTGACTTCACGCAGGTTTACATCTTCCAGCACACCGCGCAGCTCAGTGTCGCTGGTGGTTTCAGCAGCAGTGCCGGTGGTGGTGTTGTAGGCCCCAAGCGTGACACGGCGGATGGTGGCCTCACCGCCAAATCGTGCCATCAGCTTGGATGCAACCTTGCGTAGCGGAATAGCAAGCGTCATGACGCAAACACCCGCACTGGCTGCTCAGGACTGACCACATACTCCTCCCACCCATCCGGCAGCTCACCGACGTAGTTGATGTGCCAGCCGTCCAGCAACGTGGGCGGGGTGATCACTTCACCCTCGTCGTCGTATTCACCACCGATGGAGATGAGGCCCACCACATCCAGCGCATGGGTGTGGCTGGCAGTGAGGGGGTCGCCGTCTTCGGTGAGCAGGCCAGCAGCATCCAGGGCAGCCATGCCGGTAACTTCATCGGGGAATCTAAAAAATGGCCCGTTGGAAGGCAGGGGTGTGAGCAGTTCTTCAATCATGGGAGGCATGGGTAGTGTTGCCGTCTAATGGGTTTGTCATTGCGTCAGTGCCTGCAAGCGAGATGGCAGGGCCTGAGGCCAGAAGGTGAGGCGGCGTGTACGGCCGTTGTATTGGTTACCAGTACCTGAGATTGCTTTATTGCCCATGATTTCCATTTGGTTTTCGGTGCCAAAAACATAGGCAGGTGATGAGACTAAAGGTGTGCTTCCGTTGAATGAAGCAGCAATATCTGTTCCAAAAGCTCCGGCAATTCGTATATTACTAGTCACTGTAACGTAGGGAGACGAAGAGTTTACGCTACTAATATTAGTATTGTTGCGGGTCGAGAAGTAAGCGTCATCTGTAGTTGTTCTCGCATCCAAGCCAACGCCAATGCCCCGAAGGTTGGTACCTTCTGTAACCCTAAATGGATTTTGATTGGAATACTGGGTATCGTAAGTAGACCCTGACCAGAAAAACGTCCCCTCATCCTGCCGATACCAGGAGCTAAAGTTCGTCCCGGTAATGCTGGCCACATCTGCGGCGCGGGTGACGGTTGCGGTGGTGGTGGGGATGTAGCTGGTGGGGAAGGCCCCGACTTCTAGTTGGGCGCCCCAAATAAAGACATCTATGGCAGCATTTAATGAATTTCTAATAATTCCACAAGTTCTAAGTCCAGTGTTGGCTGATGTAGCAGTAAAAGTAAAACGTTGCCAATCAGAAGTTGCAGTAAAGTTAGAAGATGGTTGCGTTCCGTCTATGATTAGCCTAAAACCATTATTGCCGAGCCCGGCACTTTTCACATAAAAACTAATTGTGTATACGGTCCCAGACGTAAGCGTGACTGACTGTCTTACACCGCTTGTGCTGGTTCCTGAGTAGGTATCTGCAGTAATAGTGCCATCTGGAGCCGTAGTAGTATTGGTTGTGATACTTGCGTTATCTTTAGTCCAACCTGCATTATCAAACTCCTCACTCCGCACCAGCAAGTTCGTCCTCTGCTCCTCCACCAGCAGCCCCAAGCTTTCGCCGGTCGTGGGGTTGTGATCGAAGCGTGGTTCGTTGGTGGTTGCCGTCTTGATCAACCCAGCACTATCCGTAAACGTGCCGGAGCTAGCGCGGGTGAACGTGACCAGCGATGCGCCAGTTACTGCATCAACCAGGCTCTTGTTGTCAGCAAAACGCAGGTCAAGTGATGGCACTGCGCGGGCAGCAGTCCACAGAGAGTTTTGTACCCATGGGCCGGCCAATGCACCACCAGGCGCTACTGCTACCCGGAACGCTGCAGAGCCTCGCATCAGAGCCCAGCCTCCAGCAGATTCATGCGAATGCTTACCGTGCTGGCACTAACTGGGGTGTAGGCACCACGGGTTTCAAGCTCAGCGAAGAGCGTGGTACTGGCGGCACCTAGCTTGACCAGCCGACCGGGATAGTCGACTTGGGTGTAAAGGCTGCTGCCTAGGTCTTGAGGTGTTGGCAGGTCGATGAAGCCCATGTAGGTGTCACGCTCGCCGCTCACTAGGTCGAAGGCTGCGTTATCAGCGATGGCGGTAGGCGAGGCGCTGTACAGGTGCAAACGAAACGCACCCATACCAGATGGCACTGTGCTGTCGCTGAACACCAGCGAGATGCTCTGGATGATGACAAAGCCAGCAGTGGGACCAGCAGCGGTCAGGCTGATAATTGCGCTGCCACCCGTGTCCCCAACTACGTCGCCTGCGGTGTAGGCGGTGGTGTTAGAGGGGCGGGTGATGCTGGCGGTAGTGCGGTATGCGCCACCTGCTACAAGACTTGCATAGCTGCCATCAGACCTACGCTGTAGGCCGATGTCACCGCCGGCAGGAGAGATAAGATCAGGCATGATTAGCTCCGGCGGATTGCAAAGTTACCTGGTCCACTTATTCTAAGGCCTGTCAGGTAGCGCTCCATTAGCGGTGGCACCTTGTCAGCGCCAACTGCGCCATAGCCAACGTTAGGCGTTACGTCAAGGCTGCCGATCTTGACATTCTTGTAATCCTCCAATCCGCTAAGCCCTAGCGCATCAGTGTTGTTGTGCAGGAACACTGCCAGCACGGTCTGCGCATACTTGATTTGCGTTGGGACTTCGGTGTCGGTAAAATAGTCAGTTGTGATCCTGAACGGAAACCCAACCGCATAGGTATTGATGTAGGTGTCAGGCTTGCGCACGCCAGTACGCGGCCACTGCAATGATTGCGTATCAGTAGCCCTTGCGCCTAAGAACCGCTCGCGGTCTAATCGTTGCGTTGCCGTAAACAATGCACGGTTGCGGCTGTCGGTGTTGCCGGTGTTCCAATGCTGTACATCATCATCCTCGACAAAGCCATCAACTATCGCTTGCGCATCCGCTAGCGTCAGGTACGAGTTTGCGTTTGCGGCCCCTACTGTGGCCACGATCACTACTGCCATTGTCCGGCTCCGTTGGTATTAGTTTAGGCTCTGCAATAGAAAGAGAGGCCGCCTCCGCAGAAGCAGCCTCCCGATCACGCAGTCGCCGGAAGGCGAACAGTCCCATTAGCTAGCAGCGCCCTTGATGACTACAAAGCTAAGCACAATTGCTTGGCTTAGCGAGCCACCAGATACGTTGCGCACTGTGACTGCAAACGATCCCGCCGCGACCGCATTGGCCAAAACGGAATACGCGCCAGCAGTGCCGGCTGACGCATGGTTAACGATCACAACATCGGTTGCAGCTATAGAGCTGTTTGTGACGGTGAAAGAAACGTTTGTAGCATCAGCCAAAGCAGCAGCGTTCATGGTGATTGATCCTGAAGGGAAGTTCAGGGTTACACCAGTGCTTTTGCTAGTTGCTTGGGTGACAGCGCCACCAAGCCCAACTGGGTAGCCGATCGCATTGCCGGCTACGGTTTCAAAGATAGAAGCCATGATTAGTTACCTCAATCGAAGTTAGAGGTGTTTGTAGCCCGCACGATCCCAAGGTTCTTGAGTTCGTACACCTTCGACCAGTTACCAACTGTTGCCAGTGCGGCGCGAGTCGGGTTAGGAGTGCCAACCGTCCACTTGCTGCCAACGGGGTGGTAGCAGTAGTGAAGGTCAATCGACATGGCATCGCTCTTGGCGAGGATGTCACGGTCGGTTTCAGTCTGCATCCCCATCTGCTCACCAGAGGCAACAGCGCCTTGGGTGAAGAAGTAAGTGGCATACTCGGTGGAGCTGCCGCTGCCTTCAGTTTGCACATCGTCAGAGACGATTACGCGCAGACCCATGTAGGTAGGCACGGAGTTGTCGCCGCCGTATGCGCCAGAGATGCTGCCGCCTGATTGGGTGGTAGTAGTGCCGCGTGCATCAAGGGTGCTGACATAATCAATCGCCTTGCGCTCAACCAGGTCGTAGTAGACCTTGGAGTGCATTGCAACAGCAGCCAGCTTGTCGCCTTGGTCACCCAGCAGGCTGCGGGCTTCCGCAACGTGGCGGGGGCTAAGCACAGTCGGGGTGTCACCAGATTCGCCGTCGATGGTTAGACCAAAGAAAGCAGCAGATGAGCTAGTGGTGCCGAGGGTGCCGAAGATACCAGCGAGGCATGACAGCAAATCCTTCTGGCGCTGGTTGGCAACGTAATCAGCGATCTTGGCGCCGATAGCAGCCATGGGGTCAGCGCCAGCAGCAAGTGCTGCAAGGTCGCGTGACTCAAAGGCACGACCACGGTGCAGGATGACGCCGACTTGCTTGTCAGCAGTGATCTTGCCAGGTGTCAGTGAGGTGCTGTCAGTCAGCACTTCAAAGTCGCCAGACAGGTTGGCCTTGAAGAATGGGACATTAATGTAATCACCACCCTCAGTAGCGTTCAGCTCAGCCATGGGCTGCACCACACCGCTAGCCAAGAAGGCATCACGAAGTGTGGTTTGCTCAATAACGTAAGGCGTGAAAATCTCTGGGATGATGATGTCAGAGCGAAGAGTCGCCATGATTCATCTCGGGGAAATGGTTTACGGTGTGGGCGCAGCCCTGGCACCAGCGCAGCCGGTTGCAAATAGTTTAGCGGGTTGCTGCAGCCTTCAATCGTTCGTACATGTCACGGTCTGTACGGAACAGTCGTGATTGCTCGGTGAGATTAAATGACTCCTGCGCAAATGGGTTCTTGATGCCCAGCGGCATCTCACCACTGCTGCGCCCTGATGGTGCGCCGCTACCTTGTGGCCTTGGCTGCTTTTGCATCCATGCTGGCAGCGTCTTGGCCCATTCGCTTACGGGTGTGCGCTGGTAGCCATCGACTACTACCACGGTGCCATCAGGATCACGCTCAATCTGATCGCTGCTCAGCTTGGTCTTGAGCACCATGTCGGGGTCATGCACTAGATCGGCTAGTGCGGTTACTGCTGGCGTGACGAGTTCAAGCTCACGGACGCGGATTTCAAGTTCTGTGATGCGCTGGTCCTTTTGCGCCGTCGCCTCACGGTACTGCTGCTCCAAAGCTTGTCTTGCTTCGGAGTATTTGCCTTGCGATTCAAGTTCAGATTGCTCAGCGCGTCGCTTGAACTCAAGTAGCTCATCGACATCAACGCCATCCGGTAACTTCTTTGATTTAGCAGTGCGCAGCTCAGCAATCAGCTCTTGGTTCTTGCGTTCCAGTGCTTCGATACTGCGTTGCATTGCATCAGTAGCCGCAGGCTCCTGAGTTTGATTCTCTTCAGACATGCTTATCCCGCAGGGATATAGTGCATCACCACTTTACCTTATCCGCCCAGTAAGCAGGGCTTAGCTTACCTTTGGCGATGTTGCTGGCGTGCCTGGCCTTAAATGATGCCCTTCTGGCCTTGTCTGCTGCTGATTCTCCTGTTCGTGCTGGTGAGCCTGATACGCCCTGTTGGCCGAAACGGATGAGCTTTACGGTGGCGCCTTCTTTAGCGAGTACCGCATGAGACTTGTTGGGGTTGCTAGGCGTCCGCTTGGGTTTGTTGTAACCCTCGAACTGCTCGCCGCGATAGGTGATCACTTCTTCTTGCGCTTCGGCTTTTTGGCAGTTTTAGCAGCAGCCTTAAATGCAGCAGCAGATGGGCGGCCTTCTTCACCCTTGCGCGCCATGCGCTCGTCGCTGCCAGCTTCAATGCGCTTGCGTTTTGCGGCGATGTTGGCGTATAGGCCTGGTTTCTTCAGTGGCATGGCGCCATTCCTCAATACCTAGTAGCAGGCTAGCGCCATCTGGCGCTGCCCAGCCTTTATCGGTGTAGATCGCCGGCACCCATGCCTCACCAGCTAATGCCTCGACAGGATCAGAGCTGATGCCAGCAGGTGTGAAATGCCGGAGGCTAGGCAGGTCCATATCGTTTGCGGAGCTGATCTAATGTTACCTCTGCGCCATCATCACGCACCAGCTTTGCGATGGCGGCATCGGGGCCATACTTATCCGCCAATCTACGGAAGTAGGGCGCCTTACTGCCTAATGCCTGTTGCTGCCTAGCCAGCACATCTGCATTGGTTTCACCTGGCATCTTGTCTTTAAGCCATTTGCCGTATGTGGTGTTGATTGGCACCTGCCCATTTTTACTGGCTCTGGTTGCCGTGGTTGATGGCGGCAAGATGTCTGGGTCGATCACCGGCACTGTCGTTGACCGGCAGTTGAAGTGCTGCGGCGGTGTTGGCCCCTTGCCATATTCAAACTCACGACCATCCAATGCACGACAAATGCTGCTGGTGCGGGTATCCAGTGTTGCCACATAGCGATATTTTTTAGTAATGTCTTGGTTGGCTTCATATACCTGCTGGCTGGCGGTATTAGCTACTTGGTTAATGCTGGTGCGTACTAGCGTCATAATTTGGTTGTCAGCTACGGCAGTGGCTTGCCCGCCTGCTGCTACCAGTTGTCGGACGGTTTTGGCCTCCTCGCCAAATTGCAAGTTGCCAATCAACCGCTTGGCGATGCTTGGCGTGGTTTCACCTGTCAGCAACCCTTGCCGTACCACTTGGCTAAATCGCTCGGCTTGGTCTACGGCGATGCCACGAAATGCCTTGGTGACCACTTCACCATTGGGTAGCGTGATGGTGGCACCCTTGGCGGCGGTCAAGTTAAACACGCCAGTGCCAGCTTGGCGTGCTAATGCTTCTGCGCCTTCTACTGCTGCAAACAGGTCATCCGATAATGCCACCACGTTGAGCTGTGTTGGGTCAGTGGTGACCACGCTCTGCGCAAACTGCGGGCTTATCTCAACAGTGCGCACTGCATCACGGCTGCCAACCGGCAATGCCTTGCGCAGTTCTTCAGTTACAAACTCTGACTGCAACTGCGCCAACCCTTGCAGCTCAGTTGCGGTTAGCTCGGTTGCATCACCAGCCCATGTGCCAAGCGAGTCTTTAAGCTGCGCCAAAATGCCACGAAGCCTAGCAGCCTTAACTGGTGCGGCTAGATCATCAATGGTGCGCAACTGGTTGACGCTATCAATGATGATGTCGTTATATGCATTGATTACACGCCGCGCCACGCTATTGCTGTAGCGGTTCAGGTCTATTGCATTGCGGTATAGCGTTTCTGGTGTGCTCATTCGATAATACCTAAATCTGCAGCGGCATACCCTGACCGAATACTTACATTAGCGCCGCGCTGCAATGCACTGGTTACCACCGCAGCAAATGCGTCATAACCGTTCTGGCCATCTTCCATCAGTACCATCTCGTCTACCTCATCAGCCTTGCCGTCTACATACCAGCTAACGCGCACGATTGCTAAGATCTCCTCTGGCAATGCGCTGACGTGATAGTCAAGCTCCTGGTGTCTCGGCTTCTCCGGTTCGATCATCACTGCTACGTCGATCAACCAACTGATCAGGTTGTCGAGCAGGTTGTAGATCCATCCCCGCATTTGCTGTGGCATCTAGTTCCTCGTCAACGTCGAAGTCATCACCTAGCACATCGCCATCAGACAATTGCTGCAGCAAGGTTTCTTGAGTGATGGTCCCTGCAGTGTAAAGCTGCAACAGGCTGTTGATCTCCTGTGGGTCAAGCCTAGTACCCATAAAGTCGCGGTTGACGTGGCTGCTACCGGCTGCTTCATTTTGGCCTAGGTACTGCGCATGAAACTGCAAGCAGTTGTCGATCATGTCTTGCATGTTCTGCGCAATCACCATCATGGTGCTGTCGCCTTGGCTGCGGTTAATGCGCTTGGCTTCGGCGGTTTCAGCGGTTAACTTCTGGCCTAGCACTGCTGATAGTCCTAGTTCATTGATCTGCAGCGCCAATGCTTCTAGCCGCTTGAACTGGTACTGAAAGCTAGTACCGCCAGGTTCGATGTACTCAGCGCGGCCTTCAGCGGGAAATGCAATGGCTTCACCGGGGCCAGCTGATACCTCCTCAGCGCTTGATGGGAAGCCGTAAAAGGCCAGCATCGGCACTGCTGAAATGTGCAGCTGGTTGTCGAGGTCTGACTGGATCTGATACGTCTTTAGGTTCAGCTCTGCAATATCTTCCAACGGTGGCCGCGACTCCATAAAGCCAATGCGGTTGGCGTAGGCGATGCTGAATGGGATCGAGCTAAGGCTGGTGCGGCCTTCATCTACGACGCGGAAGTCACCCTTGTCATCCTTCTGGTGGATCTCATATTCACCAGGCGTCAGTACACGCACCTGCTGCACTAACTTCTCGCCGTACAAGCCATCGGGGACACTGGCTACCTCCTGCAACCTGAGCATCGTTAGCTCCTGCTTGCCTTCCTTTGCTTCAGTTCTCCATCCAAGGATCTGCCGTGGCGTATATGTCACCCAATAGGGTCTACCGCCATCAGCAGGTGCATCCACCAATGTACCAACGTGGCCATAACGGACCATCTTGCGGGCTGACTCGTATGTCCAAACATTAAGATCGTTCCCGTTCATATCGACGTCGAATAGCTGTTCGGTGATGGTGTCGCTGGTATCAACCAACTTGACCGGCTTGCGCGTCAACATACCAGCTAGCAACCGCTCAAGGCGCTGGTAGTACGGCGGGCATACGCTACGGGCTAGTCGGTTGTCGTAGGACTCATCCTGCTCCCGTGGCTCCTGCGGTAGGTAGCGGCGATGCTTCTGCCGCATCCCAAACGTGCCCTGCAACAGATCCTCAATCAAGATCCAATGCTGCTCTTGCGCGTACCAGGGGGTGTTCGGGTCTTGAACGCGAGTTACCTTGCGCTCTGTAAGAGGACGGTCGTATGCGCCAAGGCCCGAATACATGTTCTACGTCAAGCTGCCGTCAGTGTAACGCTGTTACGGCTCACCTTAATCTCAAACTCATCACCGGGCTTAAATGCTTCGGTGATGTATGCGCTGCCGACCATTAGGTTGCCGTTGAATTGCACCTTGGTCTTGTAGCTAAGCTTGCGGCCTGCTTTCTTGCCAGTAGTTGCAAGGCTAATGCCTTTTGCTTCTAGCAATGCCTCGTAGAAGGCAGTGAAGCAAACCTTGTCATCTTTGACGTAGCCGCAAGCGCGAACGATGTCAGTTTTATTGCAGTCGCCAAGTTCCTTGACTTTAGCAAGCAGTTCAGACCCGGTCAGCATTGGATAGTGAATGGTAAGCCTGGTCAATATAGCCTTACGCCGGTTCCACGTCCAGCACCTGCATGTAGTGGGTTGAACTCACGCCAGATGACGTAGCCCAATGCGTCGTTCATGTGGTCGTAGCCGCCATCCTTATCGGGATCGCCTTTCTCGCTGTAGCTCTGCAGCTCTAAGCACTCGATCACCTTGCGGCAACTGGCAGCAATGGTGAGCCTGACCTGGCCTTTACCATTTTCTAGCAATGCTTGCACTGCAGCAACGCGATCGCGGACGCCAGGGTTGCTTTTGGGTGATTGGTTGCTGAAGCCATAGGACTCCAAGATCTGAATATCGGTTTGCGTTGCATTGGTGCTGCGGTTGCCGCCGCTGGCATCGGGATAAACGTAGATGCGGTGATCGGGGTAGCGGCGCTTGATCTCCTGTGCCAAGGCGTCGGTGTCATGCGCACCTGAAATCTCATCAATTACTAGCAGGCTGTTGCTTTGCCTGATGGCGATGACGGCTGACATGTTGCCTACGTTGAAGTCAACGCCAACGCGCAACGGTTCACGGCTGATGTCCGGCAGGTCGGTGACAATGTGCTTAGCGCGATCAAAGCGGTCATATACCTGGCCAGTCGTGAGGTTGACAAACTCACCGTCGAGGTATGCGCGCAGTAGTTGCGGGTCGTAGTTGGCCTGCAGCCGCTCGATGAAGTCCGGCGGCAGGTGCGGGTTATCTGCGGTGCGCATCTTGATCAGCTTGCGATCAGTGCGCTGCTGGGCGTCATCACTGCCAAAGGTGTTCCACATCCAGCGGAATCCTTCAGGTGTGCTGGCTGCTGCAAACTGCCTGACATTGCCAGACCGCAAGCGACCAAGGATCTTAGGAAATGCCTTGTTAGCGATGGCAGGTGTCACGGTGTCGATCTCGTCCGCTAGTACCCATGCAAGGTTGAGACCAATGATGCGGCTCCAGTTCTCAAATGAGCGGCACAAGATCTTGGTATCACCGCCTGGCAGGTGCAGCATGTACTCCGGCAACGGGCTAGCGCGGAAGGTGTACGGAATGTCATACGCCTCTAAAAATTCATCGAAGTCGTTCTGCCAGATGTCGCGGATCAATGGGCCAGTGGGCTCCATCACGCAACCGATAAAGCCTTGATTGGCTGCGGCCAGCATCACTGCCTTAGCACATAGCGCACGCGTCTTGCCGGCGCCATAACCAGCGGAGATGCCAATGATCTGCGTTGCGGTGTCATCAGCAAACGCAAGCTGGCCAGGGTGCAGGTCATTGCGGATGCTTACCAGCAGCTCATCCATGGATGCTGCAGTAGGCATCTCCATAAAACTAAGCAGCGGCGTATCTTCGCAGATGCCGGTGATCAGGCTCACGACATTTCAAACTGCAGCAATCGCGCTTGCTTGTCCAATGCAATCAGCGCAGTGTTGAGCTGATCATTCTCTGATGCACGGCGCTCGTAGTCCATAGCGCGAGCAAGCGCGCCTTCAAGCCATGTTGGGCGCATTATCGCGGCATCTTTGGAGATCAGCTCACGAGCGCGAGCAATGTAGGCATCGGCTTGACGCTCGCCAACCCCCCAGTTTTCTGAGGCAAACTGAATGATCTGCTTCCTGCTGTAAGCGCGCAAGAGCAGGTCATAAACAGCATTTGTACGCTGCTCAGACTCTGTGTTGTTGCACTTGCGCGCCACTGTTTTTAGCTACGAATTTGCACAGGCATTATCAGGCAGGTCTGATCTGGTGCATTGGTTGGCGTCAATACTACAGGAGTAGTTGCGCCATTTGCTGACAGTGTAATGGTTTCTGAAGACCTAAAAGCTTTTAGGCCATCTAGGAGGTAATGCACGTTGAAGGCTAGTGCAAGCTTGCCGGTGGTGCCGGTGTACTTGATGGCTTCGGTGCCGTTGCTGCCGTCGGAGTCGGCGGTGATCACCATGGTGCCCTTGTCACCGATTAGCAGGTTGACAACGGAGTTATGCGCTTCAGCGATGAGTGCTACACGCTCAAGGCATCGCGCAAAGCGGTGACGATCAAGGGTGATGGTGTGCTCAAAGGTTGGCGGGATGAGCTTGGCTACGTCGGGGTAGGTGCCATCGAGGATGCGGCTGTAGATGGTGATGCCATCGCCAGCGTCGATTACGGCCTGACCAGCGGCTGCAGCAATGCCCACGGTGCGATCCTGCAACAGCTTCATGGTGCTGGCTGGCAGTGTGAGGTTAATGCCATCGGGTAGCGCTACGGGCAACCGCACCAGTCGGTGGCCATCGGTGGCTTCCATGTAGCCGTCGGCTAGGTGGATGCCTTGCAACACTTGCTTGGAAGCATCGCTGCTGGCAGCAACCAGGCAAGCGCGTACGCCAGCGGTGATGTCCAGATCAGCGCTAGCAGCCTCTACAACGGGCATTGCGGGGTAATCCGCAGCATCGGACACCGGAAGGCCATACGAGCCCCCAGGAGCGCTCACAGCGCCATCTGTGATCTCCACAGCCTCGCCATCGTCCATACGGCTTACAAGGCCAGCCAGGAGCCGATACGGCAGCGCCACAGCGCCAGCGGTATTGACCACTGCCGGGATGGTCACTGTGATGCCTAGGTCAAGGTTGTAGCCGGTAATGGTGACATTGCCGCCGCCAGCAGTGATGAGGCAGCAGTCAAGGATCGGGTGTGAGCTGCGGATGCCTACTGCAGGTGCAATGGTGCGCAGTGCATGGTCTAGATCAGCTTGCGATGTTGTGAGCTTCATTGAGTGCAGCGATGATGTTGTTGTAATCGTCTTGAAAGCTGGCGACGAGTTCCATGGGGATGGGTACGCCGTCATCTTGAGCATTGTCGCGGATGGCCCAGGCATAGGCCATCGCTTGCGTCATGCAGTCATGCAAGCGGTTGATGACCGGCGACTGCTTGGCGGGAATGTTGATCAAGTCTGGTGATGACATAAGCAACAAGATATTCAACCTGCTGCCGAGGCAAGTCACCGCGCATGGCGCTAACTGCATCAGCAACCAACGCATGGTACTCCACCGTGTTCAACCGTGCAACCGGCAGGCTTAACGCTTTGTTGCGAATGAACGCTGAGCGGCTGGTGCCTGCTGCCGCCGCTTGGTGGTCCAAAGCGGTCAGATCAGCGGGCTCGAAACGGACTTTGATCTCTTGCATGGGCTCTTCAGAGGTTGGACGAGGTTAGACGCCTTGATATGACTGGCTTTGTCCGACCGTCTAACCAACCTAACCTCTTATATAAAATAAGTAAATAGAGGGGTAGGGGGAGGTACGGAGTAACTCTTAAGGGGAGGTAGGTCGGACGTGAGGTTAGGCGGCTGAGAAACGCTGCGCTGCAAGGCGTTTCGCCGTCTAGCCCCTAGGTTGGTCGTCTAACTGGTAGTACCAACGCCGCTTGCCGGATGATTCGCGGTGTTTGGTCCAACCAAGCTCTTTCAGGATGGATGCAACCTGCATCTGGTCCACCTTGGTCTGGCGTTCCATGGGCTTCTGGATGGCTTTGGCAAGGATCTCCTCAGAGGTCAGCACCTCCATGGAACGGCGATCAGCAAGGTAGGTAAGGATGGCTGCACGCCACGGCGATTCAATCATGTAAGCATCATTTTCCTGCTGAACTGCAAGCTCCATTGCAAGCGGGAGGCGATTAGTTTCGCCGTTGCGGTATGCGTGAACAGCAGCAGACCAAATCGCATCGCGCTCCATAAGCAGCGTTGCGGTGTTAATTTGATCGACTTGGGTTTTGGTTGTAGGGATTACCCAAAATCGGCGGTTTCCGGTTTCATCAACCAAGAACCCAGCGGTCTTATTGGTGGTGCCGACGATAATGCCACGCCTAGGAAATGCCTCAACGGCCTTACCGTATGGAACCCTAAGTAGGTCAACGGCTTGGGATAGGAACGCCTTAACTTGGCCAGCGTGCTTGCGGTTGGTGATGTGATCTAGCTCTGCCCATTCCATAATCCAGGAACGGTGCAGCACCATTACATCATCCTTGGTGCTGATGTCACCTAGGGCATCGGAGTAGAACGGACCACCAAGACAACCCCAGAAACTGGACTTGTACGCACCTTGATCGCCCATGATCACGCAAGCGGTGTCGTGCTTGTAGCCGGGGTCAAAGGCACGAGCAACGGCACCGATCAAGGTGCGCTTGAGCATCTCGTCGTAGATGCTGGTGCCGCCATCGCCTGGCCTGAGATACGCGGTTGCCAGTCCGTCGATGTAAGTCGGTTCAACGTGCTGCTCGCAATGGAGCAGGTACTCGGTGACTGGGTTGTAAAGGTTTTCATTGGCGACCTGAACCAGGCAGTCAATGGCTAACTCCTTGCCAACCTTGTAACCCATCTCCGCCAGCTTTAAGTAGAAGCGGTCGGCGCCGTCGATCACCTTGCCTTTGATCTCAATTTGCTGGGTGAAGACGTTGTAGCGGATCTCATCAGCTTGGCTGCGCAGCAGTGCCAACAGCTCTGCAGTTTCCAGCTTTTCCGGTTTGGTGATGATCGGCGGCTTGTCGCCACCGCCACCGCTAGCTCCACTGGCAACGGTGCGGCTAGGTTCACGGCGTTGCGTGCGCCAACCGTCTTTTTTAGCCATATCGCCAAGGGTGCCAAGGCTGATGCCTGATTTCTTAAAGCTTTTCCACTTGCGCTGGCAGTCGCTGGGCTTGTGCTTACCAGATTGCGCTGACCAATGCTCCCAGTCGCTTAAGAGTGTGTCATCGCCAACGCTGTGGAGCGCCATGCCAACCGCCAACCAGTCGTCGTAGTCATCAGCGCGGCTGCTGGATAGCGCATCAAGGTATGAGCGCGCACGGTCTGCGTCATCAGAAGCCGCCAGCAATGGCAACGGCTCAGCCACTGGCTTAAGCATCCGCTCGATAAGGCAAAGCGGCGCTTCTGCTAGATCGAGGTCTTCAGGGCTGTATTTGGCAACCCAGTGGTAGCCCGTAGTGGTTGGATGCGCGCCAGCTACAACTGACTGGCAACCTGTCCAACGAAGTTCGATCTGCTCTGGCTTGTTGTCGGAGTCGGTGACACCAGACTTGTATTTGCGCGTGGCAATGTCTGGCCAGTACTGCTCTGGTACGCGGTAGATGACCTGAAACCTGCCATCGCGGCCAGATGTGACGGTCCAACTACGCGGCATCGACGACATGGGGCAACCCCAGCCGAGGAGGATGGTGCTAGCGCTGCGACCATCGTGATCAAGGAACAGCAGACCACCTGATGGCACGCCGCAGCACACGCCGATGGCCTTAGCGCTGCCGGCTTCTAGCTCAGCCTGCAAGCCAGCTTTATCTAGCGGCCGCTCCTGCCACTTGGCCTGGTATGGGCGCTTTTGATCATCGACAGCGACATATCCCCACCCATCGGGCAGGCGTGCAAGCTCTTCGGTAAGGCTCATCGCTTGGTGGCTGGCAAGATGCCGCCTAGGTGCAGATCAAGCGACTGCTCCAGCAGAAGCCGTATGGCAGTAGCGCGGCTCATGCGATCACCACGCCAGGAGTCAAGGCGCTGCTGCAGGTCAGTCGTAAGTCGTATATGGGTTGGACGGCTTAGGCGCACGGTGCTGGGCTAGGTGCTTGCACACTGTAGCAGCGGCTGCTACGCTGGCAAGGCCAGATGCCTGTCCTATGCCAAACCAACGACCGATTTTCCGAATTACCTACCAGCGCCCATGGGGTCAATGCGTGGTAAACACTGCGCAATTCCAAACAGAGGCGGAGTTGCGCGTTGGGTTTGCTAAGTCCTACCCAGGATGCGAGCTGGTATTGGTTGAAGATGTAACTAAGTACTTCTTGCCTAAAACAAAATGAGAACCTTTACAGATGTAGATGTTTACACCGCATCTCAAGAGCGTTTAGATTTTATTTTTGCAAACTTTAAGAGGATTTACGTTTCTTTTTCTGGCGGCAAAGATTCAGGAGTGCTGCTCAATCTTGTAATTGACTATGTGCGCAAGCATGGCATTGACACAAAGATAGGCGTGCAAATAATGGATAATGAGGCAAACTACACGCATAGCGAGCAGTTTATGCACGACATTATCCGCAGCAATTTAGACGTGCTTGACGTGTATTGGTGCTGCTTACCAATCAGTCTTCCCTGCACAGTGTCGTCTTACGAAATCGACTGGCAGTGTTGGGGCGAGCACGATCGGCATAGATGGATTCGACCAATGCCAACCGATGACTATATTGTAAACTTTGCAAATCATCCGTTTGCAGATCTGTTTATAGAAAACATGGATTACGCCACATTTTGGGACATGTTTGCAGAATGGTATAGCCAAGGCGAATCATGCGCCAACCTTATCGGCATCCGCACAGTTGAATCATTAAATCGCTTCAGGGCGATTATGAACCAAGATAAAAAAACAATGCTTGGCCGCATGTGGACCAAACAGAATACTGCCCATACATTCAACTGCTATCCAATATACGATTGGCGCACTGAGGACATTTGGGTTGCTAACGCTAAGTTTGGATGGGATTACAACAAGCTGTATGACATCTTCTACATGGCAGGCGTACCGATTAAAACAATGCGGGTTGCGTCGCCGTTTATGTCGGAGTCTAAATCTAGTCTTGCGATGTACCGGATAATTGATCCGCAAATCTGGGCTCGGCTTTGCGCTAGGGTTGGCGGTGCTAATTTTATGGCTACATACGGCAAGCAATTAGACTACAAATCATTCAAGTTGCCTGCAGGCCACACTTGGAAATCGTTTGTTAAATTCCTGCTGGCAACGCTTCCCGACCAATCAAGCGTAAATTTTAAGCAGCGTTTCATTCAATCCATTCGTTACTGGGGGCGAGTGGGACGCGGTTTGCCTGAGTTTATTATTGAAGCCCTTGGCAAGGCTGGGGTTCGTTTTTACTTAAACGGAATTACTCGGCACGGTGGCAATAACTTGCGCCGTGTTGTTATAAAGGTTCCGCCGGATCACCTTGACGAGCTGCCGTGCCACAACAGCATGGTTACTTCATGGAAACGCTTTGCTATTACCGTTCTCAAGAACGACCACACTTGTAAATACCTCGGCCTAGCTCCAACCCAGGAGCAACAACGCCGCCAAAAGTCAATCCAACTTAAGTACAGCCAAGTCCTAAAATGAAAATCCTTAACGCCAACCAGCTTCCCGCTGATCGCATTGCGACCTGCCCAAAAGGTGGCTTTACTAGCCATCGCCTCGTTGTCGAGGCTGACGGCATGGGCTACAGCATGACCAAAACCGTTGTGCATCCTGGCAAGCCACATCGCTGGCATTACCAGCATCACCTAGAAACTTGCTATTGCGTCAGCGGTAAAGGCCTGCTAATTAATGAGGCAAGCCAAGAGCTTGTCGCTGTTGGCCCTGACGTGACATACGTTCTTGATAAGCACGACGCGCACACGTTTGAAGCGCTAGAGCCAACTGTTTTAATTTGCGTTTTCAACCCACCTCTCAAGGGAGATGAGCTGCATGATGAGAATGATTCATACCCTTGGCGATCTCCGGTCTACACCGTGCGCAGTATTCCTATTGAAAAAGTTACGGCTAACGATTACAACCCTAACTCTGTAGCGCCACCTGAAATGGCCCTACTTGAAACCTCAATTTGGGAAGACGGCTACACGCAACCCGTAGTGACGGTGCATGATGCTGAACGCGACCTATATGTAGTCATTGACGGCTTTCACAGATACCTGACACTTAAAAACAGCAAACGCATTTTAGAGCGCGAAAATGGGCTGCTGCCCGTAGTGGTGCTGCGCAAAGAAATCCACGACCGAATGGCTAGTACCATTCGCCATAACCGCGCCCGTGGTTCGCACAACATCGAACTAATGAGCGTGATTGTGTCAGAGCTTATTGAAATGGGCAAAGGCGATGCTTGGATCTGCAAGCATATTGGCATGAGCCCTGATGAGCTGTTGCGGCTTAAGCAGATTACAGGCTTGGCTTCTTTGTTTTTGGGCAAAGAATTTAGCAAATCTTGGGAGGTCGATCAAATGGATGAAGTGGAGTTAACCGATGAAGCTGAAGAGAGTCTGGTCGCCAATTGATCAGTGGGAAGAGGTGCCAGCCAACATGTGGGGAGAGGTTGCCAATAGGCGCCTCTACCTGCAAAGAGCTGTTATCTTTACCGGCAACCATCGTCTTTACGGGCGATACATGCAACGCGTTACACGCGAATGGCCCAACAGTTGCGTTAATGCGTTAACGGATTACAACTTAAACCGCAAAGCATGGATAGGTCACGCCGCTTGCGCTCTGGCCTTGAGATGCCCTGAAGACATCACCCGCCAAGCATGGGGCCTTTTAACTGATGAGCAACGGACACTGGCGAACCGACAAGCGGATCGAGCCATTTGCGCCTGGGAGGTGCGCTACCAAGCGAGTCTTGGAATACGTCCAAACGTGGCAGCGCCGCTGCTATTCGGCGGGCATACCTGATGAAGTGCCAAACAAAGTTGCAGCATCAGGTCGTGCGCCATCTTGGCGCGCAGTGGCGGTTGCCTTGCTGCAAAACGATCTACAGCTTTACCAACTTGGCTATGCAAAACCTGCCTATAGCCAGCAGCAACGAACCGTGCGCATGGCGCAAATAGCAATGCACGGTGCACCTGCTGACGGCACTCAACTTGAGCTAGCACTATGAACCTCCGCCCCTACCAGCAACAGCTAGTAACCGACATCCGCCTGCAGTACCAACTAGGTCACCGCAAGGTGCTGGCAGTACTGCCTACCGGCGCTGGCAAGACGGTGTGCTTCAGCCACATCGCCCAAGCTGCCGCCAAGAAAGGCAACCGCATCTGCATCCTCGTTCACCGTGCTGAGCTACTAGATCAAGCCAGCCGCAGCTTGTCCAGCATGTCTGTACAACACGGCCTAATCCAAGCCAACCGCGCAATGGACCTATTTGCGCCGGTGCAGGTTGCCAGCGTTCAGACGCTAGCCCGCAGGCTGCACAAGCTGCCGCGTGACTTCTTCCAGTTGGTGATCATCGACGAGGCGCACCACAGCAATGCCGGCACATGGGCCAAGGTGCTGGAGCACTTCCACCAAGCGCATCTGCTGGGTGTCACCGCAACACCAATCAGGCTTGATGGCCGCGGCCTTGGCGAGCATTACCAGGCGATGGTCGAAGGCCCCAGCGCTGCTTGGCTCACCGACAATGGCTACTTAGCACCTGCGCGTGTGCTGGCACCACCGGGCTTCGATACCACCGGCCTACGCAAGCGGATGGGTGACTTCGACACCCGCGAGGCTGAGCACCGAATCGGCACGATCATGGGCGACTGCTTGAGCCACTACCGCAAGCACCTAGACGGCCAGACGGCAATCGCCTTCTGCTGCAGCGTGGCCCATGCAGAAGCAGTGGCACGGCTGTTCATGGGTGCGGGCATCCCTGCCGCCAGCATTGACGGCAGCATGACCAGCGAGCAGCGGCGTGACCTGCTGCAAGCGCTAGGCACTGGCCGGATACGCATCCTGACGAGCTGCGCACTTATAGGTGAAGGCGTTGACGTGCCCTCGGTCGGCGGCTGCATTCTGCTACGGCCTACCGCTAGCACCAGCCTGCACCTGCAGATGATCGGTCGCTGCTTGCGGCCATCACCCGGCAAGGCTGCTGCGGTGGTGCTGGATCACGTCGGCAATACGCTGCGGCTTGGCCACCATCTAGAGCCGCGTGAGTGGACGCTCGATGGCCTAGCCAAGCGCGATCGCGACAAGGCGCCCAGCGTCAAGGTGTGCCCGCAGTGCTTCGCTGCAATGGCCAGCCAGGCTAAGCAGTGCGGTGAGTGCGGCCATACGTTTGCCGCTGAGGCTAGGGAGCTGCAGCAGGTTGAGGGTGAGTTGGTTGAGGTGCAACGGCAGCAGACCAAGCGCCAGCAAGGTGGTGCGCAAAGCCTCGACGACTTGCGCCAACTAGCGCAGCAACGGGGCTACAAGCGAGGATGGGCGGAACGCGTGTACCAGGCCAGACTGGCTAAGAGGTATGGATAGGGTTGCGCACGGCTGAGCAAGGTGGTATGATTCAGGGACAGCGGACGAGAGCCGCACCCCACACCGAGAACCATGACCCTTCAAACCGTGCTTCAGCTCAAGGCCGCCGAGAAAGCCGCCAAGGATGCTTTCTATGCGCTGCACGCCATCGAAGCCAAGCCCGGCAACAAGCCTTCTGCCAAGTACACCAAGCTGCAAGGCGCCATGATTGCCGCCACCAAGGCCCGTCAAGCTGCCATGACTGCTTACGCCGCAACCCTCTGACCCTTGCGCGTTCTAGTTGCCTGCGAATACAGCGCCCGTGTCCGTGATGCCTTTAGGCGTTGCGGGCATTTTGCTTTTAGTTGTGACCTGCTGCCATGCGAAGGCGACTCCGAATGGCACCTGCAGCAGCCAGTCGAGGAGGTGCTGGGCGACGGCTGGGATCTGATGATTGCGCACCCGCCATGCACGCATCTGGCGGTATCCGGCAGCAGGCATTTCCACCGCAAGCAGCGTGAGCAGGCCGAAGCGCTGGATTTCGTGCGGCTGCTGATGGCGGCGCCAATCGGCCGCTGGTGTATCGAGAACCCGGTCAGCATTATTAGCAGCGCCATTACCCCCCCCCATCAGATCATCCAGCCGTGGCAGTTCGGTCACGGTGAAACCAAGGCCACCTGTTTGTGGCTCAAGAACCTGCCACGCTTGAAGCCCAGCAATGTGGTCGAGGGCCGCGAGGCAAAAG
>Ga0208926_1000043_pt1 | contig 25477 bp, 30 predicted proteins | sample Colrivmeta1449B3_FD_187630 | JGI IMG/M metagenome (GOLD analysis project Ga0208926, IMG submission 187630) | Estuarine microbial communities from the Columbia River estuary - metaG 1449B-3 (SPAdes) (version 2) | ecosystem: Environmental > Aquatic > Marine > Intertidal zone > Estuary | place...
AATGTAATGAAATCAAAAATAGTAATACCTAACAAGATTAATCCTAAATAAGAATGTTAAAAGAGCATGTATATAATGATTCCGCAGATGACTTTGGTTGTTCAGTAGGAGTGGCTCATATTACAGGATATAAAAGTAAAAAAGATAATATAACAGAATACTCAAAAGAAGATTATAAGGAACTATCGGATGAATTAGATATTAACGATATAATAATTGAAGCGATAGACAGAGGCATATATCAAACCCTTATGAGAGGTGTTCTTAAAAGTGAGAAGGATGGCAGAAAATTAAAGCCTCTCACTATATATAAAAAACAATTAAACAATGGCATCGGTAAAGTTTTCAAATCATCCGGAAAGGTATTCTAAAAAAGATGGTAATTGGGTTATAAACGCAAGCACTGGTTCATACATAACCGAACCATATGTATTCTCTGCCAAAGAAAAGCAAGTAGAGTTTTTACCTATATTAAACAATGAGGTATTAGTTATTGTTAAGATAGAAGAAAGATATCTTTGTTCACCCCTTACACTACAAGACTTAAAGGACAATTCGGAAGAAAACCCGCATTGGTGGTATGATGTTCGACATGTTGTTCAAACTCCATCCCTTTCAGGTTCAGTAGAGATAGGAGCAACTGTCCCTATTATAGAATTAGATATGGAAACTATAATAGAACTAGCAGATATAGAAAGCACTCTTATACCCTACGCGGGAGTAAAGGATGTAACCTGGGTATTTGAAGGAGATTCCGTATTAACCCCCAAACTAATAGACCAATTAAATTATTGTCTAACTAATGTAACTAAAAGACCTGCCGATGAATGGCAGTTATGGGATTTAAATCTTTCTGCTGACTACTCTATCAACCAACTTAAAATAGAAGCTCCTACTACGGAGGGTGCATCGATTGATAAGGAAAAACTTGCTAATAACCTAATGGAGATAAATAAAAGAATCAAAGGATTAAGAATTGATTTTAATAATATCAAAAACATATTCTATAACGGAGAGAAAGGTAAAGATATGGTATCGTATTCCAATTATCAATCCGCTGCCGTTGGTTCTCTTGCTCCTGAAACGGCTATTAAACTTTCCGATGTTGCACCTGTTGTATTTAAAACAAGTGAGATTGTCGAAGTTAAGACACCACCTTTCCAAGCTCAAACTGAGGCCGCCATCAATGATATTACTACTGATATTACGGCTGCATCTACTGGTAGTTTTGCAACTCGTCTATTTCGTAATCGTCCAACCATTGAAAGATAACAAATACGTAAGATTTTTAATAGTATTGGCAACGTATTAGTTGTTATAATGATGTTACCTGTGTTTGTAGTGGGTATAGTTGGTTCATTTCTTTATTGGAGTATAAAGTTCCCCTTTTGGTATTTGAGTAGAAAATTGAGGAGATAACTATCAATAGGGGATATCCTAAAAATTTCTTAAAAAACGACCTTTCCCCCTACCCCCCAACCCTTTTATTTGGTAATGTAAAATATTTATTGTATATTGAATTAAAATAGATTATAATTATATTTATAGAGGAATATAAATAACAAAAACAATATGAGAACAGTATTAATAGGTTCGGACTTTATGTACGATAAAGATGGTAATTTAAAACCAATCGAAATAAATACAGCAGTAGGTTGGGATGGCCCCCAAAAGGTAGAAGATGATATAGATTGTTTAGATTTAACAAGTTTATACCAATTTGTTGAAACTAAAGGATTTACATCTATACATTATGTGGGAGAAATTGCATATTTTCATAAAACATTAGAAGCACATTACTCTGGAAGTTCGGTTACATATGAATTTCACGCTGTTGGTGGTTTTGCCATCACAATACCATTCATAGAGGATAATGACGAAACATTAATTATCAGAAGTGCATATGACACAACCGCATTAGTAGATGATACCTATTGTAGAGATAAGGTGGAATTTATGAAATTAATTGAATCCCAATCATTTGGTTCTCAATTTGCATATAAAAACGAATCAAACCAATTAGTATCAAACATTACAACTATACCAGATAATGGAGTGCACCCAAATTTTATTTTAAAATCAAGATATCCTGGTTACGATAAGGAAGTTTATCCTAAATTTTTTAAAGTATCAACACAAGAAGAATTAAACGTAATTTTAGAAAATGTAACATCTGATTATTTGTTAATGGAGAATTATTGTAACACTACTAATAATTTTGAAGGACATGTAAAAGTAATAAGAAGTTTGAATATGTTGTATCCAACAACACTAGAATCAATACAAATTGGACAATATACTAAATTTAATGAAAATATAACTTTTTCTGATGTAGAATATGATTCAGTAACTTATATGTTAAATTCGGAATATAGAGATAGTTATCTAACCGCAACAAGGACTAAAGGATTACCTAAATTGTTAGATACGGATATGGTAGAAATGGCTGATGGCACATTCAAAACCACATTAGAATTAAACGTTGGTGATTTAATTAAAACAATCGATATACCAAATCCAAATGGTGTTGATAATACATCTTATCTTACAAATTTTGAAATAACATACGAAACACTTGTATCGGGCACAACCTATTCAACAAATAGAATTACTAATAAAAAGAGAGTTAATATATTAACGTATATAAATAAATTAACTTTTGATGATAATAGCACATGGGAAGACACGGGTGGTTCTTCTTATTTAATTGAAAGAGATAATGTTATACAATTTGAACAATTATTTAATATAAGAATGGGGGATGTTGTTTTATTATTAGATACAACTGAAAGTTTAGTGGATTTTATTAGAAAAAATGTTGTAGAAAATATAGAAACCAAAAAAATATTTTCTGGATGGTTTATTTCAGTAGAAAATGCACACCTATTTTTAACTAAAACAACATCCACAAATAACGAATCATTTGTTTCAATTGAACACAATTATCACAATTTTTGTCCGAGTTGTTCTGGATATAGTCCTTCAGGTTACTGCCCTAAATCCGAACCAAAATGTAGTTCAGGTTACGAATGTACAAACGCCAATAGTGACTGTCCATAAACTTTTCTAAAAAATAAAATAAAATAAAATGGCAAATATTATAACAAATACCGAAATCAACACATTAAATACTACCTTAACAAGTATTGGTAATTTAATAGTGATTGCAAATAGCTAATCTTAATAATAAAAGGTTATGTCGTTTACCTATAAAACAATTCCAAATTTATTTACAAAAGAAGAATGCGACTTGGTATTAAAGTTTTCATTAGAAAATTTAACCTTAAACACTGCAGAAACCACAGGTAATAATCAATCAAACTATGATAAAATCAATCATAGAAAATCAAATGTGGCGTTTTATCCATACTATGAAAAATTCCCATTTCTATTAGAAAAAATATCTAAATTAATAAATGATAATATTGGTGTAAAGGGATTTGATTTAGATTATAACGATACTCGATTTCAATTTACCGAATATAAAATTGGTGATTATTTTGAATGGCATACCGATAGTAATGGAAAAGATTTTACACAATGTGATAGATATTGTTCTTTAGTCATACAATTAAATGATGATTACAAAAGTGGAAACTTAGAAATAAAATTATCTGAAGCTTCACCTATGATAGTAGAAAAAGGTGTAGGAAATACTATCATTTTTTTGTCAAATATAGAACATAGGGTAACACCTGTTGAAAAAGGTAATAGATATACATTAGTAAATTGGGTTGGGTTAAAAGAAAATAATAGTTTTAAAAAAACTTTATTATAATATGAAATTAGATTTTAAAGAAATATCAGTTGCGTGGTTTAATAAACTTATACATTCTAATGAATTAAAAAAATTAGCAGACGATAGATTTTTAATTTGTTTAGAATGTCCGTCTAAAAAAGAAATATTTAAAGGAAAAAAGTGGTCTCTCAGGTGTGGAGAATGTGGTTGTCCATTAGAAGGTAAAGTATATACACCCAATACATATTTGGATAAAAGTGGGTCATGTCCATTAGGAAAGTGGAAAAAAGTTGAAGATGAGTATTTAAAAGGTTTTAAAAAAACCAAAACCATCTTATAAAGTGTCTCACCTAATTAATAATGAACTTATTTGGATTTCTAATCCAAAATGTGCGAGTTTTTCTATTGAAACGGCATTAAGAAACTCAAAACTAAAATTAGAAATGTATGACCCAAGTAAGATGTCAGTACATTATCACACTCCATTAAACGAATGTTTATTAACGTGGGGAAATAAAGAAAGTATTTGTGTTATTAGAGATTGGGTATCTAAATGGTTAAGTGCATTAAATTTTATATGGGATAAAATAGAAATTTATACTGAATATACTCCCATTCGTAAATGGGAAGATATTGATAATGAATTTATATATAAAACATTTAATACTGACTTTTTAAATCATTTACATTTGATTGACCAACATGGTTATGGATATAAAACATGTTTTTTTAAATTAGTAAAAGAAAACTATGACCCACTAAAAGAGATACCAAATATAATGACATCACTAATTTCTCAAAAGTTTTTTAAATCCAATAAAAAATGTACATATGAGTTTGATATTAAAGAAATAGATAAATTTGTGGATTTTATTGAAAATAGATTTGGTGAAAGATTAATTATAAAAAATACAAATCAATCTACAAAAAGAGCAAATAAAATTATAATAAACGATGAATTAAAATCATTTATTTGGGAAAATTTTGAAAAAAGATTTGAAAAAAGAAACGAATTAATATAGTATATGATTCATCAACAACTATTATTTAATGAAGAAGAATGTAATTTAATAAAATCATATATAAAATTGCAACCTACTGAATTAAGTAAACATTTTAATATTGGAGATAATTATAATTTTACAGATGGTAATAAATTAGTAGCCACCAAATGTGATACTTCATATAGGGTATTTGTTATAGAAAATTCATCAGAGACGGAGTGGATGTTTAATAAATTATTAGAATGGTTTAGTGATGTTAATAATATTAAAATAAATTATGATAATAAGGTAAAAAAGTGTACACTACATCAATATAGTGTTGGTGACTCTTTTAATAAACATATAGATTTAAACCCCAACTTTCCAGATAGAAGATGGAATTTGGGAATACAATTAAATGATGAATATACTGGTGGAGAATATATTTGTTATGATAAGAACAATAATGAAATCATATTAAGTAAAGAAGTTGGAACAGCAGTTGCATATCATTGTAGAACTTTACATGAAATAAAAGAAATAACAAATGGTGAAAGATGGTCGATTGTGATGCCGATTGGAAAAAAACACATTATTGAAAAAATAAATTTAATATAATATATGGAAATTTATAAAAACATATTAACAAATGATTTTTGTGATACTTTAATAGAAAAAATTAAAAATGAATGTGTATTAAGTGAATCACATAAAACAAATTGGTTTGTTTGGTTAATTTGGGGTCAACAACCTAGTCAACCACTAGGTAGAGAAAAGTGGAATGAAGAAATTTATAATGTGGTAATAAATGAGTTGGTTAAATGTGATTTTCCTAAACATAAAATAATGTGGTTACAAATGACGGAATATAAAGATGGTAGGTGGTTACGAAGACACATGGATGGGGTAGGAAATAAAACATCAATAATTTTATTATCCAATGGATTTGTAGGTGGGGATACATATATAAATGATAGAGCTGTAAATTTTGAAAAAGGTGATGGTGTTGTATTTAATGGTGGTAACCAATATCACGAAATAAAACCAGTAACGGAAGGAACACGATATGCTTTAAATTTTTGGTTTCATTAATAATACAATATGGTAGATTTAAAAAATTACATATGTAGTGTTCCTTTTAATTCATTAGAAATACATAATAATGTGTGTTTTGTTTGTTGTCCATCTTGGTTACCCAATAAAGTGGAACTTCACAAAATCCCATTAAAAGATGTCTACAATAGTCAACCAATTATTGACATTAGAAATTCTATATTAGATGGTTCATTTAAGTATTGTAGTAAAGAACTTTGTCCTTATTTAAGTAAATTGGTAAACTATGGTGTGGCATCTGGTCCGGTTACACTAAAATCAAATTTAAATATTAATAATCCGATTGTAGAGAATAATACACCCAATTATTTGGTAATGAATTTTGATAGAACCTGTAATTATAAATGTCCATCATGTAGAGTAGATTTGATTGTTGAAAATAGTGAAGGTATAAAAAGAGTTGAAAAAACAATTGAAGATATTGATAACTATTATTCAAAACATGTAAAAACTTTATATATTACAGGTTCAGGTGACCCATTTGTTTCCGTTGGATTTAGAAATTATTTAAGAAATTTTAATCCTAAAAAATATCCAAACTTAAAATCCATTCATTTTCACACCAACGCAAGTATGTGGAATAAAGAAATGTGGGATAGTATGCCAAACGTTCACAAATACGTTCATACTTGTGAAATTAGTATAGATGCCGGTACTAAAGACACTTACGAAAACAAAACAAGATTAGGAGGTAATTGGGAAAATTTAATGAAAAATTTAAAGTTTATTAGTACCTTACCAAATATGAATGTAAAAACATCGTTTGTTGTACAAGATACAAACTATATGGAAATGGAAACATTTTATAATTTAATGTATTCTATTTTTGATAACAAGGTAAATGTGTTTTTTGGTAAGATAACTAATTGGGGAACATTCTCAGAAGGTGAGTTCAAATTAAAACAGATATGGGATACGGAACATCCGGAACACCATTTGTTTAAAAAAGAATTTAATAAAGTATGGAAAAACACAAATCTATTTCATAATCTATATGAGTTCATTGATTCCACACACACATCGTTAATATGATATTAAAACAAAAAATGTTATTTAGTAAAGAGGAGTGTGAATCTATAATATCATATAACAACACCCATATTACAAATTGGGTAATGGATGATAGAAAATATAATTCACAACCAATTAATTATTCATTAGATACTAAATGGTTATTTGATAAATTAAAAGAATTTGTTGAAGAAAATACTGATATTAAAATAAAGAAAATTAAAGAAACAATACATTTTCATAAATTTACAAAAGATGATTGGTTTGGAAAACATAACGATATTAGAGATAATAGATTATATGCAGTAGGTGTTTTATTAAATGATAACTTTCTGGGTGGTGATTTTAAACTACACAATCAAAATGAAATAATATTAGATAAGGTAATAGGAAATGCCTATATATTTGATGTAAGAATAGACCACGAAATAACACCAATTTTAGATGGTGAACGATTTTCATTATTGTGGTTTTTACAAAATGAACATATAGAAATAAAAACAAATAAGTTAATATAAATTTGGTAATGTCAAATATTTGTCGTATATTAGAGTATTATAAACAATTAAACTCTAAATTATGAAACAAAAGACAGAACAAGAATTAAAAGCAAATTATGACCGATTTATAGGTATAATTAAGAAGTATTTCAAAGGAGAAAGATTGGAGAAATTACTCCATATGTATTCCGAAGAAGAATTGGGTGTTAACCTTACATTATCCGCCGCATCTGGCTCAAAACACTATCATAACGCATATATAGGTGGGTATATAGACCACATCTTTAATGTATGTAAGAACGCTCTTAAAATGAGAGACCTGTTCGTAATGCAAGGTGGAAAGATTGATTTCACCGAAGAAGAATTAATATTTAGTTGTCTACATCACGACTTAGGAAAGTTAGGTGTTAAAGGTGAACTACATTATTTACCAAATCAGGAAGAATGGTCTCAAAAGAAATACGGAACTTTATTTATTCGTAATGAGAATATTCCATATATGACCTTAACTGATAGAACTTTTTTTACCCTGAACCACTATGGTATTCAGTATAATGAGAAAGAGTATTTTGCAATCAAACTTACTGATGGTATGTATGATGAAGATAATCAAAAGTATTTAGCAGGTCACGACTTAAAGAAACAATTAGTTTATAAGTTACAATTTATTATGCATTGGGCCGACCATATGTCGACAATCATTGAAAGACAAGATAACTTACTTTAATGACACAATTTCCGATTTGTAATAAAGTTAAGGTAGTTTTGTCATAACTTTGTAACAAAATAAGGGATGGTATAGTATTTGGACTATATAGAATATTATTAACAAAAAACATTTATATTATGATGATTAATGAATTTGACAGATTATTAAACAATTGGTTTGCAGAGGATGCATACCAAAACTGGACATCGGCTAGAAAAACAACAACCTATGTTCCAAACAAATTTGCAGTAGATATTAAAGATGAATCTGCAACAATTGCTTTATCGGTATTAGGGCACAACCCAAACGATATTGAAATTAATTGTTTTGAGGACAAAATTGAAATTAAAGCTAAAAAGACAAAAGAGGATATAGAACATCCTTTTAACCAATTAGTTTCGGACATTGAAGAAAGAATCCAAGTAGGTAAAAACTTTGATGGTAGAAACGCAAAAGCTGAGATTAAAAATGGTATTCTCTTAATTACTCTTGAAAGAAAAGAAGAGTCCAAACCAAAAAAATTAACCTTAAAAGTTGGTTAATTCAGTTATTTTTCGTATATTATAAAGGTAGGAGTTTAGTCACTTCTACCTTTTTTTATACAAATAAATACTTATTACTATGATATACAACGAAAAAATACAAGGATTGTTAGAAGCTTTAGACGGAAAGTTAAGGATTTTACAAAACGGAATTACAGGTGCACAGCAAATGTCACCATCGGAAGGCCATACAACATTGGAAGACGCTAGAAAAATAGTAGAACGTATTTCCGAATTAACTAGAATCAATCGTTAAATGAATTGGCTTAAATATTTAGTCGGATTTTCTGCACTAATTATAGCCGGATGTGCAGCATTTTTCTCCGTAACTGGATTGGGTGTATTATTTAGTGGTGCCTCAACCGCAGTAATGGTAATGGCCGGTTCATTGGAGTTTGCAAAATTAGTTGCTGCTACATACCTCAAACAAAAATGGGATGAGATTCAGGGATTTAATAAATGGTATTTGGTATCCGCAGTTGCACTACTGATGTTAATTACATCAGCTGGTATCTTTGGTTACCTATCCAACGCCTTTCAGGCACAATCACTCAAACTACAACAGGTAGATAGAGAAATTATGGTGCACACTACCAAAATTGACCAAAATACTATCCAAATTACGCAACTATCAACACAAATTAGTGAGTTTAACAAAAATCAAGGTAAAATCATTGATGGTAGTAAAGTAAATTCTCGTCTTTTACGTTCAATAGACAATAGAGACAAAGAAATTGCTAAAATTAACAAAAAAATTAGTGATTTACAAGACCAAAACGCTAAAGAGAACGAAAAAATTAACGAAATTAAGACTTCTAACATAGATTTGGAGAAAGAGGTGGGTGGTTTTAGATTTGTAGCAGAAGCATTCGGTATAGAATTGAAAAATGTTGTAAAATTCTTCATATTTTTAATTGTAATCGTATTTGACCCATTGGCAGTTGCACTCATTATCGCATTTAACGGAATGATTGGTGATAAAAAACGTAGACAAAGACAACTTTTAGGTGAAATTATAGAAAATGACGAAAAATTGGGGTTATATGATAATTTAGACGATTTGATGGAAGAAAACTACAAAAATTACGAAGTTTACGGAGATAGTGGAAAAAATTCTACAAAAGAGGATAAAAATGAAGTTATAGTGGAAAATATTCTTAACGAAACAGAAAAAAATGAGATTAACGAAACGAAAGAAGTTGAACCTATTGAGTTTAATGATGTTGTGGTTGATGATACACCTGATACTGGGAATTTAAAGTGGGAAGAGTGGATGCATCCAGATTATCCATGGGCAAAAAGAAATTTATGGATAAATAATACAAAAGCGGTTGATTATTGGTTAAAATCAAAAGGTGGAACTGTTAGAGAGTTGGTAAAAATTAAAAATGAAGAAGAAAATACCAAAACTTATTAATTATTTGGTAATTTAGAATAATTTTCGTATATTACAAATATGAAAAAATACGCATTATTTATTGGAAGGTGGCAAACGTGGCATAAAGGTCATGAGTGGTTAATAAATCAACAATTAGAAAAAGGAAATAATTGTTGGATAGCAATTAGAGACGTTCATCAGGATGAGAACAATCCAAAAACTGCTCAAGAAGTTATGTTTGAACTTCGTAATGAACCATTTTTCCAAAACAATTGGAATAAGATATTATTATCAATTATTCCAGATATTGAGAGTGTAAATTATGGTAGAGGTGTGGGTTATGATGTAATCTATCACGAACCACCTACGGATATTGAATTAATATCAGGAACCAAAATAAGAAAAGGAAAAATCAAAAAAGATGGTAGTAGAGCGTAAGAGACACATTGCTAAAACCATCTCATATCGTATTTTAAGTACCCTAATTGGATTCTTATTAATGTGGTTGATAAGTGGTTCAATTAAGGTGGGTGCAGCGTTTGGAGTAGCAGAATTGATTTATAAACCTATACAATACTACATTCACGAAAGAGTTTGGTATAAATGGATTAAATACGGATTAAAAAAATAAAATATGAAATTAATAGTTGACAAAGGTTCTAATGGATTAACAACAAAAGAGTTTAGGGAGTATCTAAAAACGCCTGTTCTAAAATCAGAAATAACACAGAATGAGGCAGATGAGTTAAGAATGAAATTAAGTGAAGCTTTAATAGAAAACCCAGGATTAGGAATTTCTGCAACTCAAATTGGTATTAAAAAAAGAGCATGTTATATTCAGTTCGGAGATGAAGAATTATTCTTACTAAATCCGGTTATAAAAGAAAAATCAAAAGAAGGATTTCTTTTTTATGAAGGATGTTTATCAATCCCCACTTCATTAAAATCTCCTGTTAGAACAATTAGAGCTTGTAAAGTTGTAATTGATACGGATAATTTGGGTGAGTTGACTTTTGAAATCAATCCGGATGGTGATAAAGCAAATGAACAAGTTTCCAAAGAAACAATGATGACGGTCATTGTTCAACATGAAATAGACCATTTAGACGGATTTACAATTAAAGATAGAGTTTATAATACACAAGTAGTTAAAAGACAAACTTATGGTAGAAATGATAAAATTGTAATGAAATCAAAAGAAGGAGAAATGATTGAAGTTAAATTTAAAAATGCAAATAAATATTTTTTACAAGGATACGAAATAGTTTAATATGATATACACAATACTTACATTACTTATAATTGCATTACTATATGTAGTTTATAATCTTCTTCAAAAATTAGAAAAATATGAAGACGCATACGAAGAAACACAAAAATTTATACAAACGGAAATTGAAAGAAATGAAGCATTACTGGAAGCATTAAGACTAATTGATAGTCGTGCAATGTTTGAGAAGGATGATGAAGTTGGTTCTATATTTTATCAAATCAAAGAAACAATAGAAAAATTCAAACAACAAAAAGATGCCAATTAGAAAAAAAAGAGGCCCTAATAGACAATATTTTCCAAAGGACACCGAAGATGCAATCATTGAGTATAATCTAACGGATGACCAATATATTAAAGATAAATTGTATAGAGAAAGAATTGCATCTGCATTTGACAAACTTGCGGAGATAGTTTATAATAAATGGAAGTTTACTTATTTTGATGACGACCCCAAAGATGTAATGTCGGAAGTTGTTGCATTTATGATTGAGAAAATTCATATGTATAAGGCCGGCAAAGGTAAAGCATTTAGTTATTTTACAATTGTTGCAAGAAATTATCTTATTTTAAATAATAATGCAAATTATAAAAGATATAAAGATACCGATGTAATGTCAGGATTACCAGAATCGTTTGATACTGAAAATAATTTTAGAGAAGAGGAAAGAAACGATGAACATAGAACATTTAATGTTAGAATGTTAGAATATTGGGATAAACATTTAGAAAACCATTTCCCAAAGAAAAGAGATATGCAAATTGCAGATTCCGTATTAGAATTATTTAGAAGAGCAAATTATATAGAAAATTTTAACAAAAAATCATTATACCTACTTATTAGAGAAATGACAGGACATCCTACTCATTATATTACAAAAGTTGTCAATAAAATGAAAGAAAAACAAATGGCACTTTATAGTGAATTTGATAGAGAAGGTGATATAAAAATTTAAATATGATACAATTAGGTTTATCAGCATTTTACCATGATTCGGCAGCAGCATTGGTTATAGATGGCAAAGTAATATGTGCAATTGAAGAAGAAAAACTATCCGGTGAAAAACATGATAGTTCTTTTCCGTTTAAAGCAATCCAATGGTGTTTAGAATATGCAAAAATAACAATTGATGAAATTGATATGGTTTGTTGGTATGAAAATCCAAACGACAAATTCGAAAGAGTTAGAGAAACAATTGGTAAGTGGGGTGGTTTAAGATATCCAATGAAATGGAGACAATTCTTAAAAAGATGGAATCAATCGGAAGGCAATTTAAAAGGAATATTAAAGTCAATTGGATATGATGGAGAAATTTTATATTCACTACACCACCATTCACATTTAGCACTATCTTACTACACATCACCATTTGATAAAGCAATAGGTTTGTCAATTGACGGAGTTGGTGAGTCGCATACTATATATTCAGCGATGTGTGATGAGAAGGGATTTCACAAAATACAAACCCTACACTTTCCACATTCATTAGGATTAATATACTCAGCATTTACTGCTTATTTAGGATTTAAACCAAACGAAGGTGAGTATAAAGTAATGGGCCTTGCACCTTATGGCGATAATCAAAAATATAATAATATATTTGATAAAGTTGTTACTACTGGTGGTGAAACCGATATTGTAAAGATGGATATGTCTTATTTTACATGGCATACATCCGATAACGATATGTTTAATAATAAATTGATTGATTTAATTGGATTTCCTCCACGTTTCAAAGATGAACCAATAGAACAACATCATAAAGATTTAGCTGCCTCACTACAAGGGTGGTATGAAAGTGCACTATATTTTATTATTAATAGAATTACAAATAGCTGGGAATGTGAGAATTTAGTATTAGGTGGTGGATGCGCTTATAACGGAACTGCCAATGGTAAGATAAAACAATTTTCAGCAATTAAAAATGTATTTATACCATTCGCACCATCAGATAGTGGTTCTGCAATTGGTGCGTGTTTGTATCATTATCATCAAACATTCGGTAATCCAAAAGTAAAAGGTGGTGATAATACATCTCCATATTTAGGTGAGGAGTGGAGTAATCCTGAATTACTTAAAATTATATTACAAAAAAGAATTCAAGGTAATGGTATTGTAATGTATGAAACACCGGAAGTATTGTGTAAAGAAGTTGCAAAATTAATCAATGAAGGTAATATAGTAGGTTGGTTTCAAGGTAGAACTGAATTTGGTGCAAGAGCATTGGGCAATCGTTCTATATTAGGAAATCCACATTTGTCCGACATTAGAGATAGAATTAATAAGGTTGTCAAAAAGAGAGAAATGTTTAGGCCATTTGCTCCATCGGTTACAATTGAAGATTATCAAAAGTATTTTCTATCAGAAGAAGATGTTCCTTATATGAATCAGGTTGTCAAAGTTAAAAAGGATGTAAACATTCCGTCAGTAACACATGTTGACAATTCTGCAAGGATACAGACACTTAAAAGAGAAGATAATCCACTTTACTATGACTTACTTAAAGAGTTCGAAAAACTAACAGGAACACCTATTCTATTGAATACATCATTTAATTTAAAAGACCACACAATGACAAACGACCCACAAAAAGCAATTTGGACATTTCATAATTGTGATATGGATTATTTAGTAATGGGTAAATTTTTAATAAGTAAGTAATGAAATTATACGCATACGGAGATAGTTGGACTGAGGGCCAGGGTGCTATTATAGAAGAAGAACAAAAATTGAAAGATAGAATTATTCTTAAAGATTTTAGAAATCAACATTCATGGCCAATTCGATTAGCAGAAAAATTAAATTGTAGTCACGAAAACAATGGTTGGAGTGGTAAAGCAAATAATTTAATTTTTAATGAAGTTATTAACGATTTAAGAAACGGAAAAATACATGAAGGTGATTTAGTAGTAATTATGTGGAGCTCCTCTTTGAGAGACCATGTTCATTTTTTACCGAAAGGAGAGTGGATAAGTTGGTCAATAAAAGAACTTACTTTATTACCACATAAATTTTATGAATCATATAAATTTGGAGATGATAAATACAATGGATTTTTAGAAGACTACAAACGATTCTTTTTAGAAAATATGTTTAACCAAAATTACTATAATATTATAAACCAAAATTATATTATTTTCTTACAAAAAATGTTAGAGAGTTATGGTGTAAAATATGTATTTTGTGACGCGTTTGATATGATGGTACAAGATTTATCTAAAAACGATGATGTTACACATTTAATAAATAAAAAAAATTATTGGGGATTTGAAAAACAAACTATTAGAGATTATATAGTAAAAGTTTCCGATGAAACTGCTTGGGAATTCCCAGACTCTTTTGATGTAATACCATCAAAACACCCAAATAAAAAAGGATATAATCTAATAAGTGAAGAACTTTATAATTATATAGTAAGAAACAACATATTATAATGGCAAGCGAATTTCAATTATTTGATGGTAAGAACTTATCATCATTATTTAAAGATATATACGAAAATCAACAAAACAAAAAGAAAAATATTTCCGAATTGATTGAATCTCTTCGTAAATTAATTCGTAATGTTGGTGAAGCTACAGTCATAGCCCCAATCATTAAAGACTTAATTGAGGTATCGGTTAAAAACGATGACCACTTAATTAAACTTGCAACTATTGCACAAAGACTTGCAGCCGCAGAAGCCAAAGGCATCGGTGAAGATGGTTGGTTAACTGAAACCGAAAAAGCACAACTACTTAATGAAATGGAAGATACCATAAATGCAGTAGAAGAAAAAAATAAAGAAAAGTTGACAGATTTAGAAATAGAAATTGAAGAAATAAAAAACAAAATCTAAATGTATAACATATCAGATAATTCCGAATTTACTGGACAAAACCAAAATAATTTAGAAGTTTATTTGGCGAAAGTAACAAAAGTATATAAATCAACCGAAGAAATAAAGGGAGATTCATTACTATATAACATTAGTGTTAGTGTTAATTATAATATTAATAATAAATACAAAGATAAAGACCCAGATATACGCTTTTTAGGAGCAGTTAAGTTTCAAAAAGAAGATTCGATAGAGTTGATAGATTATGCACTTCCTTTTGATAAAAATAATATAACATTTCCAATTGTAGGAGAGACGGTGTTGATAATGAATATTGGTATGCAACATTTTTGGTTGCCATTTTCAAATACACAATATCCAAATTATAGAGAAGATTATAAAACAACAATCGGGGCCACTCAAGTACAATATGTAGATTCTGGCGGAAAATCTAGCTCAAATGGTGAAGATTACAAACGTGTCCAACAAACCGGAATGACTAAAAAAGCCGATGATGATAAAACTAAAAAAGATAAAGAATATAAAGTAAACGAAAAAATTAAATTCTTAAAACCAAGAGAAGGAGATACACTTATAACCGGTAGAGTTGGGAATACAATTCGTTTTAGTGAATTCTTTTTAACCGAAGATGGAAAAACTTCTTCACCTGGTATATTCATTCGTAATAAACAAAATCCAGCATTAGATAGTAAAAAATTAGGAGAATTAATAGATGAAGATATCAATAAAGATGGAACTTCTATTTACATATCTTCTAACAAAACCAAAATACCATTTAAAGAAACAATTAAAAAAAGTAAAGTAGGATTTGGTTCATATCCTTCTTCCGGAGATTTAAAAGGAGACCAATTATTTATAAATTCGGATAGAATAGTTCTTTCAGCAAAAGCAAAAGAATTTATTATATTTGGTAAAGGTAATACTGGTGTAATTACCGATGGTGTATTTAGTGTAGATGCGGCATCATCAATATATGAACATTCTGATGGTGATATAACATTACATACTAACACCAAAATATTTTTGAACTCAGATTCAGGTGGCAATGTATATTTGGGAAGTGATAGTGGTGAAGGAGATGCAGGAGCAGCTGTTCAACAAATGGTATTGGGTGGGGAATTAGTGGATGTATTAAAAACATTAATAGATTTAATTACAAATCAAGTATTTTACACACCTGCAGGGCCATCGGCAATTGGGCCAGCAAATGCAGCAGGATTCAACTCACTTAAAGATAAAGTAGAAGTAATATTATCAGCTAGAAATTTTTTAAGTAAAAATTAATTTTAGATTATGTCAAAAAGAACACAATCTGAATCAAGAGCAGCAACCAGACGAGCTCAACTTGCTGATAGAAAAGATACAAAAGCCAAAGAAAAAATAAAAACAGAAAGAAGTTCTACATTGGGTGCACAACGAGCAAATGCTGCAGCAGCTAGAAAAAAGGGATTTGAAGCGGGTGGTTCTTGGGCCGGTTTTTATTTAAAAATGAGAGGGTTTCTACAAGATGATGATATGTTGGGCCAAATTGGAAAATATTATAAAAAATATGAAAAATTTGTAAAAAACAAAAAAACAATAGAATATGATAGAAATAGTCATACAGTTGCAGTAAATTTTAAAGATATAATAAAAGCTGGTAAAAACTCTTTAAAGGGAGAGGTTAAAAATAAAGTTGCAGAAAATATTTCAAACGAATCAAAAGATAATGAAGGTGCTAAAAGATTATCAGGTTCGGAACACGTTTTAAATTGGTTAGAGACCGAAGAGTGGGTTAGAGAATTTTTAGAACAATATGAACAAGTTATAGTTAGTGGAAATGTTATGTTTCCTGGATTATTAAATGTGGCCGCAGGTGGATTTTCTAGTTCTTATTTTCAATTTAGAAAACCGAAGGGGGGCCCTAAAAAAAAGTTTTCCGTAAAAGGTGATAATGTTGCCGCTTTAATAAATTATGGATTAAACGAAGCAATTGCTGCATATTTAGCAACAACAATCGAAGCAAATAAATTTAGTCCTAATGGAGATTTGTTACAAAAAGTAGGAGCAGGTATACAATTGTGGTGGTTAGGTAGGCAAATGGATAAATCAAAAGCACCAATTTTTGTATTTCCCCCCGCACTATCTACTTACGGGGACTCTACATTTATAAGTTTTTGTGTTGCTCCAGGAATTTTTCCAACACAACCTTTGTTCCCAATTGGAAACGTAGATAGTTGGCTTACAAATTTTATTATAAATGCAAATTTTCATTTACTATCCGTAGCTGGATTACATTTTACACGCCATAAAACATCGGTAACAGGTATACCAATTCCATTTTGGGTAACACCCTGGGTTGGATATTTTACAAAACCATTTGCAATACCACCATTGAACCCATTATCGGATTTACCTTGGAAACTTTCTCCTAAAGAAATTATAGAAGAATTATTACCAATGGCAGCTAACTATGCAGTTGTTCAGGGTGTAGACCTTGCTGGACAAGTCGCTGCCAAGGTTGCAGCTCCAGTTGTGGCCGGGATAGTATCTACTTTTGCAGATTCTGCACCAACACCATATGGAAATGATTCAGCACCAACAACGACACCGGGCGGAACACCACTCACGCAACCTGGTATAATTGGAGTAGGTAACTAAATAAAATTTAAATACAATATTTATTACTAAACATATACAAAACAATTATTATGAAATCAGAAATTTTATTAACTTTAATTAAAGAAGTTGTTAAAAATGAAGTTAAGTTACAAGTAAAAGAAGAACTTGTTAAACTTATAAAATCTGGTGCAGTTACATTAAACTCACAAAAGAAACCATCTACTCCATCATTAAGAGAGATGACAGAAGTTACTCCTACACCGGTTAAAAGACAACAACCCGTTCAACAAACACAAAGACCACAAAAAGAATTTTCAAAAGACCCAATGATTAATGAGATTCTTAATATGACTCAACCATTTTCATCCGAACAACGTAAAGAAGGTGCACAAGCGGTTGGAAGTGTGTTGGATATGATTAAGCCCGAATTAAGAGTTGATGAAAGTGAGTGGGAAACTATGGATTTTAGAGAAGTAAATGTACCATCTAATGTTCCAAACTTTGAATCAACAGGTGATGGATTACAAGATGCTACGATAAAAGCATTAACGAGAGATTATAGAGAATTAGTTAAAAGATTTTAATAATGGCAATAGAATTAGGAAAAATATCCGTAAAGGATTTAATACAAAATCAATATAAAGGTTTAAGTATTGGATTTTCTAATTCAGATACGGATGGATTATTTCAAAAAAATTATTCCACAAGAAAACAATATGCAGAGAATATTAAAAATTTAATATTAACAAGAAAAGGGGAAAGAATAATGAACCCCTTATTTGGATGTGATATTCATAGAGTTCTATTTGAACCAATAGTTGAAGGCCAAATAGAAAATAAAATTGAAACTGCAATTGAACAAGCCGTTAATTATTGGATTCCAGAAGTTAATATAGATGAAATTATTTTTGATTTTACTGAAAATGACATAGATAACCATACCATTAATTTTAATATAGTTTTTTCATTAAAATCAAATCCAGATATAACCGATAACGTAGAAGTATCAATAAAAGAATAATATAAAATGGCAATTAAATCTTTAAATAAGAATTGGGGCAATAATAACAAAGAAATAAATTATGTTGGTAAAGATTTTACCACATTTAAAGAAAACTTAGTTAATTTTGCTAAAACATATTTTCCGGATAATTATTCGGATTTTTCGGATGCATCCCCTGGAAACATATTCATTGATATGGCTTCATATGTGGGTGACGTTCTTTCCTTTTATCAGGATACTCAATTAAAAGAATCAATGTTAGCTAATGCTAGCGAAAGAAAAAATGTAGTATCAATTGCACAATCTATGGGATATAAACCAAAGTTATCTGCACCTGCTGCTACAACAATAAAGGTTTATCAAATATTACCTTCAAAAAACAATGGTGGAAATTTAGAACCAGATTCTAGATTTTATTTAAAAATTAAAGATGGAATGGAAATAAAATCAACATCAAATTCTAACGTAATATTTAGAACAACTGATTCGGTTGATTTTGAAAATCCAATTGATAGAGAAATTGATGTGTATGAAAGAGATTCAACCGGTGCACCAACACAATATCTTATTAGTAAATTAGTAAAAGCAATATCTGCTACTCAAATAGAAACGTCCTTTATAATGGGAAATGATGTTGATTATCCATCGGTTTCTTTATCAGATAGTGATATAATACAAATAGTTTCCGTTACCGATTCTAATAATAACAAATACTATGAAGTACCTTATTTGGCACAGGAAAGTGTATTTGTAGAACAGGCCAATATTTCAAGTAATACAAATTCTGATTTAAATTCCGTATCATCCATAGTTCCATATATTTTAGAAGTACAAAAAGTACCTAGAAGATTTAGTGTTAAGGTTAATTCAAATAACACTATGGATTTACAATTTGGAAGTGGAGATACATCAATGAATGATGAACAAATATTACCTAATACAAAAAATGTAGGATTAGGATTAGCAAACTCAGTTAACAGATTGAATCAAGGAATTGACCCTTCTAATTTCTTAAAAACAAATACATTTGGTATCGCTCCTACAAATACAACATTAAAAGTAAAATATTTAGTAGGTGGTGGAATTGAAGCCAATGTAAATACAGGAGATTTAGTTAGTATCATTAATATACAATTCGAAGAAGATTTATTATCATTAAGTGATGATAATTTAAGAGTATATAATCAAGCTAAAACAACAATAGCAGTTGAAAATGTAGAGCCAGCAGTCGGTGGCAGAGGTGGTGAATCAATAGAAGAAATTAGACAAAATGCATTGGCAACATTTGGTTCACAAAACAGAGCAGTAACACGACAAGATTATATAGTAAGAGCTTTGAGTATGTCTACTAGATATGGTAGTGTTGCAAAAGTATATGTTAGCCCGGATGGTGAATTGGATAATAATAGTCCTGCATCAATTTTAGCCAGTCCTAATAATATTGAAGAATTTACAAATTTAGTAGATTCTATGAAAGGAATGAAAAAATCCGAAATACAAAAGGAGTTGGTTAAATATCTTTCAAACAAAAGAACGGCAATTTCGGAAGTAAACAACCCATTTGCAATTAATATGTATGTTTTAGGATATAATGATAATAAAAATCTTACACAATTAAATCAAGCAGTTAAACAAAATCTTAAAACTTATTTAGGTGAATATAGAATGTTGACTGACGCTGTTAATATGATTGATGGATTTATTGTAAACATTGGAGTTGATTTTGAAATCATATGTTATTCAAATTTCAATAAAAGAGAAGTTTTAGCAAATTGTTTAACATTTATACAAGAACATTTCAATATAGATAATTGGACATTTAATAAACCAATTAATATTTCTGAAATTGAATTAATACTTGCTAATGTAGAAGGTGTTATGAGTGTTCCATCGGTTAAAATTAAAAACTTATGTGCGGGGGATGGTAATTATTCTCCAAACAAATACAATATAGATGAAGCAATAAAGGGAAAGATTGTATATCCTTCTTTAGACCCTTGTGTTTTTGAAGTCAAATTTCCTAACAAAGATATTAAAGGGAGGGCCTTATAATGCATAAATTATTCACATCATCATACGATGCAAGTATATATCTTCAACAACCTGACCAAAACACAGGTAGAGATGAGATATTGGAAGTAGGTAAACTCTATTATGGTTCTACTATGGATATAGCTAGAACTTTAATTAAATTTCCAATAACAGACGTTTCTCAATCGATAGCAAGTAATGTAGGAACTGGTAGTTATAAAGTATTTTTAAATTTAAAGGCCGCAAATTCCGAAGAAATACCAGTAGAGTATACAATATATGCAAACGCAGTATCTTCTAGTTGGGTAATGGGTACCGGAACTAAATTTGATAATGTAACATACGACGGGGTTACTTGGAAATATAGAAATGGATTGACGGCAACAAAATGGGTTGATTACGATACAACCGGTGGTACTGCGGTATACCCAACGACTGGAAATAGAACAACGGGTTCAAATAATGCAGAAGGTGCGGTTTGGTATTTAAGTGGTTCTGCATCACAATCATTTAATTATGAATCGGATGATGTTAGGATGGATGTAACTGGCATTGTAAAATTATGGATTAGTGGTACTATTGATAATAACGGATTTATAATTCACCACCACGAATCTGCATCCGTAAACGATGGTGTAGATTATGGTGTTATTAAATTCTTTTCAAAAGAAACACATACAATATACGAACCAAAATTAGAATTAGTTTGGAGTGATGTTTCATTTGTAACCGGTTCATTAACATCAATACCTTCTGAAAATTTTAAAGTGGTTTTGACTAATTTAAAAACTAAATACGATACAAATAGTAAAATAAAAATTAGAGTAAAGGGTGGTGATTTATACCCATTAAAATCATTTTCTAATACGTTTGTTAATAATACCATAAATTATTTACCAACATCTTCATATTATCAATTGGAAGATTATTTAACCGGAGAAGTTGTATATCCATTTGGAGAATATACTAAAATAAGTTGTGATTCAACTGGCAACTATTTTGTTATGGAATTGAGTACATTACCAATTGATAGAGTTTATAAAATAAAAACTAAAATTGAAATGGGAGGAATAGATTATATATTTGATGATAAAAATACATTTGAAATAAAATAATATGGCTTTAACATCAATAGAAGCAATAGCTGAGAAATTACAAGAAGAAAGAAAAAATAGATTAGAAGAAATATTAATTTCATCTGGTTCGCAAGCTATTGTCAAAAACGATTATGGTATAACAATTGTAGATGAAAAAAATGTAGCATCTTCTTTGGTATTTAAAGAATTAAATAAAGACAAATATGACGAAGAAGAAATCAAAAAGGCAATTGATATTGAGGTAAAAGAATTAAAACCATCAATACCTACTCCTAATTTAGATTTAGTTCCAAGACCCATATATGATAAAGAGGTAGCGTTAAATGAAGATTTACGAATAAAATTAGCTGATGTAACTGCTAAATATTCCGCTTCTCTTAATGAAATAAAAAGATTACAAACCGAAGTTACAAAAGTAAATATTGAAAAATTATCAATATCCCAAAAAGACGATTTAATTTCAAATCAATTAGAAACCGTCTCCGATAGTTTGGCAACATTTACCGAACAGATACAAGTAGCTGTACAAAAATCGGTAGAAGAATCTATATTAAGAACATCTTTACAATCACAAAATACAGGATATAAAGTTCAAATTGAAGCATTAATAAAACAAATTGATTCTTTAAATTCAATCATCGAAGGTTTACAGGCTCAATTGGGTGCAGTTCAACAACAACAAGCCATTACACAGGGAACCGCAGCACAGGCTATGGCTGCAGGTGCAGATGTTGTTAACGAAGTTGCAATTGTTAAATTACAAGAAAAAGCAGACCCTAATAGTCCTCCTATTTTTGGTAAAATAAATGCAAAGGGTGGTAACAAATGGATAAATGGTAAAACGTTATCAATTACAAACAATGATAAGGGGCAAATATCAATTGCAATTGATGTAAATTATCCAAGCGGCCGTAAATGGTTTAGATTATCCGAATCCTCTTTTACAATGGAGCCAGGTGCAAGTAAAGATATTCAATTAAATATTGATGAATCATCTGTATCTGGTGCAGATAGTCGTAAGAAAACATTTGGTTGGTCAAGAAGTACCGACTATAAAGGTGGTGAATTAAAAGTTTCTGTTACAAAAAGTGATAAGAGTACAAAAAGTAAATCTTATGAAATGAAATTAACTAAAAATCATCCTGATTCTTATTAATAAATTTTAAATATGAGTATTAAAAAATATACAAACTTCGAACAAATTGATGGCAATGTAGATAACAAAGGTAAGTTTCTGCAAGCCGAAGATTTATTCATTGTATCCAAAAATGAAATAGAAGAAACTGATTTTGGTGAATGTAAATATGATGTAATGGAAGTATCCGTTTATGATATTAATAGTAATCTTTTACCACATAAAACAGGAAATAATGTAGCATACATTAAAACAGGTGATATAAAAAATTATATGTATAATGTAACCAACAAAGGTGGCCAGAAAGAATTGGCAATTGATATTGAAAAACTTTTAAGTGATTTAGGATTTACAAATGGTATTTTAAAAGTTAATATTAATTTTGTAAGAAACCGAGTTGGTACTGATAATGAATTGGAAAGGACATGGATACAAGAAATATCACCTTCAAGAGAAGAGATAAGAATATTACCACTTAAAACTAAATGGGAGAATGTTAATAATAAAAACATAAAAGATTTTAGTAATTTAGGAAATCTTAATAAAGATTTTAAATATTACAAAAAAAATATATTAAATACATTAGATTCTTTAGAACCACTTTATTTATCTAAAATAAATGATTCAATTGTAAATCGAATTGGAAATGATTTTAAAGATACGATTAGAAAAGATTTTGGATTGAGAAACTTTGACGCATTTATTAAAAAAATATTTGATGATTTTAAAGAAAGTATTAAACATTGGGTTAATAACCGATATTATGATTTAAATGATTCAACATTTGGAAAACCATCTGAAATTAGATTTATCGATTGTGACCAATATGATTTTAATTTTTTATTAGGAGGAGTTCAATCTTTATTAAATAATGCGGTGGCATATAATATAAAAACTTTAAAAAGAAGAGGTATTGATTATAAACAAGTTCCTCAAGAATTCGCAGTGGTTGAATTAAGAAAACAAATACAAAATAATTTAAGTTCATTCCAAACACCAATTGATATACGAAGAAATGTATATGCTCCGGATAAAGTAGAATTACCTGTTACGAAGGCAAGAGATATACCGGTATTGGATATTCTTCCTCCACCAAAACAATATGTGGAACCAATAGAAACACCACCACAACCTCCTATATTTGTAGAAGCTCCGATATTTGAAGAACCAACACCAATACCCGTTCTCACAATGGAACCAATATATACAGCAACACCTTCGGGTGGAGGTGGAGGAGGGGGTGGGTTTGTTGAAAACAATTTTGGTTTAGGGTATGGTAAAGAAAATATTATCGAAAGAGATATGACTCAAAGAGAAAATTTACAATAAAATATTTATATAAAATTAATAAATGGCAGTATCTTACGACCCAAATGAGTTTGGAGGAAATCAAATAAACAACCCGTATGATGGAAATGGAGTATACAATCCATTTGACAATCAAACATTGGGTAACATTGGTAGTGTTGGTGGTGGCGGAGGATACACTCCACCGGTTCCTACTAATCCAACATTTGTGCCACCAAGTGCCGTTGCAGAATCTTTAAATACACCACTAACTATTACATTAGTAAATGCAGAAGGTGTGGCCAGTGAGTTTTTTGAAGGGGATGCATCAAAGGGTATAGGTACAAGTAACAAAATAGTTTACTCACCATCTTTGGTGTTTGGTTCTAAAAGAAAATACGAATCAAAATCAGAAGGATATACAAGTTTAAACTATTACGAAGTTGAAATAGTTAAAAAATACCAAAACCCACAGAGTATAGCAGAACCAAATCTGGTTATACCAAATTTCACATTTACGTTTGATATAAATGCCGGTTCTACCATGTTTAATGGTATGAGTGGTGCAAATAATTTTGGATATAATTCTAATTTAAATTACAATTATAATCCAAATTATTATAATTTTAATTATGAATATAATAGAATACCGACTTCAACACCAATAACGGCTAATGAACAAAACTATACGGAAAATTTAGCTATTAAAAAATATGTTTGGGACGGAAAAAATTATGTACAAGATATAATAACAAATGCGGATGGTGTATCGGGTGCATATAGTCTTATTTTTGAATTTGAAGCAATCAAAATTAAAATAGACGATACACCGGCTAGTCCTAATTTTGATTATGAAATAGTATTTGGTAGTAATTTTAAAAATGAATTAGGAAATATATACTCATTAAAATATGATATTTTAAATGAAGTTGGTACACCTATACAATCATCTATTATATCATTAGAAGATGGAAGTGCGTTACAATCAATTGCAAAAGATTCTATAAAAAATGGAAAAGTTGTATTTACTATAATTGATAATAGTGAAACTATAAAACCATCTTATGGACAAGACCTTAGTTTTACAAACTTATATTGGGGAAAACGTTCTATAATAACAAATGCAGATAATATTGATTACTCTAAATTAAATCAAATTTTTAGTAATAATACAAAATTTGCTAAACCCTCTAATTTAAGTTTTGAAATATCATCAGCGGAGTTATCAAGTGGAGTTGT
>Ga0208926_1000062_pt1 | contig 21630 bp, 22 predicted proteins | sample Colrivmeta1449B3_FD_187630 | JGI IMG/M metagenome (GOLD analysis project Ga0208926, IMG submission 187630) | Estuarine microbial communities from the Columbia River estuary - metaG 1449B-3 (SPAdes) (version 2) | ecosystem: Environmental > Aquatic > Marine > Intertidal zone > Estuary | place...
GCCGGCCACACTCCAGGTTTTGAACCAGCCTTGGTCGCGTCCGAGAATGTTGGGATTGGCCTTGTTGATGGCTTGCTCCAGTTCGGTGATGGCCGCCATCTGGTGGGGAAGGGCCTTGTAGTACCGGAACAAATCGCCGAGGCGGATCTTGTTGGTTGCCATGACAAGGCCCTCGTAGGAAAAGGTCAGCGGCGACGCTTAGGGAACATCAGCTGGAGTCCTTGGAAAAGAAGCTGGATCCAGCTGTTGGATCTCAGCTTGCTCATGCCGATGATTTCGGAACCGGCGGCAACCACGACGGCGGCGACGGCAATTTGTTGGTCGGTCATAAAAAGCAGTAGCTTTACCCGAGTTTAGCTGTACTAGAGAAGAAGTCCAGAAGCAAGGCGCTGTTTCTACGGCTACCGTTTGAGTAGACACTGCCGGGTATGGACCATCGCATTGAAGATGGCGAATACTTAAACAAAAAAGAGGCGAAATTAAGGTTTAGGCAAGGAATCCTGAGTGACTGGGATAACTGTTGTGCGTATTGCGGGGATGGTCTTGGGCGGGCGGCCACGCTGGATCACGTGCATCCAAAAATGAAGGGAGGCTTAACGCACCAGCAGAATTTGGTGGCCTGCTGTTTTGCGTGCAATATTTCTAAGTCGTCGGAAGATTGGATTGAGTGGTATAGGCGCCAGCCGTTTTGGACGGAGGAGCGGGAGGATCAGATTATTTATTGGATTACTGGGGGTCTTGTTGCTTAGGGTCCCAACCCATACCTTCGAGGTACATCATGGCGATGTAGTGGTCCTCGGCGTAGCGGCACACGCTGTCTTTGCAGGCGCGGTAATAAAGTTCGCCGCGTTCGTTCTCCAGCTGGTCTAGGGAGAAGCCGTTGCCGTAGTCGGTGCTTTGGGTGACGGCCATCAGCGGCGCAGCTCTAGTTTGATGATACGAACGTCGTGATCTTTAACGGTGTCTTCCAGCTCACCAACGCGGGTTTTGAACTGTTCTTGATTTTGAATTACACGCTCCAACTGGGATGGAACGGTGTAAACGAGGTAGCCGATGCCTGTAATAGCGCCACCGGCAAGAAGTACGACGAGGCCAGCAGCGGCTTCTTGCTTAACGCCCCGCCAAAAGCTAGTGTCCGACGGGGTTTGGGCCACCTGTGCCTAGGAATCTATTTGTAGTTTAACGCCCTTGGCCGCGAGTCTTTTTTCTGCCGTGATTAGGCAAACTGTGCTGGCCTTGGCCTTGGCGAGTGCGCTTGGGTTTGCCTGAAATGTGCTGGACGCGAGCGGTGCCAGTCTTGGATTTAACCGCCATCAGACCTCTTCGCCATCGCTAGCAGGCTCCACATCATCAGCAAGTACAGGCTGAGGAGGAACAGGAGAATAAGGGTCAACTGGCCAAGCTGGATAGTCGGCGCCAGTAATGTAAGCCGCCAATGCATCGGTATCGGCGGTTTGCCCGATCTCGTAGTTCTTGCTGCCGGCGGCTAGGCGGATTTCTTCGCGCCAGGTCTTCAGCATCGGGTCAGCCGCTTTGCCGTTGTCAGCCTCGCGGATGATGATCCAGTCGGTCGGTGCCAGCAGCGTGTTCGCGGTCTGACGAGTCTGAGCAACCCACTGGTCAACGAGCTGGGCGTGGTCCTTCCAGATGATTTTGCCCTTGTCGTCATAGCCCCATGCCCACCTCTGGTCCCAACTTGGGGGATCGGGCACCTCTGTGATGCCGATTGCCAGACGTTCTTTCTGGCTGCTCAGACGGAGCCAGTTGGCGGGGTATTGGATGCCAGCGTGCTTGAAGGGCACGTCAGGGGCAAGTGGCTGGCCGTCGAGGATGAACATGGGTCTGATGCGCTGGATTGAGTCTAAATGGACTGCCTAGGCTTGTTCACTACTCACCTGGCGCGGGCGTAATTGAAGGGTGACTCGGCGAAGGCGGCATAGATGTAGGTGCCTGCATTCTGATTAAACTCTCCGTTGTTATTTCGGATCTTAAAGCCGTTAGATAAAAAGTCTATTTCGTGGTTGTTATTGGTTGATTCTGCCGCTGATGAGTTGGGAAGCAATTTGTCGTTGACAAAGTTGTATGTCTCTCTTGCTGAGTCATAAATGACCCAGTTTTCAACCTGTGAAGTGCACTTCCAAAGCACAAATCTCGGCCTAAACCCTAAATAAATAAACGGACCGTCGGCATTAGGCCATCCCGTTGCTCCGTTGCCGGTGTAGCTGCCAAAAGAGGAGTACCCGGCTACTGGGGCGAAGCAGTAGGCAACAAACGTGCGTCCACTTCCATTTGTGTTGCTCTCATTGCCAAGCGTAAAGACCGTTGACGTTGGTGCGGTGTCGTTCCAAGAAGCACTCGATGTGGATGCTGCGCTAGTTGTATTTAAACCCTCCATCACCTTTGTTGCACCTAGCGCACCGTGATAAACCATCCAGTTTGCAACTGACGCACCAGTTCTTGTTTTGACGATGATCATGCCTTTGTCGAGACCCACAAGACCGCCGTGGCCGACAGTCGCGCCTGAGGTGCCATTGCCGCTGTAGGTGACAATTGAGAACCCCGCCGTTGTATTAGCCCTCACCTGACTAGAGATGGAGCCTGCTGTGTTGGTGACGGTAGATGTCCCGGCGTCCCAGCACCAACCAACGTATGTAGTGCTGCTGGCGTTTGTTGCTGCCGTACTGCCAAGGCTGAAACCATCAGAGTTAAAAGCTGTCAGACCGCTGGCGTCTGTGTTCTCTGCCGATGTGCTATCGCTATAAATAATCTTTGTTGCTCCACGCACAGCGTCGTAAATGTTGTGGCTGTAAGATCCAGAGTTGCGTGACTTTAACCAGACAAAATCAGGATTAAACCCAAGTCCGGTGATGTTTTGCGTGCTGCCATTGCCCGTGTACAGCTTCACGTCCATCACACTCGAACCCTTTGTGACTGATGGGGCGGGCAGGTTTGTAGTGCAGAGCGCCTTGAAGCCGCTGAGAGGGTAGGCAAAAGCGCGTTGTCCAAAGTTACTTACAAAGATCGGACCAGTTTGGCTGTAATAGCAGTTGCTTGCCGGATACCAAGGTCCGCTGCCAGAAATGTTTTGCGTGAATTGAAGGGTGCCGTTTTTGTAAAACTTGATTGTTTGAGTGCCGGAGTCCAAATCCAGCGCCATTCCAATCACATCGCCATTTGTATAAGTTGCCCCAGCTCCGCCTGTATTTGTACCAGCGGCGTATTTGTCACCGCTATCGCCGTAGCAGTAGCCGGAAACGGTGCCCAAGTTTGTCGCCGGAGTTTCTGAGTCATTACTGATTCCGTGATACTGGTTATCTGTACTGGAGCTGCTGCCTGTATTGGTGCATTCCCAATACCACTTACCAGTCGTAACGCCTATGGTCCCTTTGATCTGTCTCCAATCATTTGTATTGGAGGTTGCATCCAAATTGCCATTAGAAAGCGCGACGTTAGTGCCAGCGCCCAATGGGTTCCAAGTGCAGTAGTTTCCACGGACTTCATTCCCGACTCCGGTGTCCGTCTGCGCCCCGTTAGTGGGAACGTCTACGAGGCTGTCGTTGCCTGCACCAGCGGTGACCGACAAATTCGACGGGGTGAAGTTGTTCCCGTTGCCAGAAGTGTCCTTCCCTAATGTGGTCGCGGTTGCTGCACTGTTGTCCGCGAACTCAAGGTGGAAGCCGTTGGTGCCGTAGCTGCCGGTGTATGCCTTGGGGTTCCACACGCCGGTGGTGGCGTCGGTTTCGCCGAAGCTGGTGGGGTCGAGTGCTTGACCGTCGATAAAGTAGATGTCGGCTAGGTAAAAGTCCCCAGGAAAACTGCTACCACCATCCCAATACCTAGCAAGGTAGTGTGCGTTTGTGGTGTTAAAAGACCAGTCTTCGTTTCCAGGCTGATTGTTAGTGCTCCACGCCGTAACTTCAACCCCATTGACGTACACAGACAACGTGGAAGTGGTAGCGGACACAACCAAGTGGTACCAGCTAGAAAAATCCCTAAAGACTTGGCTTGTGATCTTTTGCGTTACGTTGACGTTTCCAACTACGTTCCAAATTTCTAACCTGTCGCTGTTGTCAAACAAGATTGCACTATTGTTATTTCCATCAATGCCTGCGGTAAAAATCGACTGATAAGTCAATCCGCTAGATGATTTTGTCCGCTTCATCCACCCCGCCCAGGTCCACGTCTTGCGGTTACCGGCAGAGCCAGGTGTGCGGCTTAAGTAAGCAGAATCGGCGGAATTCAGGCGGATACTTCTAGAAATACCCGTAGCTGCAGCAGTAACAGTCCGCAGAAGCAGCGGATTGGCGTTTCCGGGAACTCCCATTGCTTAGCTCAGGTTGGTGATCAGCGTAGCGGTGATCTTCGTGCTGGACTGGACCGAATACACCAAGCAATCCACAGCAGCGGCAGTCGTGGTCAGCGTGGGTGCGGTGCCGCCGGTGAAGTCCCACTGCGATCCATACGCCAAAGTACGGCTGCCCGTGCCATCCTGCGTGATCCAGATACAACCGCTAGCTCCAGCGGTCAGGTTTGTGGGGTTGGCGAGGGTGCGGTTGCCGCCGAGTGTCACGCTGAAATTGTTGGCAAGGCTGAAATCAGGCGTGATCGTGGCACCGTCGGTCAGAGCAGAGATCGCACCACGCTGTTGGGCCGTGTAGCTCTGTGCAACGGACAAACCAGCCAACGTCGTGGTGGCGTCGGGCAGTGTGACGGTGCGGTCAGCCGTTGGATCACAGGCAATCGTCAGCTCGTTGGCGTCAGCGGTCGTGCCTTCCAGCACAATCGAGCCGTTGAAGGTGGCCGTGCCAGCAACAGTCAGTGCGCCGTCGAGTGTGGTGGCGCCGGTAACGTCAAGCGTTCCAGGAACATCAACGTTGTCGGTCCACTCAACGCCGGTGCCAGCGGAATCGGTCTGGAGCAGTTGACGGGCGGCGCCATCGGCCAGTTTGCTGACAGCGATTTCGGCGCTAGCACTGATGTCGGCGTTAACAATCGTGCCATCAGCAATCATCGTGCTGGTGACGGTGCCCGTATCGCCAGTCGTGATGACGGTGCCGCTGACATCGGGGAAGGTAATGGTCCGATCAGCCGTCGGGTCGGTGACGGTCAGGTAGGTCTCGTAGGCGTTGGCGCTGCTGCCCTCAAACCCGAAGGTTCCGGTCGTGCCAATCAGCAGTCCGCCTGTGATGGTGCCGCCGCCGGCGCTTAGTTTTTCACTATCCAGCTCCTCAATTGCGGTCTGGACGTTGGTGGCGGAGACGCCGCCGGCTGGCGTGAAGCTGACGTTGCTGGCCACCTGTGCGGTGATGGTCTGCGAAACGTCAATCTCGGTCCACGCCGATCCGTTTGACAAAATGATGTCCGGCGGGCTCAGCGAAACCTGCGGTGCATTACCCGAGGTGATCGTGCCGGCCTCGGAAACAACGAGGTAGTAACGGTTGTTGGCCGTGGCAGCAGCGGGCAATGCTTGTCCAGCCACCAGGCCGATGGCCGTACCTTCTGCGGTTACGGAAGCAACGAGGCCGGTGCCGCCGCCGGAAGATGCGTCGAACGTTCCAGCGAAGACGATTTCACCCACCGAAATACCGATGGGCTGGAACACGTTGCCGTCCCAGAGAAATAGGTCGCGGCTAAGCGGGTTAAAGAAGAATTGGCCGATGTGGTCGGCAGTTGGTTGGGTTTCGCCGATCTTGGAAACGGCGTAGTTGGCCAGCTTCGGGCCGGTGATGCTATTGGCGCCAACGCGGGCAACGTCCAGCGTGCCACTGGTCAGCAGCGCAGCACTGTGGTTGGGCAGGTCGGTGTCGGCAAGCGTGGTGCCAGACGAAACGTGACCTTGGGAATCAACCGTGACTTTTGTGTAAGTGCCAGCCGTGGCGCTGTTGGTGTGGTTGATGGTGCCGCTGCCGTCAACGCTCAGGCCGCTTCCGGGAATAACTGCGCCTTTGGCGACGCTCGTGGCAGCCGGTAAGTCGCTGCTGATGATCGTGCGGCCAGCGGTAACAAGACCTTTGGCGTTGTAGGTGACGACCCCATAGGTGACGTTTGCGGTTACGTCGTTGTTGATCTCAATGACGTTGCCGTCAAGACGCAGACCTTCGCCGTTGATGGCAACACCGCCGCGCTCGCTGGTGGTAGGCAGTGGCAGGTCAGCGCCAGTGATTGTGCGGTAGCTGACGGCGCCAGCATTGGCAGCGGGACCAGCGAGGAATTGGGCTGCGGCAGCCGTGTTATCCAGCGTGGCGCTGATCGTTACGTCGTTGCCGCTGGTGCTAACAACAATGTTGATCGTGCCAGCCGTGCTGCCTACAACAGAACCAACGGAGCCGGCGGCCTTGAAGCTCACCCACGAGCTGCCGTTCCAGATGTAGGCGTTGTTGTCGTCGGTATCGAGCGCGATCTGGCCGGTAAAGGCACCAGAGGCCGGCAGCGTGGTGACGAGATCAACGGTGGATTCGTCGGCCAGCTTGGCGGCGGTTACCGCGTCGTTCTGGATCTTGGCGGTCGTTACGGCGTCGGTGGCCAGTGAAGCAGCAACAATCGAGCCCGAGCCAAACAGAACCTTGGCACTGGGGATTGTGGCGTCAGCAATCAAGGTGGTGGCATTGCCCACCAAGTCCGTGACCGTGATCTTTTTGGTCTCGCTGGCGGAAATGTCGACGATCGGTAGGAGATCGCCCGCTGCAAGGTTTGCCCCCGCTAGGGCTGTTAGCTCGCTAATCCGAAGGTCAGCCATTGCGCCTAAGCCGACAGGGCACTGTTACCACCTAGCTTAGCCGGATCAAACAATGTCTTCCTGTAGGAGCGCGGCAGCAGCGTTTTGCTCCAGCAAGATTTCACCGTCATCCTGTAACAGAAGCCTGTCGGACGGTGTGGTTTTGGCAAGCAGGCGGATAGGGCCGGTCGTTACAAAGTCGGCGCTAATTTCAACGGCGTTTTCTGGTGAAAAGTTGACGCCCGCCTGCGTAATAATGCCGTCGATTTCGTACCAAAGTTCGTCGTCATAGGTGGTTTTAGTGCCGCTTTCGCTGCCGACCTTCAAATAAAACTTGGCACTGAACTTACTGCCGACTTCGGTGCGAACGGCAAGCTGCAGCAGATAATGCGGTGATTCACCAGCAGATTGTTTGGCGTAGGACGGGAGGTATTCCCAAAATGCACGGAAATTGCCGCTGCCGCTGATCAGGCTGGAATACTGCGAACGAAACTGGTCGCCAAGCGCAGTAATGTCCACGGCCTCACGGGTTGTGTTCAGCTCGAAGTACGAGCACTGCGTAAGGATGCGTGGGACAAGGTTGGTGATTCGGACAGCGATGGGAATGTCGCTAGCGATGGAAGTTAGGACAATCGCCTGAGACTGCAGTCCCTCAATGGCTTTGTCGAATGTGTTGTAAAGGCGGATGCCGCCAAGTTCGTCAACGTTGATGTACCAGTGGCCGGCATTTTGAACGGCATTAACGACCCAGCCGCTGGCATCTACAAACGCAAGGTTGGCGCCGTTGGTGCTACGGATTTCAATTTGATCGCCGCTGTTCAGGAAGCCGGAATCAAAATCAAAACTGAATCTGCGGCGGCTGGTATTAACGTCGCCCGGATTGATGACAGACAGTTTTTCGGCAAGCTCAGAGCTACGCCGTAGTTCGACAAGACCGTAGCTTCCGAGGTAGACGCTCATTACAAGGTCGCGGTGGTCAAGGCGCCAGTGCCTTGGAAGTTAATCTGGGCAGTAACAAGTTCGCCAACGGATGCGCCAATGCTCACGCTGGTTATGTAAGCCGTGATGGTTACGTCGTTGTTGCCTGTGTCGCCAGCTAAACGGAGCGTCAAACTTACGGTGTCGGTGCTGCTGACGCCAGAAGTTTTGACCAGTTTGCGGAGAAGTGTGCTGGCGTCGTTGGTGTTATCTGTATCGATGTAATACAGCAGACTGGCCGAGCCACTGAAGCTTTGGACGCCAGGAACGTAACTGCGTTGGGCGTCGCCCAGTGTGGTGGTCTCCAGCGTTTCAAGGTCGGCCTGAAGTGACCAGTTAGTCACCTTGACCAAGGTGTCGGAGCCCAGTAACAGGCGTCCGTCGCGTCCGGTAAAAATCTGGGCCATAGTTCCAGTTTAGAGAACACCGATCAGCTTGACTCGGACGCTGCTAACGCCCGGACGAACTGCTGTGATTTGCGGGGGCTCGGCATAACGCCACGCATTGGCGCCGGTTACGTCGAGTGTGCTGCTGGTGCCGCTCCAGCCAGAACGGACAGCGGATGGCACTGAAAAGGTCTGGTACGTGCCTTGTACTTCGTCAAAATGGGTGACGAACAGGCCGGCGTTGCTGTCGGTGATGTTTTCGTAGTTGAGTTCCAGCGACATGTTGGTGCGCTGGCTGCCGTACAGGATGCGGGTTTCGGCGCCGGATTGGGCACGGAATGACTTGATCGGATAGTCACCCGGATCAAAACTGCGCCCAGTGGGTTGGAGTGTGGGGAAGGCCATCAGGAATCAACCAAGAAACGGGCGGAGTTGGTGACATCCTGTGCAATCACGCTGATTAGGCGGTCATCACACGGGAACTCAGTTGCGTTGATTTGCACCACGCCATCTGCATCCAGCGTAAGTTGTTCCACCTGATAAACGTTCTGGGAAATGGTGGAATTGACCACCGTGAAAACGCTGTTGTACAGCTCGGACTCCTGCACCACGCCGCCGCTGACATTCATCAGAGCTTCGGTCACATCCTCCGATCCTGATTTGTAGTACAAGATGGGGTATTGGCCGTCGGTGAAAGTGGTGGCGCTAGTGATGATGCCGCTTCCGCTGATGCTGCCGTTTTGGGCGGAGCTGTAAGGGTTGGCCTCGGTGACGACGCGGATGTAGTCGCCGGGTGCCAAATCAATGCCGTAAGGCGAAGTCTTGAATTGGATGGAGTGGGTAACTTGACGGCGGATTGACAGGAAGAACCGTGCCACCAACTCGGCATGGGCGCGGCTGGTGCAGTATTGCGTCATGTCAAAAGACTCCAGCGGATATTCGGTGCTGTCGCCTTCGTTCCAGCGGACAACGATGTTGCGCTCTTGGGGCAGTTGGTTTTCGCGTTCTTCACGGAAACGGACAACGGCTTGGAAGTCTTTGCGTTCCTCGGCGGAGATGTAATTCAGCTCAAAACTGTCTTCAAAAATGTTGCCGGCGGTGAACAGTTGTTTGATCATGACCGGATCGGTGCTGATGTCGCCCCCAACGGTTGTAGGCAGTGCTGGCACCAAGCTGAATTTGCCGTCGGAAATGGCGAAATTGCACAGCATGAACGGGGCTGTGTCGGCAATGAATTGGCGAATGTTTACGGTGCTGGCAATCGCGCCATCGAAGAAAAGTTTGTTGGACTTAAGGAATTTGGCCGTGGTAATGAAGTCGCCGGTATTGATGAGGGGCGCACTGTTGACGCTCATGTTCAAAAGGTCGCCAGCACCTGCTACGCGGTCGGTGAGCATGTAATAAACCAAATCGCAGAAGAGGTTGCTTGGCTTGACTTCCGAGGCTTCGTCGGGGTGGAAGCGTTTGACGGGGATGCCGTTTTTCAGCCAGAAACGAACTTGATCCAGTGCTGTGAAATTGCGTGATGCCTTGAGTGCAAGGCCGGCAATCGTCATGCTGGTGTATTCAGGCTTTGTTGGATTGCTGGTGATCTCGTTGACGTAAACAACGGTGTGTTCAGGATTGTTGGCATTGGATTTTTCGACGAGGTTGCCGTACAGGCTGATGTCGGCGTACTGGCTCTGGAACTCGAATGTACGGCCGGGATACGTGTAGTTCTGGGTGATGGTGACGCCACGGGCTTCGACAATGAACTTGGCGCCTACTTGCGTCCCAGGGGTGCGGAAGGGGTTGGCGGCACTAACGGTGACGAGGTAGTCGAACGTGTCGCCGACTTGCCAGTTGTTGCTGACGTAGGTTGGATTATCGGAAATGGCAATGGTGGGTGCTTGCCACAGATTTTTGGCGCCGCTCCAGTGGTTGGGGTCGTAGTAAACAGTGCTGCTGAAAATCAGACGGATATTTTTGCCATCGTCCGTGATGTCGACGGTGGCCGAGCGGTTGGTGCCCACGTTGTAGTTGCGGGCGGGTCCGAACAGTTCTTCGTAAAAACCTTGGCTGCGGCCTTGGACAAAATCGCTGGTGATAACACCGCTAACGCGCCGGCGCTGGCCGATGTTTGTAATCGCAGGACTGGAACGCGGCTGGCGGAATGGATTGTTATTGTCAACCGAAAAGGTAATTATGTACTCGCCAAGGGTGTCCCAGTTGCTGGAACTTTCGATAATGTTTTCTTCAGCAATCGTCCATACAAAGGACTGAGTAGAAAAATGATCTGTAAGTGCAGTTTTGACAAGCCTGTAACGGACTTTGTACCAGCGGTTATTGCTAACGGTGTGTTGGTACTCCGTAATAACAGAAGTTCCGTCGTTGCCGGGGAAGTTGTCGGCAGATCCAACACCTGTACGTTTAGTCAATTCCCACGTAAAGGTGCCGTTACGGCCTTCGGTGTACTCAAATACGGGGTCGGTATACCAAGAAACAAACTCGGATGAAGAGATGCGGGTTTGCGTGCCTTCCTGATCGGGCAACAGAGTTGTGATGCCGACGCTGGTGGGGCGGTCGTTTGTTGTGGTGCGGTCCAGATAGGACGGCAGGCTTCTGAATTCGGAGTTTTGCTGTACGTCAAGTTTGGTAACAAGCTGGCCGACAGAGCTGACTTTGAAAGTGCCGTAAATGGTTTGGTAGCTCGCGCTGAGGACTTGGCGTTCGGCGTTGTTATCGAGTGAACCGCCGTGCATGAGCTGCCAGAACTCAGCGGAATCCGGCGTGTTGCGTCCCAAGTCGGCGCCGTTTTTAGGAATGAACTGATACTCGTATTGCTTTTGGTCGGGGTGCTCCAAGCGGATGTAGTTGTACTGCTCAATCGGTTGATTTCCGACGATGCAGAATTGTTCGCCCAGTGGCTGCCAGTCGTATTCATTGCCCGAGGCATCTACACCGGCGGGGCGCAGAAAGATTGTGAAGACCGAAGCCCGTTTGATGTATGAGCTGTTGGTACCGGAGGCAACCTGAACGCGGCGTTGATCTAGGTTTTCAAGTTGTGCGGGGCTTGGGATGTTCTGGAAGTTGCAGATGCCGTTCAGGCGCTGGAAGACGTTACTGCGGATGCCGATTTCGGTGACTTCACATGGACGGGTGTTACGCACGGTGGCTTTTGCCACTTTCAGCAGCGGGTAGAAGGCTGCTCCAGCGTTGTATTTGTCGGGGGTGTTGTTGTCGTTGATGTAGTTCTGGCGCAACATGTAGTTGGACACCAGACCAATCTTGTTGACGGCTGGTGAGTTGATGTCAATGCACTTGAGTTGGATAACTTGGTCGGCGTTGTCTTCGGCTCGCCACATTGCGCGGCTGCGGCTAATCACTTGCCACGTTGTCCGGCCAATCATGAACAGCTCGCCTATTTGCAGCGCATCATCTGCCGCAATACGCTCTTCGGTAGTGGCGTCGTTGATGTCTTGAACGCTGACTTCGCGGTCGGTGCCTTTGTAAAAGTTTTCTGGAATTTGATTGCGGGCGATCGTAAACGTTGCAACATCTCCAACGCTTACAAAACGCTCTTCGATACCAGTGCTGTCAGACACGCCAACGCCGTTCAGCGCGGTAATACCCATGCGGCGACTGTAGTTTCGGCCAGTACCGTCCATGCCAGTACGCAGCATGGTGGCAAAAACATCGAAACCGCTGGCTAGTTGGTTGTTGGTAAGCGTTGCTTGACCGGCAATTTTGATGCGCTCGAAACTTAAATTGAGTCCCGGATCTTCTTCTACCCCAATGTTGCGGGGCATGGAAATAACGCGCCAGTTGACGCGGTAATGGCTGCCGTTTGCAATCGGTGAGTAGCAGCCAAATTCGGCGTTGTTGCTCAGGCTGTGGGCTGCGCTAAAGCCGGTGTCGTTTTCTGAAATTGCCGTAGGGCAGCTAAAAATGTCGTCGTAGATTTCTGGATCTCCGGCTGCCAGCGTGCCACGGGTGCCATAAACAAGGTTTTCAGCCTTGATCCGTGGTTTTACAAGCGTGGTATTCCGTTTCCAGTAGAAGGCAAAGGTTTCGTCGTAAATAGCGTCGAGTGCGCCGTTGCCGAGAAAAATGCCTTGTAGTGCTGGCGGAGGGTCAATTCCATCGGGCGGGATACCTTCTGCAACACCTTGCTCGCCTACAACAAACAGCAGCTTGACACCTTGCTGGCGCCCGTAGCTGAACATGCGGGACCACACCAGCTTGGGGGTCACAAGGATGCCGCCGGTTGTTCCAGTCCAACGGCCAAAAATGACGGGGATTGGATCGCCGTAGGTAGCTAATTCAGCCTGGCTATCGAAACCAAAGGTAGGTGTAAAGCGTTGGCCGCCTAAAATACTATCTAGGTTAATTTGTGATGTACTCTGTTGCTGACTTTTTAGGGCACTAGGTTTAGGAAGTAAAAAATATGTGACTGCTGATGTAATAGCTCCTACAGCAAGACTTACAAGAATAGATACTAAAACAGCTTCGTTTGTTACATCGGGTACTACATCGTACGCTGCTGGGCGAACTCGGCTTCTTTTCCAGGCCTCATGCACAAAAAAGCGGTATTCGTTTTCGCTTAAACCCGTAAGTTCTAGCAGGTGCCTTTCGTACGGAAGCAAACGGGGTTGATAAAGACGTGCGGCGGCGCCCAGGCGACTGTCTCCAAATAACGGTTGATGTACAGGATCCCGGTCTGCCATGTCACCGCAAATGCCCAATTACTCTCGCGGAGTAACAAGATGTCCCCATCGTACTCGGGTCGTGGGATACGGCGACCCCAGCCAAGCAAATCCCGCACCACTGCACGTTTTGAGGCCGTATACCAGTCTGGATTGAACGGTGGCGTGGCAATGTCCAGCCGCTCCAGCACTGTGTAGACCAAGTGGATGCAGTCGATTTCGTCGCCGCTGCCATCTGCGCCAAGGTGGTATGGGCGCCCGATAAGGTCACTGCAGTCGGACGCCACTGGTTGTGGGGATATTGCCAATAAGACGTTGGCTCAGGCGGCGCATCGGGAACTCGGCGCCAACCGCGTCCAATACCGTGTTCAGGTTAATCACCAGTTCGGCTTCCTTCCATGAGCCGCTGGCCACAAGGCCGTAATACTGGTGGAGCTGGCTAAAGCTGGTGCGGTCGTCGGGGTCCAGCAGCATCACACGGACATGTGCCAGCCAACGGTTGTTGAGGGCCTCTACGGCCCAGTTGCGGCTAAGGCTGTTGTTTGGCAGCAACAGGCTGGCGTCGGTGTTGTCGCCGGTGCGGTTGATCGTGACGCCAGAGAAGCCGAACGGCAAGAAGCCGTACTCGTCGCCGGAATAGGTGATTGTTTCGCTGATAAAAAAGTTCTGGAAGCGTTGGCGGACGTTGCCGTTGTCGCTGAACGTGATGAAGTTGCCGATTGCGAGTTCCATTACATTCCGAGGCGTTTGCGGGTGCTGGTGGAGCTTTGCAGGCGGCGGAGGGTGCGTTGTTCGCCTTGCGCGGCGCCTTGGGCAGCAGCTTGTTGCATACCGCGCTGGAATTGGTCAGCCGTAACGTAGTCCACGCTATTGATGCGTTCCACCGTATAGCGCACGTCGATTGCTCCAGTGGGTGCGGATGCGGTGGCCATGCCGTCGCCGCCGTCCGACCCAGCGGGAATGACGGCTGAGCCGCGGGCGCCAGATGCATAGCGGTTCATGGCCGAGCGCATCTTGCTGGCGGGAATGATGTACTCGGGTTCTCCACCTTCGCCGATTAGACCCATTGTTGGGCGAGTAACGATACCCCCGTCAGCAAAAGCGCGGAAACCGCCGGTCCAGTAAGCACCCTCCGCCGCAACCGGCATAGGAGATGTAATAGATCCGGGTAAATCATTTGCACCAGCTGAACTTGCCGTTCCAGGACTGGAACCGCTAATCATGCCTAATACTGTTTCTAATATCCAAATTTCAATGAGTTTGGCAATCATCTGGGAAGCCATGTCCATAAAGTGGTCGCCTACCCCTTTAAAGAACGCGGCAAGAGCTTCTTGACCTGTCATTGCACCAGACACGAGTCCGCGGAAGGCATCGCGGAAAGAATCGCCTATAGCTTTAGCTCCAGCGATCACCTGGTTAATTGGGTCAGTAAGTGTAGTTAGTTCACCTCTAGCTGCCGCAACAGCATCCTGTAAGCGTTCGGCATCTGTTTTACCCTCACCTGGTCCTTGTGTTGCCCTGTCTCTTATAGCATTTTGTTGATCTTTATAAATTTTTAACTGTTTTTCAAGCTCAACTGTGCTTGCTCCACGGGCTTTAGCTTCTATGAGTGCCAGTTCGGTTATTTTTATTTGTCCATCTACAGCTAATAGTTGTTCAGTTACGAGCTTTTCAAAGTTTGCAATGCGTTCTGCTTCCGCAGGAAGCATACCTTCTCGTATAAGACGTAAGTATGTTTGTCCGTATTGTGTTTGGATCTTTTGCTGTAAAGTTAAATCGGTAAATGGCTTAACAGCATTTCTTACGGCTTCCTGAGCACGCAGTTCTTGTTCAAAACGTCTTTGTGTTATTTCCCTCAATTTATCTTCTGATGCCTGACGCGCAAAACCAACGCGGGCAGCAGCTGTTTTATTTATTAAGTCTTTCTCGCTTTGGTAATTCGCTTGTTCTAAGGCTTTAACTCGATCTCTTTCAATATCAGATAATGTTTTTGTAAGTTCTACTTCAGCGGCAAGAATATCTCTACCTTCAAATAAAAGATCTCTTATAAGATTTTCGGCATTTCCAATTTCAAGTAGTGCGGTATAGTCCGCTTTAAGCTGGGCAGCACGACTTTCAGGCGCGTTACCGCTATATCCAGCGCCTAAGCGTGTCTGGGTACTAAGAGCCCCGGTCTCTTCGCGCAAAGCATCTCGTATCGCTTTTAACTCGGCACGAAGGCGTTTTTCTGTATCAGCACCTCGTCCAGCAGCAATCTGCTCAGGCGTGCGGCCAATAATTTTACTAAATACTTTTTCAATTCGATCCAAAAAAGGTAGTTTTATTAAACTACCTTCTTGCATTTTTGATATAAATCGTGTGGCTAAAGTTAATGCATACGCAACACCTGATACAATGTTTTCCCACGCGCTCAATAATCTATCGGTAAAACGAACCTGACTTGCTTGAGCTACAGATATTTGAATACTTCTATCAGAAACGACTTTAAGCAGCGCAGCTTGCGTTTCAGTCGCTCCAACGGTGCTTAGTTGGAGGGCAAGTTGTTGAGCCGCATCATTACCTATAACTTTTCTAAGTGCATATATAGATTCCAAGGCATCTTTTTCACTTACACCCGCCTTAGCTATCTGCTCAAACGTTTGTGCTCCCCCGACTGGTCCAAAAGCGCGTGCTAAAGCTTCACGAGTATTGCCCTGCCCAAACTGAGCAAACGCTTCAACAAGTTTTACTGTTTCTTCTGTTGTTAGCTGAAGATCTTTAGCTAGTTGTTTTATGTCTTCCCCCGTTGTTATAGTTTTAGCACTTGTTGTATCTAATGAAGCATTAAGTCCTGCAATACTTGTATTAAACTTTTCAGATTGTGTAATTACATCTCCTAAAGCTGTACCAAGAATTGATAGAGCAAATCCGAAACCTCCGCCTAAGAGTCCGCCAGCCAGGCCACCCAATGCACCTCCAGCGGCGGCGGCTGGTCCTTGACCAAAAAGTAAAGGGAAACCGCCACCAATAATTGCACTGCTGATCGCACCGCCGGCGCGCCCTTTCATACTTGAAGCAGCGCGATTATTTGTTTCTGCAGTAATTTTCTGTTCTAACTGAAGTTCTTTTTGTTTCGCTTGTAAACGTCTTTCTATAACACTAGAAATATAATTTTCGGCCATACCACGATCCCGTACTGCTTTTATAGCGGCCTGCGTTTCTTCTCTTCTGGCTGCCTTTACTTTGTTTTCTACAGCTGTAGCCGCCGCAACAGCACTGGCACTCGTTACTCCTGCACCTCCCGGACCCATAGGAGTAGCAGATGCTGCGCCAGCAATAGTGCGCCTTACAACTACATTTTTATTATTTAATTGATCAATAGTTTTTGATACTTGGGTTAATTTACTTTGCAGTTCGTCTAGGTATCGAGTACCTTTTACGCCTATTTCAATGTCGGCTCTGTAGGCCACGGCGCTGCGTCACACTCTGGTACTTCAGTTTACGCCGTAAAAAGCCGCCGGGGTTAGCGGCGGCGTTTGGCCTTGTCGATTTCCTTTTGCTGGTCCTCGTTCAAGATCTGAAAGTAGGCGCTCCAGCCAAGGAGTTCTTCGGCAGTCATTGTGGTGCGGACCTCATGGAGGGTTAGGCCCAACTCTTTGGCGACGCCGAACTGGAGCATGAGCCAGTTGTCCTGGCGAAGCTCCTTGGCTAGTTCTTGGGGTCGATGGGCTCGGCGTCGTCCGTCAGGATTGCCAGCATCAATGCTTGGAGGTCCTTGTCCTTGACTTCGTTTTTGAGGACGTCAACTTCGCCGGGGCTGAAGAGCTTGGCTCCAGATTCGTCGAGGGCCTTGGTGATCAGCAGTTGGAGGGCGAAGGCGTTGGCGTCGTCGGATTTGGCTTGCTTTTGGGCACGCTCGCGCTCGGCCATTGTCAGCGGAGTCACCCACATCTCAAATACGCTGCCGTCAGACAGATCGACGGTCTTTTTGACGGGCTCCAGGTTGGCGGCCTTGCGGAGGCGGTCAATGGCGCGGACGGGAACTGGCATACCAGGAATTGGGGTATGGCACTACTGTAGCGGATTAGAAATAAAAAACCCCGGCGGTGAGGCCGGGGTCACGGTTTCGTCCGCTCGACAGACTATCAGGACTTGCTGAAGTCGAAGGTGGGGCTACCAGCGGGACGGAAGTTGACGGTCACCGATTGGGCGTCGTCCGGGTTGATGTTCAGGCTGGCCGAGGTCAGCACGGCGTCGAAGCTGATCGAGCGGCTGAGGGTCTCGCTCAGGCTGCCACCGCTGTACACACGGTCGGTGTACAGCTTGAAGGCGGCGCCGTTTTGCTGGCGCTGCAGCACATCTTCCACCATGCGGTTGGAGAGGGCGGCGTCTTCGTTGGTCATGTAGACGGTGGCGGTGCCGGAGCCGTCGCCGAAGCCGCTGATGTAGCTGCGGAAAGGCACGTACTGGCCGGGGGTTTGACCGATCGTGGTGACGTCGATCTCGGCGCGGCTGATCTCGAAGCTCCAGTCGCGGACTTGGCCCACGACGGCGAAGTCGGCGTAATAGACCTCGAATTCGTTAGGAGCAGCGACGGTGCCGTCGTCGGTGATGGCCAGGATGGTGCCACCGGCGCTGGTGGAGACGGTCAGCGCACCAGTGGCAGCGGTGTAGCTGAGAACGTAGTAGGTGGTGGCGTCAGAGATGGGGGCAGGCAGCGTGCCGGTGCCGGAACCGCCGGTCTGGCTGTTCACAACGCGGAATTTCACGGGATCGCCGACCTTGAAGTTCAGGTAGGTTTCTACCGTGATGACGTCGGTGCCAGTGTTGACGCCAGCTTCACCGAACGTTCCGGTGGTGCCAGCGGGCTTGTAGTAGAGAGCGCCGGACGTGCCGGACAGAACGGTGGTGGCCATAGGGGCGTACCAAAAAGTGGGGTTTCTGGGCGGGCACTGCCCGGCTTATTACAGGTTAGCGCCTGTAATAAACATTACCTAGGACAACACAGTTGCCACGTAGGAGGTGTCGATGCGCCCCACAAAATGGGGGGCATCTTCGGTAGCGGAAAATGTCGGGCCGTTGATCTCCCCAACGCGGAAAAACACGCCGCTGGTTGTTTTAGCGGTGTCGTTCAGAGTTTCTAAGGCGCTGACGGCAGTGGTTAGCAAAGTCTGGTTGCGGGCGGGACCGCGACCTTTTTCGGTGAAAATGCGAATGATTATCGCTCCACGGGCGTTGTCGACGCTGGAGGTCAGCGTGGGTTCGTTGGTAATGCCGAAGGTGACGTTGACGCGGACGTACTCGGTGGTCGTGTTGGGTGGGACGGCGGTGATATTGTCGAAATAGACCGGCACCGCTGGCACAAGAGCGCCAAACGCTGTTAGCAGCGGGTTTTCGACGGCGGCGCGGATGGCTTGGTAGTTCATAACTTCACATTACGGAGGGACTGGTCCATGTACAAGCTGATGGTCTTGTCGATTGCTCCGCCGCGCAAATAGGTGGTGTACCAGTCCAGTGGGGCGGTGCGTCTGTTGGGGCCGGTGGGATTTACAGCTAGATCGCCGCGCAGGCCGCTAACTCGTTGGCCTCTTTCTGCTTTTTTGATGGGCTCGTATCCCGGATAGCGGTAGTTGCTTTCAACCAAATCGAGAGCCACATCTGCATGGGGAGCTTTGTTAGCTATGTAGTATTTAATTTCCGGCTTGAACTTAAATTCGTCTACGGTAAGGATTGGGGCTTTTAGTCTTTGGGCTTCGCCGGATGCACCAGTGCCCGTAGATACTTTGCTGGCGCTAGCAATTTCCCAAGAATTTGAAAATTGACCCGACCAAGCAGGACCTTGTTCCTGAAGTTGAAGAACGATGTTCTCGGCACTGCGGGCTACGCCGACAATAAAAGGCGCCAGGAAGCCTGCTTCTATGTTTTTTGCAAGGCGCATGAAGTCGTTGCGGCGGCGTGCCATTATTGGGGCCTCGCTATAACGATGTGCAGGACTGGGGCGTCGCCGCGGTAAGTGTTGACGTTGAGGATTTTGGCCTCGCGGGTGACGCCGGCTTGGGTGTACTGGATGCGGTCGGCCTCGGTGGGGTAGTACGTCCCAAGCTCGCTGCTGCCGAAGATGAATTTGACGTCGGTTGCTTGGTACAGACCTTCGGATTCGCGGGGTGTGACGCGGGTGATGACGGCTTTGACCGTGACGGTGGTGTCGGCGCCAGTGACGTTGCCGGTGGTGGGGTCGTAGGTACGCGGGGTGGTGGTTTTGATGTACGTGATGTTTTGGCCCCAGTCCGAGTCCGCTAGGACTGAGGTGGGAATTGGGGCGAAGGTATCGTCGATTAGGCCCATGTCATCCTCGGAAGAGGCGGACGGCGTAGTTAGCGGCGCCGCCCATGCAGTAGGGGCCTAGGTAGGTCTGGAGCCAGGGGTAGACGTCGAAGACGTTGTTGATGACGCCGCTGGTTTGGCTGGATTTGTTGTATTTGACCTTTAGTTCGCCCAGTTCCACTTGGTCGTAGATGCCGGTGGTGCCGGTGCTGCCGGTGATGGCGTCGGTGTCGTTGGCGAAGGCGCGTGCCAGCTCGTAGGTGGCGGTTTTGATGCCGTCGGGGATTAGGGTGCAGGCGAGGTCGATGCCGTCAACCGTGTAGTTTTCGCGGGGCCACTTGAGGGCTTGGGTGTCGGTGCAGCGGTCGCCGTAAAAGCTGAGCGCGTCAATCCAGCGGGTGGCGGAAATGAGGGCGCGGTTTTTCTGGTCGGTGGTCTTGCTGGTCCAGGTGCTGGAGTCGGGCACCGTTTCGAAGTAGGAGTCGGCGGCGGCCAGCGTCACGTAGCTGTTGGCCGAGGCCCCACCCACTGTGGCGTCAATCGTGGCGGGCACGGCTCAATACAGTCTTTTCTTGAGTTTAGCTCCAGAAGTAGATCTTCTTGTTTTTGCTGGTGGATTGAGGATTACGGCGTGGTAAACCTTGCCACCGGTCATTTCAATGTCGGCTTGGGCTTCGGTGTGTTCGCCGTAGGGGACGTCAATCATCCGGCGGCAGTTATCCTGTAGTACGAAAAGACGGACTTGTTTCATGACTCCGCGTAGATCAGCCGCCGTGGACTCCAGCGTAGAGACGCCGGAAGTGCAGAAGGTGGATGCCAAGCAGCCTCGGGTGTGGGCTGATGTGGCCAAACAGATCCAGGTGATGCGGGGTGAAGGGGCCTCGGTGCCTGAGATTTGTGAAAAGCTGGAGGTTTCTTATGTGCTGGTGAACCAGCTGATTTTGCAGTCGTACAAGATGGCGATTGCAACGGATCAGGTTTTTGAGAGGCAGGAGAAAATGCGGTTGGGGATTGAAGGATAAGAAAAAAGGGGCTCCGAAGAGCCCCTTTCCTTTTGGTCCGTTGTCTATCAGTAGACGGTGGAGTCGAAGGGGGTGTTGACCAGCAGACGGGCCACGGGCACCATTTTGGTGGTGCTGTAGACCAGGTTCCAGCTGGCGGTGGCGGCCAGGTTGCCAGAGCTGGAGGCGTTGGTGGGGTTGTCGCCGTTGGCGGCCCACTTGGTGCCGGTCACGTGGTAACCGTAGTGGTAATCCACAGCGATCACGTCCTGCATGGACAGGATGTTGCGATCGGCAGCCAGGCGCAGGTCCTGTTGGATGCCCTCGGAGATCACACCAGACTTGAACAGGTACACCGGGTACTTCACCAGGTGGGTGGCGGTGCCACCGGTCAGGTAGGTCAGCTGGTCGTCGATCACAACCTTCAGGCCAGCAAAAGTGGCCACTTCGGGTTGGGTCACGCCCACGCCGCCACCGCCCCAGGTCACGGCACCAGCTGCGGCCAGAGCGGAAGTGCTGAAGGTCAGCATCCCGACTTGCTGCAGGTAGTAGGCCACGGCGGAGTGCATGGCGATGGAGTCAAGCTCCTCGCCGCGCTCACCCAGCTTGTTCTTGGTCTTGATGACGTTGGCGACCGAGATGTAGTTCGCCTCGGTGGCGGTGGTGGTGCCGGTGGCGTCCACCTGGTTGGGGCCGAGCACGCCAGCAGCAGAGATGCCACCGAACAGACCCAGCAGTTGGGCCTTGAGGGTGGAGGTCTTCAGCTTGTTGATGGCGGCGGTCAGCTGGTTGCGGACGTGAGCCAGTGGATCTGCACCGGAGCCGAGTTGCGAGAGGTCGTCGGCGGCGTAGGCGAAACCACGATGCAGAATCGTCATGATCTGCTCGTCGGCGGTCGACTTCTGAGGGGTCAGATAGCCGGCGCCAGAGGTGCCCCAAGCGGCCGAGGAGAGGATTTGCTCTTCGGTGGGGTTGATGGGGTCGAAGAAGGGCACGCGCACGCGGGTGCCGCCGCTGCGGGCGTCAAGAGCAGCGTTGCGCTGCACGATGCCGCTTTGGATCCACTTCGATTGCTCGAAGATGCCCTCGCTGGTGTAAGCGAGGAATTCGGGACGTGCGACGAGATCCGACAGGAATGTACCGCCGGAATAGTTTTCGAGAGAAGCAGCCATTGTGGGCTCCTAGAAGAGGTTTGCGGAGTGCGCCCCACAGGGGCTAGTTGGCGCCTGCCTCGGCTTTCAGCAACCTGGCTTTGTCGGGATCTTTTGCCAGCATCATCATCTGTTGGGTGATGTTCCAGCTGTCCTTAGACCATGGGTTGGATTGGCCGGGAAGGGCGGTGGCGCGGGCACTACCCGTGACACCCATACCAGCGCGGTTCGTGGCGGCAAAATGATGCTCGTAACCGCTGCCTGGATTTTTGAGGTTGGCGATGTACTCGCCAATCGGAACTTCCACGCCGCCGACATAAGCCACAGGCTGTCCTTCTTTGGCGCGTAAGTTCTCCTGCACCAAACGATACAGCTGATCGGGTGCAAGCGCACCAGCAGAAGAGAGTTGGG
>Ga0208926_1000110_pt1 | contig 15374 bp, 37 predicted proteins | sample Colrivmeta1449B3_FD_187630 | JGI IMG/M metagenome (GOLD analysis project Ga0208926, IMG submission 187630) | Estuarine microbial communities from the Columbia River estuary - metaG 1449B-3 (SPAdes) (version 2) | ecosystem: Environmental > Aquatic > Marine > Intertidal zone > Estuary | place...
GTATTATTGTATTTGTTGGTTTAAGTATGATTTTATTCAAAGAACCATTGACACTAAAAACATTAACGTGTTTAATGTTAGCGGCAAGTATTTTATTAGTTCAAATATTTTGGAAATGATAAGAAAATTAGAGACGGCTAAAGTTGGTGAGGACTTATACGAAATAGTAAAGAGGTTACCAATACAAAAGTTTAGTAGAGAAATAACCGGTGAATATGCAGATACATTAAAACAATACTATGGTGTTGAAAAAATATTGAAATTTAATCAAACAATGGAATATTTATTTGTGAATAAGATTGAGGACTTAGAAATAATACCATGAGAAAAATAGAATCGGTTTCGGTAAATAATTTTTTAGAATTAAAAAAAGAATTAACAAATTCATTAGAATTTTTAGATAAAAACTTTAAAAAAAGAGAAAATAATCCAGAGTGTATTAGAATATATGATTTATTAGATACCGATACATCCTCTTTAAAAGAATTTGATTTATTTAAACAATCTATTTTAAATAAATTTGAACTTACACATTTACAAATAGTAATATATTGTCCGTTTTCATTGACAGGATTTCATATAGACGGAATGGTTAACAGGTATATTATTCCAATAAATTCAAGTGAAAATTCTATAAACTTGGAAGCAGATATCACACATACCATCCCACGTCTAAATGATTATAATGAATATTTACAAGAATATTCTAATGATTTTAAATCGGTAACGAGTATTCAGCAATTACATTTAGAGGGTTGGTTTAAAGATTTTTCACCAAATAATAAAATTTATAGACTGGCTGAAAATGAATGTTGGGAGATAGGTCAAAATCCACATACTCACATTAACATATCATTCTACCATAGAATCATAATTGTATTTGATACAAAAAAACGAATAAATGAAAACTAAATTATTTGACCCTGTATGGGTACCTGGTGTTCCTTCTGCCGAAAATCTAAAAGAAAGGTTAAATAATCATTCTCAATTTCAAAAACTAACATACGATACCATTGATGAGTTAGAGCAGAAAATAAAAAAAATGGGATTTGTAGATGTTTCCGAACTTTTACTTTGGGATGAAACCGAAACACATAAAATTTATATTTTTAAATTTAATAAAAACGAATCTGGTAATTTAATAAAAATATTTTTTTTACAACTTAATAGAAATAATATACATAATAAAAAAATTATATTTATAAATCCAACTGAAACCTGTGCTAGTGATTTTGAAGATATTTACACCAATGATAATTATACATTTGTTATACCTTATATGTGGCATGAAGTCGGTACTAGATTGTATAGTAAATCAATGTATGATGGGTTGGTAGTATATCAATGGGAGAAATTTCAAAAAATTTTACAACAAAATTATAGGCCGTTTTTATTATCACATTTGGTAAGGAGAGGACATGCACGAAGATATGATTTCTTTAAAAAAATGCACTCATTTCAAAATAAAAACTTTTTAGTTAATTATTTTAATGCTAATTTAACAGCAAAAGGTGAACGAGATGAAACAAAAGAATTAGAATTTTATGAAAGGGATGGTATTCAATTTCCATATTCCTCACATGAAGTTGTTGAACCTGTAAAATTTCATGCACAATTTAGTGGAAGTCAATTTATGTTTACTAATATATGTTTATTGAGTATGTCTAAATTCAATTTAGTTGTTGAATCAAATACCGGAACCGCTGGTGTGTTTACTGAAAAAAGTTTATTCCCTTTCATAACAAAAACAATTCCTATTTTAGTAAATGGAATAAATCATATTAACTTTTTAGAAAAAATGGGATTTCATACATTTGTCGATGAGTTAGGAATTAGAGAAGCTCAATATAATTCATATAATCCTGGTAATGAAAATAATGATGTATATTATAAACCCTATTTTGATTTGTTGGACAGAATAAACAATGGTGAATTTGATAATTTTTATGAAACACAATTGGATAAATTAGAACATAATTATAAACTTGCATTGGATATTCAGGCAGGTAATTTTGAATATTAGTATTATGGCTGAAGTAATAAGAATGCCCAGATTAACTGATACAATGGAGCATGGTATAATTTTACAATGGTATAAACAAATCGGAGACCAAATAAAAGTTGATGACCCAATTGTTGAAATAGAAACCGATAAGGCAGCAATGGATTTGGATAGTTATTGGAAAGGGTATTTGTTATATCAGGGAGGTCAAAATGGAAATGAAATAAATGTAAACGATATATTGTGTATCATTGGTGAACAAAACGAAAATATAAATGATTTATTTAGATAGTAAAGAATCCGTAAAGATAGCAATTGATAATGATATTTTAAAAAATAAAAGAGTATTAATTGTATTTGGTGATAGTTGGACAAATAATACTTACTTACAAAATTATAGAACTTATCCTAAAAAAACTTGGTCATATCAATTAGCAGAGAAATTAAACTACCATGTGGTTTTAAATATTTCTTGGGATGGTGGCTCGAATGTTGAAATATTTGAACAATGTTTATTAACGATGTCGTTATATGAAGATTACGAATTTAATAAATGTAAAATAAAAGAATTGGGATGTGTTGATATAAAAGTGATAATAGGGTGGTCATCACAAATAAGAGATTTCAGTCCGATACATAAAATATTTAGACCATTTAATGTTACAAATATACCTTATGTCAGTTTTGGAGAGGAAAGTGTTTTATCAAAAACTTATTTTAAATTTATAGATAAAATAATGAGAAAAGAGTTGTATCAATATACGACGCAGGTTCAAATAATTTTATTACAAGAATATTTTAAAAATCATAATATTGATTTCTATTCTTTTATGGCATTCACACCGTTGGTTGAAAATGAATTACAAAATACCGAATGGGATTTAAGAGAACATATCGATAGTCATAAATTTTATGGATTGTATTCGGATATTAATAGTATGGCTCAAAAATTAAATAGTTTAATCAATTCGGATATAAAAAATGAATTTGTATTTGACCAACCCCATTACAATAATACAAATTTTATTTCAATATTTTCTAAATTCTTTAATAAGAAAAAAGAATACAAAGATTTTTTAGAATTACAAAATAAATTAAAAATAAAAAGTGATTATCATATAGAAGATGGACACCCGAATGAATTGGGATTAAAAGTCATATGTAATGAATTATTTCAAATGATTGATACTTATTCTTATAAAAATTTAATATGACAAAGAGAGAAACCAAATCCGCTAATCGTAAAACAATGGCCAACAAAACGAGAAGTGAACAATTAAAAAAGAAAAATTATCGTAAACATACATAAAATTCTTGCATGCCATGTGAAATGGGATGTCTCTTAATTGAGGTGTCCCATTTTTATTTGGTAATATCAAAAATTTGTTGTATATTTAAGTATTAAAAAGAAGTTATGTTAGATAAGTTAGTAGACCTATTAGTTAGGTTTGGTATGGATATGTTACCATTTGTTATTATAGAACAATGGAATGGTGCAGTTCAATTAAGATGTGGAAAATTTATAAAAGTATTATCTCCTGGTATTCATTTTAAGATACCATTTTTTGATTCGGTTATTGAATGTCCTGTTATTACTCAATCAGTCAATTTGCCCTCACAAACCCTAACTACATTAGACGAACAAAGTATTGTATTAAAATCAATTATCAGATACAAAGTAAGTAACATACAAACTTATTTATTAGGAGTGATGCACGCAAACGATGTTCTAATTGATACGACGCAGGGTATAATTAGAGACGTGGTTGAAATGACAACATGGCCTGGATTAGTGGATGTAAATTCACAAATAACAAATGAAGTTAAAGAATATGTAGTTAGGTGGGGTATTGAAATTGAAGCAGTAACAATAACAGATTTGGGATTAGTAAAAAGTTTCCGTATATTTGGAGACGAAGCACACAAAACAACAATATTACCAACCGATATATAATGGATAAAAGATACGCAAAACAAATAATAGAATGGGCAGAGGATGCAAAAGAAACCTTAACCATTCGTAAAGAAATTATAATAGATGAAAATGTTACCGATGAAAAATTAGGTAATATTATTCGTATGATGTATAAGGCAAAAGTGGAAACACAAAATGAAACAATTTTAAAAACAAAACAAAATTTAGAAAAATGAAAAAATGGGAAATAGCAAACAATAGAACACAAATAAATAAAGATATAGTAAATATACTACCTTTTATTAAAGTATGGTATAGTAAAAATTACTTTTTTGAAACAGGAGTATTTACGCCAGCATTTGGAATAGCAATTAGTTGGTTAAAGTGGAATTACTATTTAACAATTCAACAAGGATATAAAAAATAATGAAATCGGAAAAACTTATGGCACTTTACAAACGAAAAAAAGAATTGCAAGAGCAAATCATTTATTGGGAGAAATTTCAGGGAGTGAATTGGTTAGGTAAATGGGGCAGAAGTGTTAGGTTAGAAGTATTAAAAGAAAAGTTTGCAAAGATAGAAAAACAAATAACAAAATCAAAAAATAAATAAGTTATGGAATTAATTATAACATTAATAGTATTGATTATAATATGGTGTATTGCATTTATGGTAGGTAATAAACAAGGCACAAACCAATTAATCAATCAAATTAAAAAGGATGGTGGGTATTATGATATGGAATATACATCATCGGTATATCCAATTTTAGACCCAACAAGTTCATTAAACGAAGTACCCAAAGAATTATTAATGGGTGGTGATATTGAAAGGACACTACATATTGCCGGTATCAAAGAAGCAACACCTGCGAAAATAACAGAATGGGAAAATGAAAGGAGAGCAAAAGTTGAAACTAAAACTGAATTATCTATGGATAGTTTATTGAGTAAGTTAAATAAAACGGACTTACAAATTAAAGCAGGTATAATAGAAAATACGGATAAAACAGGAGCTGATATTAAAATTGAAGTGAAAGAAATTGACCCGATTGAAGAATTGAAATTGAAAACGGATGCTGCAAGAAAACAACATGAAAGGGAAAGGCAGGAACGAATTAAAATTGACTTTGATGCATTAAATTTTAGTAGAATATCCAATGAAGCTAGAAAACAAATAACTGAAATAGTAAAGCAGGATTTGGAAAATAAAATAAAACAAATTGAAAAAAATACTCCTGAAATAAATGAAGATACAAAATCGGAAGGGGATTTTATGTATAATTGGATAAGAGAAAAAAGTGGAAAAAAAGACCCCGTATCTAAAAAAAGAAAACCCAAAACTACAAAAGAGTGGGAGGATGAATTTGATATTGGAGGAAATTCGTAATATATGAAATGGATATTAATTTTATTACTACCATTTTCAATATCAGCACAAACATACGATACTACCTGTCAAATGATTTATTATCAAAAGAGTTTAATAAAGAAAGGTAAAGTTGAATTGTATGGTTACACATCATATGATTTGTGGTGGGCAGATGAAAGTGGAATGGGTATAACAATAACAATACCTAATAAAAGAAAAAAGAAAAAACATAAACATTGAGTTGGACTTGCAGATATTGTGGTAAAGATACATCGGATATCGATTATGATTATTTGGATGGATACGACCATTTATCATGTGCACTAAATAATAACAAAATGAAAATAACAAATTTGAAAATAAGTAATCCTGAAAAGATTAACACAAAGAATCTATGTTTAGATAAGTCAACGATTGATATAAACTATATGGGACGCAAACATAAAACAAAAGATTATGGAAATGTCGGATGTACCTTTTATGAATTTATAGCTACAAAAGATTACAATAGTCAATCTACTATATTTCAAATAGAGGATGAGATAAAAAACAACAAAGTTGAAGTTACCATATTAAAATCTGGTAAGATGACGATTGATGAATTTTCTATTGAATTGATAAAAGATAGGAGTAAGTTGATAAACAAAATGATTGAGTGGGTAAACGAAAAAGTATCTTAATATGAAAATAAAAGGTTGGGAAAAAATAAGTGGATATACATACAAAGGATATACAATTGTTAATCCAATACATAATGCACATGAAACAAAGTATGAAGCAACTATATTAAATTTGAATTTGCCACAAAAACCAAAATGGGAATTGCATGTATTAACACCTGCACATAAATTCAAACAAGATAATCATTTTAGTATTACTATGTGGGATGACCAGAATTTTCTTACAAGACGGCAAATAACAATTCAAAGAATGAGGTCTATTTCAAATTTCAGAAATGAATTTGAGGAAATGGTTGACGAGTTATTGAAAATACAATTAATATCGGCACCACGTATTAGTTCTTTAAATAGTGGAATATCCAACCATGTAAATAATAGTGGGACTACGATACCATATGGACAGCTGATTCAAAGTATAAAAAATTTAAATACAATTAACTAACAATGCTAACAATAAATAATTTAAACAAAATAGTTAGATACCCAATAGGATATTCCTTTCGTGTGAAGTCAATGGTTTGTGGGCATACAAATTATCATATCAGTTTAATAGATGGCAAAGGTCAATGTAGAGACTTAAAACTTAATCGTATGAAAGGTAGACGAGATAAATACACACTATCACACGGCAACCATTTTTTATATTTGAAATTTTCAGACATACACAATTTAGATTTTTTTTGTAAACAATTAAAAAGATTGATATGTTAAAAATAAAAAACATACAAACAATAATAGGACAAGAATATAACGAAGTCTTTAATATTATTGGAGTTAAAGAACATAAAGACCACTACGAATTTACATTAGGATATGATGCTACTATAAAACCGGCAGTAGAAACAATATTACTACATAGAAAGCAAACCGATAACGGGATGTATATAATGGAGTATAACAATAAAACCCTTTGGTTAAATACGAATGAGTTTGATACTACGGACAAAATTATCATTTGCATGCAGACTATCTAATTTGGTAAAGTGAAAAATTTGTCGTATATTTACTATATGAGTATAGGATATGCATGTATTAACCTTTCATTAGGTAAAAAGATTACAACGAATAGAACAATGGTTAAACGAACTTTCATAGCAAAGGGAGTTGACTATGTATCGGATTTGGTATTGCAGAATGTTGCAGACCTCGAACGAATTATAGACTGGAACGAACAAAACGGAATTAAAATGTATCGCATGAGTAGTGAGATGTTTCCGTGGGCAACTGAATATGAATTTACTGAATTAAAAGATTGGAACGAAATACAAAAGATACTACAAAGATGTGGTGAAAAGGCAACAATGTATAAACAAAGATTATCATTTCACCCCGGTCCGTTTAATGTATTAGTATCACCAAAAGAAAATGTGGTATTGAATACAATTAAAGATTTAGAAGTGCACGGCAGAATTATGGACGCAATGGAATTATCTAAAACACCTTACAACAAAATTAATATACATTGCAACGGAGTTTATGGTGACAAGATTGCAGCAATGGATAGGTTTTGTACTAACTTTGACAAACTATCTAATTCAGTTAAGACAAGACTAACAATTGAAAATGATGACAAAGCAAGTATGTATTCAGTTAAAGACTTAATGTATATTCATAGTAAGATTAACATACCTATTGTATTTGATTATCACCACCACACATTTAACACAGGAGATTTGAGTGAACGAGATGCATTGGCATTAGCAATTACAACGTGGCCGAAAGGTATAACACCGGCAGTTCATTATTCCGAAAGTAAATCATTACATGAAAACAATACAAAAATTAAAGCACAAGCACATTCCGATTATATTACAACCCTCCCCGATACATACGACATGGGTGTGGACATTATGGTTGAAGCAAAACAAAAAGATTTAGCAATATTAAAATTTATATAAAATGAAAAACTTAATTATAATAGGGCATCCTGATAAAAGGAGTTTCTGCTACAATGGTATTAAAAAAACTATTGAAGGGTTTTTAAAACAAAATAAAGAGGAAACGTGTGTAATTGATTTATACAAAGAAAATATAACATTTGAATTTTCAAAAGATACAATCAAAAGATACAAAGAGTTAATAACATGGGCAGATAGGATTTATATTATATCTCCCGTATGGTGGTTTAGATGCACACCTGCAATGGAGGCATTCTTTGACCAAATATTTACGCCGGGGTTTGCATATAAGTTTACACCCGTTACAAAAGTGTATGGATATCCGACACCTTTATTGAGTGATAAAAAAGTTAGAACTTATTTGACACATGGAGCACCTGCATTGCCCGTATTAACAATGTATTTTAATTCAGTTAAATTGAGGTTGGTTATGGGAGTTTATTCTTTTGTATTTGGTTGGTTTAAAACAAAGACTAGACAATTTTGGAGTGTGCCGTTTGTTTCACAAAATGAAAGGTTGGTATATTTAGAGAAAGTAAAAGAGGATATTAAAAGGGATTTAAAAAAATAAAAATTATGAAATTAGAAGAATGGAAAACTCTATCCCAAGAAGAAAAACAAAAGTTTTGGGAAAATGAAAAAAACAAATTAGAAGCTGAGAAATTAAAATTAGCTGAAGCAATGGAGTTGGCTAAAGAAGATTAAAACTAAAATTGACTAGTATGAAAATAATATACATGCAAAGGACAATTGAAATGATTGTTAAAAATGAAATTGAATTGTCAGCAGATAGTTTACTCAATACAAAACCGACAAGAGTTGAAACACACAAAGAACAAAACTATTTAGTATATGAGTTTGACAATAACGAACTATAAGAAATTAGAAAGTTGGTCACATAATTATAAAGAGTTTATGATAGGTGAGGTAACCGAAAACCAAAATGAATATTGTTTTAGAGTGGGATATAACGGCATACCTTATACAATAAAGATATTTAGACAGGGAACAATAACAAAAGAATATGAAGTAGTATTAAGGGATGGAGCAGATATTACACAATACGGCAGAGAATGGATAGCAGGTAGAAAATTAAAATCATTAGAACTAACTGCATTAATATTTGAAGCATTGATAGTAAGATTTAAACCAAAAGCACAAACACAAACGAATAACAATATAAACTATTTTCCCTCTTAATAACAAAGGGCGGGGGTTGGGGGCAAGTCGAATTAGGAAAATTTTTTTGATAGTCATGCAAAACATAAAACAAAGTTGAATAACAATATAAAACAAAATAAAATGGAAAGGTTAAAAAGGATTTGGAATGTAGTATGTGTGCCAACGGCATTTTTCTTAGGAGCATTAAATATGTGGATAGGTGAAACGGCAGTAGGTTGTTTATTTATTCTATTTGCGACAAACGAAACTATAAACAATAAAACAATATAGTATGAGAGTAGAATTTGGAATGAGTGTATTTAGTAAACGAGAAACACTATTAGGATTAGAAATTACAACGCACAATGGAGTGAGTGTAAAGGATGGCGAGTTATGTAGTGAACGAGTAGTGGAATTTAGTATTGGAATTTGCTTTGCGATATTCACAATAGGTTTCGTTACATTGGGTAATAAGATTGAAACGCCGGATAATGTATTGAAAGCAATGAAGGCATTTGAAAGTGAATTAGAAAAGTAATATGCAACATCTAAAACTATATCCCGATACAATAGGATTGACATATAGACCGACTTGCGTAATATACAAAGGTAAAAGGTATGACGCACCCGTATTCCTTACTACATTGCAGAGTGTGGATTATATTGTAAACCTATTGAGAACGGGTGAGTGGAAAAACTAAAACAAATTTGAAAAGTAAGATAAAATAAATTCAGCAAGGAATGATTAAGATAGTAGTATTAATAGTAGTAGGTATAACACTTATAGTAAGTAGTATAATAGAATGGAATAAGGATATAAAGAGAATAAAAGAATTAGAGAATAGGTTAGAACAATACTATAAGGAAAGGGAAAAAAGATTAAAGGATAAAAATATGCTATAAGATATGTTAACAATAGAAAACAAACATACACTAATCAATCAAAGAATAGTATTGAATGTAATAAGACCTGATTTAAGGGGAACTTACTTTGTATATAATATTTGGGATGGTTGGGGTGATACTCGTTACGATATACACATGCGACATATAAACAAATTGCATAGTGATGTGGAATTGGTACTATTAAGGGTTAAAACGGGTAAGGGTTACACACTTTGTAATAAGAATAAACCAAAGAATAGTATGTTATTGAGTAGTGAACAAATAAAACATAAACAAACATTTTTAAAAGCTATTGAAGTAGTAATGATAATGAAGTAATATGAATGTAAGTATAAACGATATTAAAGAAATAGAAACCCAATTAAGTATAACACTAACGGATTTGCAAAGGGATAAGATACTTAATGAATACAATACTATAATAGGGGATAGGGCAGAAAGTTGGGATGAGTTAATAGAACTTTTAATCGTAAAACAAGCTACAATCCAAATACTAAAAGATAAAAATAAGTAAGTATGAATAATAACGAACTAAAAACAAAAGATATAGTAGAGGGTATAACCTTTATATTAATGTGTATTGCGATAATAGGTATGGTATGTGTATTATATGAAGTGAATGAATTAAAAGGATTGAGTAAGGGTGCAAGTAATTTTAGGAGTATAGCAAATCAAAAATAGAATGATAATAAGAATAATGATACTAATGTGGATTGCATGGATGGTTGCAAGACATATAGATAAAAAAAGATAGTATGAGTAATAAACATCAAATAAAAAATATATTCCTTATACACAATCTAATAAACGGAATAAAACAAAAAGGATTTGCAAGTCGTGCAACATACATCTACTTGAAAAAATTATATAGTAAATAAGATAGTTGGTATATCAATCAATACTATATCAAAATAAATAATGTAGTGTTAATTTGTGGGTAAAAGTGGTAATTTGTGTTAAAGAGTGGTAAAATGTTTATGTATCAAATTAAAATCGTTACATACTTACACACTACAAAGAAAACAAAACACTATAAAAGTATATCAGGGAATGAATTTATATCCCACCCTTGCGTTCTGCGAAACAATTTTTTTTCCTGAGTAGAAAATATCTGCGATAAAATAAATTCGGTGAGTGGTCTGTAACCCTTTGCCTGTATGGATTGCCGGTCATGCGCAGTCTAACTATTAAGATACGAAAAATTATTGACATTGCCAAATCCTTACTGGCATTGAGTTTCATCTAACATATCAATTGATTCATTAGAAATTATTTAAGTCAACGTGGACTCGAAATAAATAATCTTTAAAATATACTGGATTCATTAGAAATTTACTAAATGCATAACTCATTGATAATCAATGTGCCGGCGTAAAGCACTGGTAATCAACGCATTAGGAATCAAAAATTCTTTATTGAGTATCAACCAGTTACATATATTATTTTTTGTTATGCCCGTAACTCGTTGATAATCAATAATAAATCTTTTCAAAATATTTGGTAGATTCGGGATATTGTCGTATCTTAGTGTATTGAGTTGAAAGTATAACTCCTCACATAGTAAAAAATTATAATATGAATAGTAGAATGACAAACGAATTTACCGAAACCGCTTTTAATACATCTCGTAATGAGAGACCTATTTATAGGAATTTTGCTGCGAGTAAAATGTCTCAATCGGTTAAACCAAAATCAATGGTTGAATTTACTGACTTTATGGGTCGTAAACATATCGTTGCGGTTCGCAATAATACCGAATTGAAAAAACAAATGAAGTTTTTTGGTATGTTGAAAAAAGAAGCTACTACGATTAAACAAATTATCTCGCAATATCCTATCAAATTGGGTAAGGTTGAAAAACGTTTTATCGCAGAGTGTAAAAGAGAATTAAAACAATTCGGTTTAACGAAAAAAGCTATTGATATAGTGTTAGGATAATCTAACACTATTTTCGTTTAAAGTAATTAAGTAAAGTAAAAATAAGAATATGAAAAGTAAAGTAAACACAAAGTCTCTATATGAGATTAAGAAAGTCAAAAGAGTTATGAGAATGAAGTCCGAAGGATTTGAACCTACATCTTTTGAAGTATATAAAGTATCAGGTCCTAATAAATTTAGGAAATACTTTGTAAGTCGTAAAGACGCTAAGTCATTCATTGATGGGTATACCGATACCAAAATGACATTAGGAATAGTAAAAAACATTATGAACGAAATTAAAATGAAATAGTATGTATAACGAAAACGAAATAACACTAACAATGACTAAGAAACAATTAAAGTCAGTTGTATCATTGATGGGTATCGCATTAGAAACCGATTGTAAACCAATGAATGATATGAGTAACAAAAAATTAGAAAATCTATCAATACTATATCAAGTCTTAAAGGATATGTCAAAACAAGCAAAATAATATGATAACAATAGGAGAATTTTTAGTAATATCAATCGTATCAATTTTAGTATACGCATTAGTCAAAACAATAATACAAACCATTAAAACAAAGTAATATGAATAACATACCAACACATAACCCACATACATTTGACGGATTCGATTCACCTCGTGATATTTGGGAAGAGAAAGTAGGATATGATTCTGCGAATAAGAAAATGATTGCAAAGGTATATAAACACTTATACAATGTAATGGAGTTCACAACGAAACCATCGTGGGTAAAGATAATTACCGAAATGTTAATCGAAGATAATAAATTGGGTAAGGTAAGTCTTAACGGATACTATTCAACCATACGCACTAACTTAAAAGACATTGGAGTAATACAATACAACGGACGTAAGGGATTGAGTAAAGGGCCCAATTGGGATAGGTTCTTTGGTAACGAAGATTGGAGTTGGTTTATAACTAACACAAATAGTGGTGGGTATGGCACGATTGTAAAATAATAAAATTAATTAGTATGAATAGAAAGAAACGAAACGATAGAAACCACATAGTATATGAAATAGTCAATACTGAAAATGGTAAGAGTTATATTGGTATTACTGCCGCAATAGGTAGACGCTTCCACTACTCTGCTAAACTAAGACTACAAAAACATTTCAGTCGAGCTCGTAAAGAGAATAAGAATTGGGCACTATATAACGATATGAGAGAGTATGCACAAGAGGTATACGACTTATTCATCGTTAAAGTAATAAGAGGTAAAGCTGCCGCACACCAATACGAAACAAAGCAATTGCAAAAGTTTCATTATGAATTAAATTCAACACACTAAAAGATAGTATATGAGTAAAGGTCAAACGGATAATGAATTATATGAAGCATTGATTGAGTTAGGATATGATTTCGGTGAAATAGATACCGATGATTTTGACGAGGATGGATTTGCAGAGACAGCAGTCAATTTAGGATATCGCTGGAATGAGACTAAAAAGGAATGGTTTAACAAATAAATTAAAGTATATGAGTAAGAGTAAAGTAAAAGAAATCAAATTAGGTAAGAGAGGTTACAAAGCCATAGTAAAGAATAAGAAATTCAACTTTGGTGATGGCAAGCACATCTATGAAGTGATTGAGTTATCAGGTCCCAAGATGGACAAACCACGTATCTTTGTCGACGAGGAAAGTGTTCGCAAGTATGTAGGTGATATCGAAGTCGAAATGAAAATGGATAAGTTAGAGAATAGCTTAATCAAAAATGTATTAAGCAAGAAGGATAAAAAAGAAGTCCTTGCATCCAAAGAGTTAAGCGACATGGTGCCGGCGTTAGAGGTATTAGTGGATGCTAATTTTAGAGACATGAATGCAAGAAGGCCGGAAGATACGGATAAATAAAAAGATTGTCGGCGTGGGGGGGGTGTGTGTTTAATAAACCACCTCACGTTCGACATAATATTAAATAAACAAAACAAAAGACATATGTCAAAAGCAAAAACACAAAGATTGCCAGGTGGAACTTGGAGATTGAACAAATCAAGATTGGAAGGAAAATATTTTGTACAGTTGGGGATTATATCAATTAAATATGATAATTCTTATATAAAAAGAGGAGTTAGTCCAACACAAGACTGCGTTGAAAAGAGTACAAATGCTATGCAGTTCTTTGATAAACGAATAACAAAGAAAAAAGTAAAACAAATGTTAGACTTAATCGGTACTGGTAAATCCTTATATAAAAATTATGATGGATATAATGATAAGGAAAAGGCTCAAAAAGAATTAAGTGAAATTAGAGGATATCTAATGTCTCTATAAAATTAGATTTGGTAATGTCAAAAATTTGTCGTATATTACATATAACAAAGAGACATTAACAATAAAGATACAAGCGAAGCTGAGGTAAAAGGAACCCGCCTCAATGGAGCTTGAACAATTAATAATTAAAGGGAACCAAAAAAATAACATGGCTAAGAAAATTAGTACAAAGGTGAATTATCAAGTAACAGAATTAGTAAACAACTTAAACGAAGCGGCAACGACTCAAAGTGAACAAAAGAGAGATTTCTTTACCACTAAGGCGTTATACAATGCTAAGCGTTTATCATCAATCTTATCAACTGCGAAAGTAGGTGCTATGAGTTTGATTTTAGCGGTAGGTATGGTAGCATGTTCTGCTCCTGCATCAACTGAAACAAAAACTGATTCAACTGCGGTAGTAGTAGCTGATACAACTGCTACTCAAGTAGTAGATACTGCGGCAGTAGTAAAATAATTAGTGTGAGGTTGTAAAGATTCCATAGCAATATGGTTGTAAAGATTCCTCGCATCAATGTAGCGGTGAAAGTGTAATGGTTACCTCACGGACGTAAAAGCCCATGGGTTGCACACCTACCATACCAGGTAGGACGGGTTAGTTCAATTCTAGCTCACCGCTCTATATCAAAAGCATATTGGTTACTTTACAAATAGGTTATTCTCCGATTTACTTTACAAAGAAAGCTTTGATAGTTAACAAAGTGGCTCCCCAATAGAGCCACTTTTTTTATAACGAAATAATACGAATGATTTACTTAAACACAAAGATTGAAAGTTTAGAGAGAAAGCATGCCGTAGCGATAGCAAATATGGCATTGCGATGGTGCCGGAAACATATGGGAGTGAACAATAGAAAAAAATATCAACCCGTATGGTCAGTCCGCATAGGATGGGATAGTGATTGTGGTGAGTATGATGCAACTGATAATGAGGTGCACATATACTATAACAATTGCTACGATGTAAGAGAGCTGATAGGCACTTGCATACACGAATGGACACATCAATTACAACCGATATTAACAAAATACGATGCTTACCCCGGTACATACAGTAGGAACCCGTATGAGAGGCAAGCAAGAAGAAACGAAGATAAACACACAAAGCCCTGTTGGGCACATATAAAACAAAAATCAAAATGGATTACGCAATACACAAACTTAAACAAGACGAGATAGTATTAATGAAGAAGATTAAATCATTGCAAGACGGTAAACCTAA
>Ga0208926_1000128_pt1 | contig 14755 bp, 33 predicted proteins | sample Colrivmeta1449B3_FD_187630 | JGI IMG/M metagenome (GOLD analysis project Ga0208926, IMG submission 187630) | Estuarine microbial communities from the Columbia River estuary - metaG 1449B-3 (SPAdes) (version 2) | ecosystem: Environmental > Aquatic > Marine > Intertidal zone > Estuary | place...
CATCTGGTACAAACGGCACATCTGGTACAAACGGCACATCGGGTACAAATGGTACTTCAGGTACTTCAGGTTCATCAGGTACAAATGGTGCTTCGGGTTCTTCGGGTACTTCGGGTACTTCAGGTTCTTCGGGTTCTTCAGGTCTTAGCGCTGAATTCATTGCTATCAACGTGGTTCCTCAGAATTATGCTCTCGCCAGCTGGGAAACTGGAACAACATATTTCTCTGATGCATTTGTTGTGATTCCATCAGCTTTCCACCAATGGCAAGTTACTGAAATTGTTTTGTCTTATGGTACTTTCTGGAGCGGCATCCCACACAACTGGAACATCGTTTGTAAAAATACCTCTAACCTTACGTATTCTTCTCACACCACCACATTCCCAGGCGGACAGAGAAGTCACATCGTGCCTACTGGTATTTCAATGACCGTTAGATCTGAATACACATTACATGTAACTTATAACTCAGGTGCCCCATTCACTGACGCTGAAGTGTCAGGTCTAACAGTAACACTAAAATTGCAACCATAATGTTAACAGCTTTTGCAAGAAAATTCGGTCCAACTAATATATGTGACCCTAATAACCTTTACGCTCTATCAGCGGATGGAGTAGATGACTATGCTCTAAAGGGTGGAGTTGGACCTATGAAGGGTAATCTAAGGCAGATTTGGTCAATGTGGATTAACATTCAAGCGCCATATTGGCCTAACACCGCACTTAGATGGCTTTGGGGTCAATCTCTATTTAATAATGCCGATGAGGATTTTATTAGAATTCTATACCAACCTTTGACTGCGTTAAATAGACTTGAATTTGAGTTTAGACATTCCACTACTGCTAATTCTATTAAGTATCAGTGGCCTTTACATACTGCCGCCAATAGCCCTATCACCGGTTCAACTAGCTCAACTAACTATTGGACGGCTAGTAACCCAAATATCAATAAGAATTCAAACGGTTACGTTCACTTAATGTTCATTTATAATGGTGCTGGATTTGGTAGTGCTACAACAAATACTAGCGTTAGTCTATATTGGAATGGACAATTACTAACGCCATCATTAACAACGAGAAATGGATCAGTTATCAGTACTGGTGCAACTTCAATATATCATGGTATTAGTATAAATCCTGCCAACCTTTCAGTAGCCAACTGTACTAACATGTATATGGATCAACTTGCTACTTTTTCTGGTGGAGCTGAACTGTTCATGGCGCAGAATTTAGGTTTATCGCTACTAAGTGATCAGGAATACGTTGATTTGATGTATAACGGTGGGTGCCCTAGATCTATTCCTATCGATACTAGATACCCATTTATCTACAACTTTGAAAATTCATTAGATCATGATATCGGTGGCGCGCCATACACCGGCTACAACGGCATAACTTACACATCTAACCACGCATAATGGAAACTACAACATACATCATTATTTCTACACAGGATGCAGAAGGCCTAAATTGGTCAGGATTAGAGCAAACGTTTGAATCTTGCAGAAAGAGTGTAGACGGTACAATGTGCCTGGTATCTTGGACTGGTCGAATGCCTAATACATTCGACGGAGTAACCATAATCAATACCATGGATTTTGAAGAATGCTATCAAGTGACGGCAACTTCGGATTGGTATGAAGAAACTGAAGAATGATCGAAATTGTTCCTGATAACGAGTGGCAAGAATGGATTGAAACTGGCGTAGCTGAAGATAAAAGATTATTCAGTATTGCCTTAAGAATCCGACAGGGTCATGAGTTAACCGTTAGAGAACGATCAATTTACGTTTATCACGGACCAGAAATCGAAGAAATCTTACAAGGTCTTTAGACGATTTGACACCTAAATTGTGCAACGTATAGGGCCAACCCTCGTGATTTTCACTCATAACTAACTTAACTCTATCTTCTCCTGAGATGTGTTCCTGGAACACACCCTGGGAGACGTGACAGCCACCTGACAGTATAATTAGATTGGTTTCTTTCATGGTCTAATCCAAGAAAGATTTTACAGCGCCTATGAACTTTGAAATTAGGTTTGAGGAGCTCTTATATAATCACCAATTATATGATATATACTTTATAACTAATAAAATGTTTAGGGAGATGGCACATTTTATAATCACAAGAAACAACGGTTCAAGTTACGTACTAGAGTGCGATCTCTTATATGCGCAGCGCGCATTAGAAGAAGAAGGTTCTGGTTCTAAATTGAGTATGCTTCACCCAGGAACTTCAGGTCATGGTACCGCCGGAATAGATTACTGATGTAAGTGAGATTCTTAATAACACTAATTTTCGTGTTGATGACCTTTCAATTGAATAGTCAAAGAATTCGCTCAGTATATCAAACATCCAAATCCCTAGATATTGAACTTATCAAACGCGTTGGTCTAAAGTACTTAGATTCTGACGTAACAATTTATTACAAACACGCTAGCCCTCTTTTTTCTACCATCTCAGGTTTAACAACTGAAATTGGTCCCAAAACGTATCTTGTTGAATTAAGCGTCTTTTACGGTATTAACGAAGAGATTAGAATTAGAACCCTGCTTCATGAAATGGGTCATGTGATTGATATGGCCAGTGGTAGATTAGTTCAAGAGCCAACTACATTTGATGGGGTTGAATACCCTGAACCGATGGATTGGCAAGACCGTCCATGGGAACAATCAGCCGAAGAGTGGTCTAGGTGCCTGTTTTATGAATTGATCATTGAGCCCGAGTTGAAAAGACAGGGTGTGATTCCAACTGCGGGCCCAAGAATTAAATTTTAGCTTAATCTAATTCCGATCCACAAAAGATCAATTCGAAAGAATGGATGACCGTCCCATAGGCCAAATCCAATCCTTAACATCCGATTCTTACGATCAAGTTTAATTATTTTCATAGTAGTATAAGATTTCTTTAGCTGCTATTAAAGGACTTTCATACATGTAACTCTCGTCATATTCGTCTGAAACCCGTTCAACAGCCCAATCTGTTCCATCATAATAGACCTCTAAAGTTCCATCTTCAATCGGTAAGGACCAAGTTGAATTGGCGTCCATTGCCATTAATAATTCAACAATCTTGACTTCAGTAAATTCAGCGTGCATCTTCAGGGGCTTCAAAAGCGGTTTTAGGATTACCATCTGCGTAGTAGGCATCACAATAGGTACACTCACCAGGTTCGCAGAAACCTAGTTTTTCAATCCACTCTCCAGTTTCAACGTCATAGTGGGTATCGTATTTAGCGGAGTATTCGTGCTTGTTCATAATTAAGAAACTAGGTGTTCAAGGCCACACTCTTCAGCGAAGGCCACCGTGATGTCTTTCAGCAATTGAACGTTAGCTTTGCTAAAGTCAGTTGTATCAAACTCAAAGGTAAAGGTACGGTCAGTTTCACCCGAAGACATTTTAACAAACTTAAAGCCTTCAACCTTTTTGGTCAAATTGTCAACAATCTGCTGAGAGTTATCAACAATCAACGTATAACCGTGATCACGTACAATTTCACCATGAACCTTGATGCCAAGGGTAGATTCAGACTGATTCATCACCCACTCAATACCAAGACGCTTACCAGTCAAGGCTTTACCAATGTACAGGTAACGTGAACGCTGAGGTTCAGACTTACGGTTTTGAAAGCCCATTTGGTCACGAGCAACGTCCATCCACTTCTGACCCAGTTCTTCCATTGAAGCCAATTTAACACTGGTCTTACGCTGCTTTTCTTCTACACCGTAAACATCAGCAAAGTAGCCCTGGTCGTTAAAACGCAGGTGAATGGCGTATGAATCTTCCATCTTAGAGAATTCGTCTAAGTACACAGGATCAAACTCTTTAAAAGCAATCGCAAAGGAGTAAACTTGATCGTATTGTTGCTTTAAACGAGCAGATTTCAGGTAGAACTGTTCGTGGTGATCATTGTCCCACTTACCACCTTGAGACTGGCTCATAACTTCAAAGTAATACAAGCTACCTTCGTCTTCAAAGGTCAAGTCAGCGCGCTTGGTCGCAAAACCAATCTGAACCGGGTGTTCCAGTTGACGAACTGGCTTGTCAACGCTGGTAAAGCCGCAGGCCTCCAATATGGTGTTAATTTCTTCTTGGTTGAAGAATTCGTCTACGAACGCAGTTTCACGATTAACTCCATACGCAGAGAATACTTCATCGATTGGATGGTCTACAGATCGGATTCCTTTAGTGTATCGTTTCATTTTTATTAGATGTTAGAGAGTTGTTCGTTCATGGCTTCAGTGATGTCCAGTCCAAGGTGCTTGATCTCACGCTGGACTTTGGCAGTCAGGTTCATCTTCTTGGTTGTGCGATTCTGCATGATCACATTAGTAGGATAGATGATAGCGCTTTCAATTCGAGTTTTGTCATTGGCTACATAGTGAATGACTGCGATCTTATCAGAAGTACCTTTGTCTTTTAGGCCACCGACTGAGCGATTAGAGCTAACCGTTGATTTGGCCTCGATCAGTTCTCCAGTAACGTGGTTTCGAACGTCATATCCTTTGGACAATTCAACTACGTTAGATTGACCAGTTAGACTGGTCAAGGCCGCAGCTAGCATTTCTTCAGCCAGGGCGGCGGCAGGGTTGGAGTTGACCCGGTGGCCTCGTTCAATCATCTTTTCTTCCATGTGCTGGAATACAGTGAGAATATCTTCCATAGAAGAGGTCGCGTTAGCGTTGAGGAGTTGTTTAAGAGCAAGATTCATTGTCTATTACCAATTGTTATAAGTAAATATAACAAATAAATCTGACCCGAAAAAATAAAAAAATAAAAAAATCAAGTTTTCCGGGCCAAACCGGTCCAAACATCACCCAATCACTACCTACCCGCAGGCCTGCCCGCCCGAGGACTAGCCCGAACCACCGTCGCACGTGGCCCGAACAAACCACCTAGATATAGAACTAAATAATAAAAATCTAAAAGGACTAGATAAGCAAACTAATAAAAACAATCTAGACAAACCCGACTCCCCGTTACAGGTTCAAAGCAATCACTAGATCAAGACAAACCAAAGGTATGTGGCCCTTAGAGCCTTCACTAGTCCGCCCATAAATAGAGGTCTCATACGACAGATAGGCCTGCAAGGGTGGGCCCAAGTCTCAATGTTCCCTAATGTTCATGGTCCCCAGTTAAACCCGAGCTAACTAACAGACACCCGTCACAGGGCCCCCTACCCCCTCTTAGCCAGCACTCACACACCGGTAGGCTGACTAAGGGGTGGGCTCCGCATGCCCAGTGTAAACAGATGTGCGGATTATAGGTCTTCTGCCGTTTGGGCCTCGGCTTCGGCGTGGTCTTCAGCTGTTAGGCCAAAGATTCGGTCAAAGTGCATGCCTTCGGTTTCCATCGCCTGTTGCTCCTGTTCTAGGATCTGGTCGTTAAACAGGTCTCGCTGGTAGCGGGCTTCTTCGAAATTAACACCGTCTCGGAGGTTAAAGAATAGTTTCTTACCTACTTCTCCCATTCGGTTCTTAGAGAATTCCATGTACCGTTGACCAGAGTTCTCTCCGCCGTGCCAGTCTAAGGTTAACATGGCACTTGTCATGTGTTTTAGTTTATTGGAGCCGACGAACTGGCCTCCTTTGGATAATTGGAGGATGGTGATAAAGGAGGTGAACTTACCCGACAGGCCCTTGTTGTGTTGGGTCATCAGGTCTAGGAACCACTTTTCGCACTTGCCTCGTGACCAGGAGGTGTGATCCTTGACGGTGTCGTTCATCTCGGTATAGGAGTCGGTTAGAACCACGTCCCAACCTTGCATTAGAGAGGCCTCGACCACCTTATCTGACTGGGAGTCGTAGTTGTTTAGGAATAGGATGGGCAGTTGGGCCCATTGGGGGAAACGGCGAAGGTAACGAGCCATGTCCATCTCTGACATCTCGGCTGAGATGAACAGGACCTTCTTACCCGCTTCCTGTAACTTGGCCAGCATCTCCAGTAGAACCGTTGTCTTACCAACACCTGGGGCTCCAGCAGCCATTAGGTTGGTGGCCGGTAGAATACCACCTTCAGTAGATACAAACTTATCGAAGATCGTACCAGTCTGCATTGGGGTGAACAGGGAATCATCTATGGTTAGATCTGCCAGTTTAGTGAATTGGACCTCTACTGGAGAATTGGTTGCCATCTTGGCATTGGCTTGTACCTCTAGGGTCCTACTGTCCTTTGTACCGTAGTAGTTGTTATAGTCGTTACTGGAGTTCCAGCGACCCTTTTCTGAAATGGTGATTACTCGGCCACGGTTCTGAAGCAACCAGTCATACTTGACGTGGTCTGATTCAACATACATTTGCTGGCGAGAATTAACGTCCATTAGCTCGATCTGTCCTGAGCCTAATACGGTGAAAGTGTACTTGTTCATCTGTTATCTGTTTACTTAGTAAATATAACAAATACCCGCGACCCAGGGAAATCCTGGGTCACTTTTTTTCAACTTTTTTTGCTAAAGTTGTTAACAATTAAGCTGGTACCACGATAGACAATGGAACATTGTAGCCACCGAACATTGCTCCACGAGCACGAACACTTGCTTTAGTACGCTTGATCTCTACCAATTCGAAGGTACGACCAGCCAATTTAGGGTGGTTAACTACCACTTCCATACCAACCTCAAGTGAGGCCTTAGCTACAACATTAGCTACCTTACGGCTAGCTTTTAAACGGGCAACCAAAACTTGGTTGATGTTACGCAATTCAGCGTCAGAGAATTGACCTTCTTGGATGGCTTGGAGGATGTTTTGAACTTTCATAGTGTCTATTACCAATTGTTATAAGTAAATATAACCAAAAAAACTGAGATAAAAAAACTTTTTTGCAACTATTTCATAAACTTTTTGTACCGCTCTACCGCCTCTTCAGGTGTGTAGGCATTGATGTACAGTCCTACTGTACAATCTTTCTTATTGACCAGGTAGGTGTCGCTTAAGCCTGGACCCTCTTCGTGCAGCTGTACTTCGTAATTGTTCATGTTTCGTTGTTGTTATCTGATTACTTAGCTAATATAACAAATTTATGTTTTGCTTTTTCTCTCTGTTCTTTTAATTGTTCAATAATATGTTTCATTTCTCTTTGGTGTTAAAGGCTTGTAGTCAGGACAGGAATCGAACCTGTTCGTACGTTTTAAACTATGGTAATCTACGTGACTATTACCGTTTTAGCGTCTACCCAATCCGCCACCTGACTATTTTGCCATTTCTATTTGGTGTTAAAGGTTTTAGATAGCTTCATATGTACTCTCAAAGATTTCTTTCTCTACGAGCCATTTCTCACCTTTGATTCCAACACACAGGTAGTGTTTTCCAAACTCACCCCTGTGATGCTGATTCTTTAATGTTGAGATATATGGCACCAAGTCTGGTTTAAGTCCGTACTTAGCATCTTGCATTACTCCAAGTATACCGTCTTTGTGAATCATTCCATCTTCATCGCCTTTTTCAAACAACTTAGCTTTGACTGTTGCAATCTTTCTATACTCTTTCATTTCTCTTTTGGTGTTAAAGGTTTTTTCATAATACTCATCAAATGTTGGGTCAGATGGTTTAATGTATCCATCTCCTTGATGTGCTACTTGTGCATCAAGCCAAACATCTGCCATAAATTTCTTCTCTTTCTCAAGAAGTTCTTGCGACAACTCAATATCCACAAGTATCGCCCCATTTCGTATGCCTTCTTTAAGGTCATAATAATATAAGTCCTTAAGTTTCTCAATCAACTCTTGTATTGGTGTTTTCATTTCTCTTTGCTGTTAAAGTATTCATTTAATAAATCTGCTAACTCTTCAGGGGTGTCGTTAATCTGTCCAATCTTTTCTCCGTCTACAAAAACATCATAACCCCAATCATAACAACACCCATCTCCACAAGTGTAGTCCCAATATTCAACAGATATTTTCATTTCTCTTTGGTGTTAAAGGTTTCTATTATATTCTTGAATCTCCTCTTCAGTAAGTGGCTTTACCCACTGCTTGTCTGCATACAAAGGCATTGCTCTAAATCCGTGAGGCTCTACTACAATTTCATCATTGTCGCAGTTTACTTGTAGCGCATCATCTTCTACTGATGCTACTATCCATACTAATGTTCCTTCTTTCATTTCTCTTTTGTTTTAAAGGTTAATAATGCATCATACAACTCCTTAGTAATTTCTTCAGGCGTCCATCCGTCATAGTTTTCAATAGCCCAAAAGTATGCGCCATCATTCTCCATAACTGATAGACCACCTTCGCAATTACCCACATCTCCGATTTCGGTTTGGTTACCATCCCAAATTTTGTTTATAGCATCTTTTGCTTCTCCTATTTCTTCTATGGTTGGGCGTTTTCCATCTGCCCACAATCCTTTATAGTGCTTGATTAGTTCTTTTAAATTTTTCATTTCTCTTTTGTTACAAGTTCCAAATCAGATTCGTGCGCTGGCCAAAGGCGGTCATCATCTGCTTCATCCCATAGCACATAGGGGCTAATGCTGTCGTTTTCATCTACAGTACCCAAACTTCCAGACACGACACCATCATCTCCAACTTCTCTAATGTAGCGAACTCGGTCGCCTTTCTTAAATTTTGCCATTTTGTTTTTCATTTCTCTTTGGTGTTAAAGGTTAATGTTGTTCAAGTCTCCTTCTACATAAGTAACTTCAACCTTCTCGTCTTCAATGTAACCATCTTGTTCGACGATTGCAATTGCCATTTCCATACCGATCTTGAAACCATCGTACTCGTCAGGGCTCATCATGCCTTTTTGGTTGATGATTGTTTGTTCGAGTTGCTTAATCAGCTTGGTCATTACTTCGTTCTGTGTCATGATAGCTTTATTTTTTAATTACATTATAAATATACAACAAAAATTTGACCCGGTAAAATCCGGGTCAAACTTTTTAGCAAAAAGTTATTAACATCCATCACAGTGTGAAGCATCACCACCGCAGATACCACAATATGTGATCTTCTCTTCTTTCTCTGTTAAGTGATCTGGTGCTTGATAAGCAACTTCATTCTTTAATCTCTCAATAAACTCTTTGTTCTTTTCAATGAAGTAGGTCTCCATATCTTTACCAGCCCATCGCTCTTTGATGATCTGGAATACTTTAGTGTCTTTGAAAGGTTTCATAGTGCTTGATCTTTTAATTATAGTACTAATATACAACAAAAATTTGACCTGGTAAAACTTTTTAGTAAAAAAGTGACATTAAATTTTGGTAGTCACGAGGAGTACTAACCCGGAAAGAAGCTTTGTCAATCACCAGGTCAGGACTATCAGCCCAACGTTTCTTGGCTTGGGCAATAGCACCTCGCTTAGTCTTAGCCAATTCACTGTTCCAGCCTCCACCAATGAAGCCGTAAAGGTATTCTTTCTTCTGTAGTGCCATATTAATAAAGATTAGATAAACGCTGATTAACCAGGGCTTGACGGCCCACAAAGTATTCTAACTTGTCAAGTGCAAACCGGGCACCTTCAATATCAATGCGGTTAATAGCAGCGTTAGCTTTATACTGCCAGTAATCAATCTTGGGCTGGTAGCCATTAGGGTACTTGCTGCTCTTAGGGCTCTCGTTGTAATCGTGGATCAGAATCATATTGCTAATTGGTTAACTTTACTCTATAAATATAACCAATTCCGGCGACCCAGAAAAACTTTTAGCAAACTTTTTTCAAATTATTTTCACTACTGGGGCCACAGGTGAACCTACTATATACTATTATACCCGTACTCGTAAGAAGGTTTCAGAAAAAAAGTTGGCCAAAAGTTTTTTTATCTCAGTTTTTTTGGTTATATTTACTTAGTAACCAGATAACTAATAGACAAAAACATGGAAAACCTCATTAACGTCACCAACATCTACACTGTAGATTTCATTAAAGGCCGCCAGATTACTGGTGTTCGCTTCATCTCCAAGTCACGTGCTGGTTTTATGACTATTTCAGATGGCCGCGACTTTGACCTTAAATGGTATAATAGCAACCCTGAGCGCTTGATCAGTGGATTTAAGAAAGGTGCACTACAGACAGTACAGGTACAGCTTGACGGTAGTGACCATTTCCTTACTGTATTTGCCCGTCAAGGTAAGAAGATTCACCTGATCGACGAAGTCGTCCTGGCTGACTTAACCGTAGGTACCATTAACTCCTTGTTCTCCAACACTGATCTCTATAACTGGCAACAGTACAGGGCATGTAACACAGCCAGCTGGGCCTCGAAAGCCTATGTCATGAACACCCCAGTGGCCCAATAAAAACCCTAAAAAAGTTTTACCGGGTCGCCGGAATTTAGTATATTAACCCTATAAGTTAAACAACAGCCATGACAAAAGAACTCCTCTACACCGCCCTAGCCACCATAGCCATCCTAGCCCTAGGTACCCTGGTCCTACCGCTAGTTATAGCCCTAGGCTGTAAAGCCCTACTAGTCATGTTCACCCAACCCCTACTAGTCTTAAAGTACATGGGTATCTTTACCCTAGGCTACCTAACCAAGAAATTCATTAAATAAACCCCAGACACATGGACACACAACTCTTCCAAATCACCACCGCCTCCGGAGCCACCTACCAGTACGAAGGCACACTCGAAGCCCTAGCGCGCCACCTAGCAGCTCAGCCTGAGACCTCGACCTACGCCGTCATCGAAGACTAACGCGGAAATTAAGAACGCGAGTCTCGTGTGAGGGTCTCAGGGCAGGACCAGAGGGCATGTCTTCAATCAAAAGAAACAGGTAGTAATAATACAACTATAAGACAACAATGTCCTATAGGTCACTATACAGTTCCCCGCGTGAGAACTCCTGGTCCCACCCCACGTGGCCCGACCCTTCGGGTCTTAGAGCCCTCAGAGCGGACCGCCCCTTCCACTACCCCAAAAAAAGAGACCTTAGCCTGGCCTTAGAGGTAGTATAATACTACACGAATCCACTACTACCACGAGCCGACCTGTATACCCTTACAAGACTAATAGACCTCCGATACCGTCAGAGCGGACCGGCCCGCCGAATGTACCCTGGGCCTCGAAAACCCCGGGGTCCTGGAAGGACGTCCCGCTACCACGTCCTGAAACAGTGAAGCTCTTAACACTATAATACCTTGGTACCCAATAGTGGGCGGCCGATATAATAAGATACCCCATGACTAAACCACTACACGATCACACTACTCAGAGCGGGCCGACCTCTATCGGTCCTTATGATGTCTATCAATTCTTACAGGAATTAGAGAAGTCTTATGAAACAAGTGTTAAGTTTGCTAACAGGGATCTAAGTAATCGAGCCTCTAACCAACTGTCATACCTTGGCAAGGGCTGGATCATCGCACAGGCTCAGGACGATGGCTGGGTTCAACTATACGACTCGGTACAAAACCCGACCGCTTATATGTCACGACTGCCAGGTCACTGCTGGGTTGCGGGCCGCCACGAGATTGACCGGTACTGGATGGAACCCGTTACGAGACTGTAAGGGCCTTAAAGGACCAACAGGTCCTAGAACACTATACGAAAAATGGGTCGAAGTAGCAGTTCGATGGATAGAAAAAATGTGTTTTTTTAATTTTTTAATTTTATGTTTTTTCATTTTTTTCCGAACTGATTTGGAATTTTCCCTCTACTTGGAAGATTAGAAGGCAGAGTAGCTCTGATTCTTTGACACTTGGAAAAATGCGTTTTTCTCTTTTTTTAATTTTATGATTTTATGTTTTTCACAAAATCATTTTTTTCTTTTTTTCATTTTTTCATTTTTTCCGAAGGACTTAGAGGGAAGTATCAGACACTTCTGAAACTAATAGTAGATCGTGAGTATAATACCTATGAAGACCAAACTAAAGAATCAACTCCTTGACCTTGCCATCATCTTTGGCATGATTGGCGCATTGACTATGTCGATTGGAGTTGCCGCGGTAGTCGGCGTCATTTTATCAATGATTTTTGGAGGACCGTCATTCTGGTGGGCTGTTGGCATCATTGCAGCTGACTTAACTGCTAGCGCCTGGTTGGTCTTTAAGATAGTCCGTGGATTCTGGGACGAGATTGAAAGAACTAACATGTGAACAATATGACGTACGTTCATATAACACCTGATAATAAAAGAAATATAATGGCTAAAAACAAAACAGATTGGAAGACAAAGCCCTGTGCTAATGATCCAAAATCAAAAATGATGATCTGTATGAATTCAGATCTATCCCAATCGAGATGGGCCGATTACTATGAAGGTGAGGAGCCATGCGGAGAATGGGTTAAGATTGACATGGATTCAACCGCCGTTTTATGTTCTAAATGTACTCAAATGACTCTTAAGTAATGGAAAAACCAAAGGTAATCAACGCACTTGAATGCGAAGGTTGTAACGTCCCAAAGGGATGGGGTCACGAAGTTATCTTCGTGAATAATGAGCTGTACTGTGGAAAGCTATTGGTCTTTAAGAAGGGTTGCATGTTCTCTATGCACTACCACATGATCAAAGACGAGACATGGTATGTAGAAGAAGGTGAATTCCTGTATCGTTGGATCGATACTGAGACCGCTGAAGTTCACGAACAAAAGCTTCGTGTAGGTGATTCAGTTCGTCAGTTTCCTGGTCAGCCTCACCAATTGGAGGCCCTGACAGATGGTACCGTGTTTGAAGTATCTACTCAACACTTCGATTCGGATTCTTACCGAGTTTGGCGTGGAGATTCTCAAACCAAATGAACAAAGACATTCTAAAGAGATTAAATGACGAGGATTGGAATTCTAATAAGAGTTCCAATCGTCCTCGTGTTTGGGTTAATGGCACGTTTGATGTCATTCATCGAGGACACGTTGAACTCATGAACTTCGCGGCACAATATGGCGACGTTCGTGTAGGTATCGATTTAGATAGTCGAGTTAAAGAATTGAAAGGCGAAGATAGACCAGTTAATAATTGGGAGGATCGAACCTATGTAATCTCTAACCTTAAGGCCGTTCATTCGGTTGTTGGATTCGATAGCGATGAAACGTTAATTGAATGTATCAAAGATTGGAAGCCCAGTGTCATGATCGTTGGATCTGATTATAAGAATAAGAGAGTAATAGGATCAGAGTATGCAGGTAAGCTCGTCTTCTTTGACCGCATTGAAGGATATTCATCAACAAACATCATAAACCATGCAAGTAGCAGTATTCGGTGAGCTATGCACCGACAGATTCGTGTATTCAGAGATTAAGAGATTAAGTCCTGAAGCGCCTGTACCCGTATTAAATCCTATAGAGACGATTGAAAATCCAGGGATGGCCGGTAACGTGGTTGAAAACCTTCACGCGATGAATGAAGATGCACGGGTTCTTCACGTTTGGCAGGACGAAGAGATCACAAAGACTCGATTCATCGAAAAGAAGTCTAATCACATGTTCGTTCGATTAGACGAAGGTGAAGGACAGATCAGTCCTCTAGTTTTTGAAGATATGCCAGATCAAGTGGTTGACTTTTTACATGATGCAGATGCTACGATCGTAAGCGATTATGATAAAGGCTTTATGGATATTAAGACAATCTGTAAGATTGCTAAGGATTCTCACGTATCAGTGTTAGACAGCAAAAAGAAACTTTCGGTTGAAGTAGTTGACGCTTTCACATTTATTAAATTGAACGAGGGAGAGGCCGAGTACAATAAGAAACTAGTGGCACTTTATCCTGAGAAATTCATTGTAACCCTGGGCGCTAAAGGCGTTTATCATAATGGTAAATCGTATCCTTCTGAAAATCCACAGGAAACAATCGACGTCAGTGGAGCAGGAGATACGTTTGTGGCAGCCTTCACTCTTAAGTTTGTTGAGACTGGAGATACTTCAGAAGCCATTAGATATGGAAATGAGATGGCAGGTATGGTTGTCACCAAGCGTGGAGTGGCTGTTCCAAAATAGTACTGTGATAAGTTAATCAAAAGAGTGGATATATAAATTGAATTTGTGTTAAGAGTGGTTGAAAGACTACAATGATTTTGTTCACTCTATGAATGGGTCAATCTCGAAGAGGTTGACCCATTCTTCTTTATAAACAAAATGGTTTCGTGTGATATAACTAGAGTTAAATTAAATTCTACTCTATGGATAATCCATCTTGGAACAAACATGACAAAGCCACTGATGCTTGGCAAATTCTTCGAATTCAAAGTGAATTCACCAAAGGATTTGATACCTTTAATGAATTAGACGTACCCTGTGTATCCGTATTCGGTTCGGCTCGAACATCGGTGGGATCTAAATGGTACGAAGAAGCCAAGCAATTTGGAGTGCTAATGGGAGCGGAAGGATTTGGAATCATCACAGGCGGTGGACCAGGAATTATGGCTGCCGCAAATCACGGTGCTCAAACAGTGGATGCCAAATCAATTGGTATTGGTATTGAATTACCATTTGAATCTGGCATGAATAAGTATGTTGACTATGGGGTAGAGAACCGTTATTTCTTCACACGTAAAGTAATGTTCCTTAAATACTCACAAGGATTCGTTATATTCCCTGGAGGTTTAGGTACGTTAGATGAATTGTTTGAAGCTCTAACACTGGTTCAAACCGGCCATAACATAAAGTATCCTATTGTTTTAGTTGGTAAAGAGTTCTGGGGAGGTCTAATAGATTGGATCAAAGAAACTCTTGTTTCCTCAGGTCGAGTAAGCGAGAAAGACTTGGATCTTTTTCGAGTAGTTGACAGTGCAGTTGAAGCACGTGATAAAATTCTAGAATACTTTAACAAGTACACCAAAGAAGGTTCACCTAATTTCTAATAAGATACTCTTTTTTGAGTA
>Ga0208926_1000138_pt1 | contig 14342 bp, 23 predicted proteins | sample Colrivmeta1449B3_FD_187630 | JGI IMG/M metagenome (GOLD analysis project Ga0208926, IMG submission 187630) | Estuarine microbial communities from the Columbia River estuary - metaG 1449B-3 (SPAdes) (version 2) | ecosystem: Environmental > Aquatic > Marine > Intertidal zone > Estuary | place...
TTTGTTAATCTTTGTTTAAAATTGTTAATAAATAATTGATAGTAACTACCCACCCCCACACCACAGCAGGGGTTAGTAATATTGTTAGTAGGATAATCATACGATCCTATCACTAGGCCATACTATCTCCTCACCACACACCTCTAGTGTGATAGCTTCTGCATACTCTAGGGCTTTCTTAGCCACATAGTTAGGGCTTATCCCTTGTTGGCTTAACATTAGTGCCTCCATAGCCACTAGTATAGCCTTCTCTTTAAACTCTTCTCTTTGTATCATAATTGTGTTATTAATTGGTTAAAATATTCTCTACATTGTTCTACCCTCACCTTAATCTGCTCTATCACCTCATCATCTCTTTGTATTACAAAGGTCTTTACTCTTTTAGCATCAGGGATATGATTGAAGCTGTGCTGCTTTTGCACCTGGTCTCTAAGATCTAAACTCTCCTCCATTAACCCTAACTTATAGTGAGCACTCTTTACCTCCTGCTCTACTATGGCATGGGGTGTATTAGTAAGGCAGTAACATAGCAGAGCTTCCTGCTTATCAGTTAGCCACATATAACCCTGCAGTTGGTAGTAGTAATCTTTGTTAGGGCATTCATTAGGTTTGTCGAACCAGGGGAAAGTGCTGCCAGTAAATGAATTTTTCACATCTATAAGGACAGTATCAGTAACTACATCAGGAGTACCTGTTAGCCAATCATTACTAAAGTTCTCCTCATTTTTAAACAGGAAGCCCCTATCTATGACATCCATTACAAAGCTGAGGCACATATCCTCACACTCATTGCCCTTATCAGTATACTTACTAGTGAACTCTTTACGTATCCCATAAACGTGTGCCAGGGCTAAGCCCTGGATATACGTCTTAGTTGTTTGTGATAGCACCTCCCCTTTAGTCTTGGATGAAGTCATTATCTTACCTATAGCACTGCATCTAATTTTCATATCATAGGGATTAGCAACAGTGAATTAATCTGAACATCTGTAAGATCAAAGCTATCCTTTAACTTATCTACAGTAAACTTCCCATCAGCTATAGCCTTAACAGCCTCAGCAAATCTCTTAGCATCTATCTTAGGCTTAGCAGTTGTAGCTATGTGCCCATCATCATCTGTGGCTTGCAAAGTTAGCAGGCTTTGGATAGTGTACCTCCTGAAATAAGAAATTTGACTCCCCTGTTTTTGGGCATCTAAGCTAAGATCTAAAGCCATACAGCTACTGATACTAAAGCCAGTGTAGATGCATACTATCTGAGTGCATACACTACCACCATCTATAGGCTGTAGTAAAAGTAGATCATGCTGTAATAAGATAGGCTCAACAGCTTCTAGGATACTATTGATATCAGCATAACTCTTTTTGAAATGTGGGTTAGTAGCATTCTTATGTACTTTACCGATTAGTTGTTTAGCTTGGTGAAGCCTCACATAGAAGGGAGCAGGCTGCTGCTCAACCTCCTTAGGCTTTACAGCCCTTGTAGTTGTTTTTTCCATGGTTAGTTAATTAATTGTTTACAAATATAGTAATTATTATTCTATTTTAACATTATTTTCAGAAATTATTTCTCTTAGCTTCTCCCTCACCTCATACATCTCCTCTTTACCATTGTATTTGTACTCACTTCGTAGCCACTGATCCATCTCATAAAGGGCATGATAATAGTTGAAGCCATTAGTGGCGTAGTTAAACTCATCCTGATCTTCAGGCAGGTAAAATTCTAGTTTTGCTTTCATAGTTTAGGGGCTTTCTATTGTGTAATTTTCGTAAATATATATCTTATCTTTGAGCAGCTTATTCTCTTCTGCAATCTTTGCATATTTTTTATCATTTTTAAATAACAAAGCACCCATACAAATTCCAAGTATTAAACCTATTGCTATATTTTTCATATCATTTCTATTTTATTAATGGGGCAACTTTTACCCCTTATCCTTTTTAGTTTTGTTTTGCTATTAATACTTAAATTCAATACTTTACGCTCATTTTACTTAATTTGCACCTGTTTATACTTCGCCAAAAGTGGTTAATTTTGGTAGTTTTGGCTAAACATATCATACCACTCCACAAAATCATCAAAGGTTTTGCTTATGATATAGATACCTCCTGCAGCTTCTATCATTAACTGATATTGCTTTTGCACCACTGACTGCTTATCCTTACCTATCTTTACTTCTATCTTTACAGATCTACCATAAATAGTAGCAGATATATCTGCAGATCCTGGAGTACCTGTGCCCTTGGTCCACTGCCCTGCAGTCTTAGTGCCATCGGTTCTATATGACTGCCTGAACACACCCATTGTATTAATCCTTTCAGCTTGGTGCTTAGAGAAGTTAAGGAAGTCAGTAATACATCTAGTCAGTCCATTAGCTGTAGCATCTGAGTACTTAGTGAATGGAATGATGTGCCCTGGTGCTGATGGGTACCGATAGCTCATGTACCTCTCTTCGAGCTCATGCAGTCTCTGTTTGTTTAGTTTGTTCATCGTTTATATATTTTAAGTTGCTTTACAAAAACAATCTGTATCATAATCAAATAAACTAAATTGCTCTTTTGATAATTCGTGTAAATCTTTTGCACTTGTAAAAGACCTTTGTGACATTTTAATTAATTCCTTAATGCTTTTATTTGTTCTTAAATCAAACCTTGGTATTTCTTCGGAACTATATTTTTCTTCCATTTCAAGCCACCATTTTGCACTTTTAGGATTTTCTTTTATAATAGTTAATCTTTTTTTTAAAGACTTTTTAAAACATAAATCACAATTCCCTTGATAGTCTTTTAATTGTAAATCAAAATTTTGCCTTTCCCACCAATTACGAACAAATTTACTATCAACTTTTAATTCATCACATAAAGGATAAATTACTTTTTCAATTTCTGCATTTACACTTTTTCTATGAGATTCATCTGATCTTATTCCTACTACTTTTATTATCTCATAACCTTTATAGTTATCACGCAAATAAGAATCAATAGGTCTTTGCTTTAATTCTCTTGTGCAATTAGAAGCCATGTTATTTGGCAACGGATATTTTTTAAGCATCTGTTCAAATGGTTCACCATTTCTTGAAGCCGTTTTATAATTAACTATTTTATAAGTTGTACCTTTTCTTTTTTCATCATTTACAAATGCTTCTAAATACACTAAATTTAAATTAAATTCTTTATCACATTTATCTGCAAATATTAAAGTTTCTTCTCTCTCTTTACCTGTGTTCATAAAAACAAAAATAGAGTCTTTATAATTAATATTTTCTTTAATATACTTAGCTAAAAAAGCAGATGTTCTACCTCCTGAAAATAAAACTACATATAAAGATAATTTGCTTTTTATAGTCATATCTTAGTTATTTTAAACCATCTACCTACTGCACTTCTCCCCTTGTCGAAGTGATACCCCTTAAACTTACAGTACTCATTAACCATCTTTAGATACCTTTGAGCATTCAAATCATGCCATCCACCTGTATATGTTTGGAAGTCCTGAATAGACACGTTATTATAGTGCAGTACATCCATTGTGATATTACCCTCTATAGCATAATCATAAAACTCCTTATTAGTAGAAGAGATAAACCTTTTATCATTAGCATTGATAGCTACAGCCTTAACTAAGCCCATTGATAAGAATTTCTGCAGGTTACTGATCATATAGTTGTCAAAGATTAACCAATCTACTACAGTCCAGCTGTCAAATAATAACCTACCGTACTCATCTAATGGGTTACGTTGAGCATTGAAGTACTGATTAAATTCTATTTCGTGCCTTCTCCTATCATGGCTACCACCTGCACCACTTATCACATAGTTGGTAGTAATAACAATCTTAGGGCTCCTTTCAAATGGGATAAAGATCTCATCCTTATTCTTTCTGTTCACTGTTATCCCTTCTGAGATAAGTGAGAATAACTGCTCAAAATCAAAGTTCTTTTTAACATCATCAAAGGCCAGGATCTGACTATCTAAATTTACCCTCTGATATACAAAATCAGACTTTTGAGGGTTGAATGCTTTACCATCTATTTTAACTATATTTCTAATCTTACCTATAGCAGTTAGCACTAAGCTCTTACCACTTCCCCCATTAGGATTATCATCTATCTCCTGATCATTAAAAATGATAGCCTTCTGATCTGTTTTATCTTTGTAGGTATGGAGTAGATATCCTAGGGTAGTCTCTAAGGCATTCACCCTCTGCTCATCATCAGCTGATACTTTGCTTACAAAGCTCTTAAAATCATTTTGAATAGTCTTAGTAGGTTTGTAATCTCTATCAATGATTTGCCTATCCCAAATGTACCCATCTATATCAATGTAGGGCACAATATCTATCTTATCCTTAGTAATCTTAACTACTCCATTACGATAAGGTATAAAGCTCACATCTTTAGTATCCTGCAGCATCATTAATCCGATAGGCTCTAGCATAGATAAGTGACCATCTGTAAATAGGTAGGGTGATTTACTGCAGTAGTTCCATACTTCCACCTGTTTTTGCTTCATAAGATAAGCCAGGACAAAATCTTTAACCTGGTCCACTGAGGATAGATTAACTTTGTTCTCTATCACCCTCACAAATGTAGGTTTTTCTGATCTCTCAGGATAATACTTATTAAAGCCATACTTGTATAAGAAATCTCTATACTTCATAGGATCTACACTAACAGCTTTCTTATCACTAATAGCCCAAAATACATCCTCACTATTAGCTACATCTTTTTTTACATCCTTAACCACATCAGGCTTAATGTTTAACTGCTTAGATATATCACCAGGGGAGATACCCTCCTTTAATTTAGACTTTACCTTTATGATAGTTTGAAAGTCCTCAAAGTACTTAGTACCTTTATCACTTCTTTTATATGCAGATGATACAGCTGTATTAATTTCTATTTGTGTGAAGTCCTTAGCACTATATTTGTGCAGGTAAAGTTTGGCAGTATTTTCACTGATACCATACTCACAAAAACAGGATGCTACCTTAAACACCCAAATGTTTCTACCATTACCAATATCACCATGATTAAACTTCATGATATTCTCAATGATATTACTTTCATTAGTCATTGGTAGCACTGGCACTCTCTCAAAAGAGCTGTGGCCCTTCTCCTCTTCTATAAGATTAAATACCTCAGCATCTAAATTGATATAGGCATTAGGATCATAAGACTCAAAGCATACCCTACTAACATTACAGGAGGATGTATCAAAGTAATCACTATCAATAAACTCCTCAAAGGCTTTAAATCTTCTCTTATGCGTGAATTTATCAGATGGTGGTATCTTAATCACGCACTTTAGACCTTTACCTGATGGTGATACAAATATCATAAACACATTAGGGCATTCCATTAGTCTAGCCTTCTCAGCTTTCATCACCTTACTGCTAGGATAATCATCAAAGTCTAAGATACAAAGCCCTGAGTGCTCAATAAGTCCATTATCATTACGTTCATTAAACGTACCATTAAACATTATAGCTCTAAGGCTGTTCTTTAAGCTGCTGTAGGCAGGATCATCATCCTCCATAGCTCTAAGAGCAGTAATCTTATCAATAAGTTCAGCATAGCCCTCCTTTATTCTATTATATACATCTACTACATCCTGAATATAGGGAGTTTCTTTAGAATTAAATAAGGACTTGAATACAGATATCTTCATGGTTAGTTAGTTGGGATGTAAATATAATCATTATTTCTATATGACAACACTATGACGCAAAATGACGCAAATTTATTGCCCTTGTCATAGCTAATAACTATACTGCTATTGACTTTCATCCATTTTATGACGCAATGACGCAAAATAAAATAAAAAAAATTATTTAGAAAATGCAAAAAGTTACAGAGACCGCTAATAAGAGAAGTTGTCATAGCGTCATGGATTAATAGTAATTGCATCTGATCTGCTCTTTAAGTTTCTCTAATTTCTCCAGGCTAACACATTCTAATACCCTCTGCTTTAATGGTTTGTAGGATTCAGGTAACACAATTTTTTTCCTTAATTCTACCGTATGCAACATATAGGCAGGATCTTTATAGTGCATATAATCATTATGCTTTTTAATACCATTAATTACAGTGCAGTGGCTCTGATTAAATAATCTACCGATTTGTGATAGTGTCATCCCATCCTTTTGCAGTACATTATATAGATAATATCTTTTATAAATTATGTGCATATACCTGTTTTTTTGCTTTAGATCATGCTTATCTATGATATACTGCACCTCTTCTAGTCTGGTCATAATTTTAATTTATTAATTTGCTTATCCATTGTTCGTATATATTAGATGCTATTTGTGCTGTCATTATAGGAGGAACGCTCATACCTATTAAGTACTGAGGCCTATTATTTAAAAAATTATAATCTATTGGATAACTACCTATGCTGCACAATTCTAATTTATTGCAATATCTTGGCTCATCAAACAATAAACCAACGTCTTTTGCGGTTACCGTGTTGCATACTTTATCATTATATAAATATTTATAAGAAAATAATTTTTCTTTGTTAAATTCTCTTTTTGTTGTGGCTCCCATATCAGCGTCCCCGTATTGTTTTAAATTCCAAATATTAGGTATTACTAAACCTGTTAACGGCCTTTCAATATTTCCTGAATAATCTCTAACCTCTTTAAATAATATTTCAGGCTCATTAAATTCCATTTCTATTTTTGGTAATTCAGTAAACATATCAGCTTGATATAAAAATTTAGTTGCTAAATCTTTTCTTAAACAAATAAAAAATACACGCTCTCGTTTTTGCGGCACTCCCATTTTTGAAGCATTTAATAAAAAGTGTTGACAATAATAACCTGCCTCATCAAATGCTTTGTAAATTTTTATAACGTATTGCCTAGCCTCACCCATTAATAAACCTTTTACGTTTTCAGCTACTACTACTTTTGGTTGTAATTCTTTTGCTAAGTCTATAAAGTCAAAAAACAAAGTGTCTAAAACTTGTAATTCTTGACCTTCACGAAATACTTTTTCTTTGCCCCAATCTTTTTCACGATTGCCTGCCATTGAAAAACTGCTGCATGGAGGTGATCCATCTAAAATATCAAGTTCATATAATTCCTTAGGTAAATCTTTTTTTTTAGCAAAAGTTGTAATACTTTCTAAGTAGGAAAATTTAGGGTTATGATTTGCTTTATATACTTCTATCATTTTTTTATCAATGTCGTTATGCCCTATAACATCAAAGCCTGCAAGTTTATAGCCCATAGTAGATCCACCACCACAGGCAAAACAGCTAAAAACTTTACCCTTATCTTTTGTAAAAATTGTATCTTTTAAATTCCAATTGTAATTAAATTTGTGTTTCATATCGTTTCTACTTTAAGTATTAGTTTTGGCCACATAGCCATTAGCATAATTGCATGATCTCTATCTAATGCCTCTAAGATCCTCGTGCCTATCATCTTTTTTTCACCCTCAAAATAATTAAAGGTTACTTTATAGCTCTTCATTGGTCTCAGGTTTATAGGTTTCATTGTAGTAATCTTCAGCTGTTTCTCTTGGAAAAATATCTTCATCTTGAGTAATATCAAAACACCCTTGACAATAGCTTTCAAATATCTGTTGCTTCTCCATTTCTTTGGCTTGTTCAATAATTTCTTTAATGCCTAACATTTGTTGGTTGTAGTCAATCATATTTAACAACCATTCTACTGCTGTCATCATTTCTCTTGTTTTACTTCGTTAAAATCTTGCTCACTTAAGTAGTCAAGGTACAGCTCCAAGTTGAAGCTGCCACCTTTGTCATCTATAGAGCTCTGCTCTCTCCACCATAGCATCTTCCTTTTAAGGCTAAAAGTGGTAGGGGTGAATTGGTTATCTGTGGTCGCATTTTGAGACCGCACTATTTTTGTCATAGTTTCCATATTTAGATACATTCTGAATTATTATAAAACCACTCCTCTACCATCTCTGTAGTTTCTTTTAGCTCTTTATTAGTTAGTGGGTATAGTAGTTTGTACTTAGGTGTAGTTTGGTAGCTGTCTATTACCAGTGCCTCATATACACCCTCCTCAATAAAGTAACATTGAAATTCAACGGTGTAAATTATACTACCATCATCAGATCCCCACCATATTGTAAGGTATCCTTTATCTTTGTAGTCTATTATATATTCATTTTCCATAATTTCTATTTTTTTATTATAAATAACAGGCAAAGTACATCCCTACCCAAAGTATTGCAAAGGCAAAAATGCCTTGTATTATCTCAATAGTTCTCATCTAGTCCTAGTTTTTCGATTAGTAATAATACTGTAGTGTATTTAGTTTGTAGTCTCTGAGCACTTGGGTCGTTGTATCCACATACCCTCGCCATCTCATTGTACTCATCTCTAAGCTCTACTGAGTAGGCTAGGATGGTTGCTGTCATTTGTTCTGTTGTCATTGGTTAGTTTTTATTGGTTATGGACAAATATACGCACTTACAATGAATTGTTTACAACTTTAGCGTTATCAATAATGATTCTAAATAAGGAGTAAGGGCATAACCTTAAATATACTTAGTTAATATGTTAGCTATATCTTACATTATGCCACCATTACAGCTATTATGTTAACTATAACCAACCTTATACCAACCTCATAGGTAAATTTTAGCATTGTTTACACCTGACTAAGTCCTCATGTATAAAAAGTCAAGTTTCTTACACCTGTTACTTGACATTTCTGTCACAAATTTTGGCAAAAAAATAGCCCCCCTGCCAAACTAACCAAAGATACAGAGGGGCCTGGTCTCTAATACGAAACCTGATGCAAATATATGTAAAAAATTACAAATTAAACTTATGTGAATCAATATATTTTGTTACTAATCTATCACCTGTAGTACCCCTAACTAATTTTATGGTAAGAATCCTGCCACCTAATGGCTTAATGGGAGCTCCTCTCTCTACATGCCACCCTTGGGAGCCATCTCCATACTCTTCTTTGTAGGTACCTGTGAGCATTAGGTGTAGATGCTTTTGCTTTAAATAGTATCCTGTCTTAGGGGTTTGTTCTACTGTATCTCTTACATCATTTCTGCAGGAGTTCTCATGTATATGGCCCATAGAAAAAACTTCAAAGCCTTCATAAAGCTCTAAGGCCCTTGTTAAATTGATAGCACCTTTGGTAACTATACCACCACCACCTGATCCATGAAAGTATTTGATCTTAGTAGTGTAGGATGTACCCCATCCTGATGCCTGCTTAATTATAAACCATCCACCATAACCACCTGTCTGAATATTAGATCCTGCCTTATAGTTTAGAAGGTCCACAAATCTCTGCAGTATATCAGTCTCTTGAAATTTAATTATAGCTGTCTCATGGTTACCGTATCCTACCAATTTAATGATGTGAGCATAGGGCAGGAACCAATCTACAGCAGTTTCTACTATAGAATCTAAGTACTTTGCGTTATTGTGTTCAGGTCTTATGTCTGACTTGTTACGCCTGTTATCACCTCTACCTTGCATTAAGCAAAACATATCACCATTGATCATCACAGGTATATCTTCCTCTAAGCAATAATCTAGGTGCCTCTTTATCATCTCTCTATCACAGTGAGGGTTATCCCAGTGCAAATCTGAGAGCATAGCAATTTGAACACAGGGCTTATCAAGGGTAAGCTCATGCACATTTTTACAATGTTTGATCATAAATAAAGTTTTATTAATAGTCTAGTGACGAATGACAGTAGTACTCCTGCAAGGAACCCCCATAGTAACAGCATCCAATTAGTTTTGGACTTAGTTATCTGTACAGCTTTACGCTGCTCTTTAGCTTCTCTATATATGTACTTATATTTCAGTACATCCTGCTTTAGTAGTTTAGTTTTATACCTATATTCGATTCTTGTCTGATACCTAGTCTTAGGAATGTAGACATTCTTAAAACTAATGATAGTATCTTTTGTGGTTATCACCTTCTCCCATATAATCGTATCATTTCGTATCACTGCAAAGCTATCTACTGAGATGATTCTAATAGTATCACTATCCTGTACTATCTCTAGCCCATGCTTAAGTGCCTTCTTATAGTGGTATTGTGCTTTCTTAGCACTTGAACAGCCATATAGTAGGGTTAGTACTATAAGGGGTAGTAAGAGCCTCATAGCTCAATTAAAGTATATGTAAACTTATTGCCAAAAGCAGCCTTTGATTTGTTAATGATCTTCATAAATTCTACAAAATTTGCATTATACCTAAACACCTGGCATCCTTCTGAGAAATAATCTACATAGCTAGGGTCTTTGTATATGCTTGAGCGATGGATGTTAATCCCAAAATACCCTGTCTCAGTTACCTTCTCATCATAGGTAGTATCCTTATTGTTATCCCTGTATACAGTAACATTACCTAAGCGTTGGCAAAGAGCTTCATACTTACCATTATGTAAAGAGACACTATACACCCCTCTATACTGCCCTGGCTTTAATCTCGCCACTCCTTTAGACTGCCTTAATATTTCAGTAGGTTTCTTACCAGGATCAGTGGTAATTTTCCACTCATGATACTGCCATACTCCCATTAGTTTATAGGATACAGTGATCACATCATCAAATTCATTGGTAACCTTCTTACCTGGCTTTAAGTTTCTTACTCCTACAATGTTTACATCATAGTCTTTAGGGCTGTCAAACCATACGTAACCTTTACTCTTGACTGCTGTCTGAATCTGCTCTCTTGTATAGCTCATCTTTTAAAAATTTAATTTCTTTTTTTAGTAGGAAGTGCTCAAATATCATTAAGATACTGAACACAGCTAATATGTATGCAGCGTATTTCATGATCTATAAATCATGGCTTTAATCTTCTCCTGCTGTAGGAAGTTCAAATACTTAAATAGTTTTCTTATCATTTTATTGTATCTATATCCTGCTTAATATCTCTAGCTCTTGCAAATAATAGCTTCATAGCCTGCCACAAATCAATACCTTTCACTGCCTTGTAATTTTCTGATATGCTTATCACCTCTATACTTACTAATACTAGAGATAGTATTTTTGTTAGCATTAAAGGTACACTAAAGAATGTTAAAATAATATCATTGAGAATAAACCTATCTATAAGATAGAATAAAATAACAGCCACTTCATATAGCATTAATTTAGATATGATAGCTGATAGCTTGCGAGATGTAATAGGTATGCCTAATTTCTTAGCCTTCCATATACCTGTTAGCGTATCTACCACAATGGCAAAACCAATTAAAAATAAGATCCCTGTAATAGGTAAAAAGAAAGTAGATACCACTGCTAATAATTGTAGGGATGATTTTTGAATAGAAGATAGTAAGATAGATAATTGTACTTTCATTAGAGTATTAAAATAGAGTTATTATATCCATTCTCTCTAAAGGTTCCACAGGTACCTAAGCAAGTTGTTTGCCATTGATTGATGCAGCTGCAGTTATTAAACATGGGCCGTAGATCTGTATCCTGATTAGTGGTAGATATGAACTGAGGGAAGAGTGCCCTGTTCACCAGGAGCCATCTAATAAGTCTCTGCTCAAAGAATGATGCCTTTTGTGCATAATGCTCCATTCCAAAGGCTACCTCATTACGAGATACACTAGCAGAATAATCTCCTGATTGTGTTTGCAAACCTTTATTTTTAAGTTGGTAGGTTAATCCGAAAACAGCATCCTCTGCAGATCTCCATGCAATTACAGGTTGAATAAACTCTACTAGATCTACCTCATCAGGGTTAAGTGTCTGAGCATTATACTGAGTTAGCATATAGTTATAGAAAGTAGTGCCTAAAATAGGCTGTACTCTTAGTGCTGCCTGAGTAGCTATGTATGGTGTTACATCTGTTACATCCACATTAGCAGTAATAGGTGTATTAACTTTTAAATAAGTTTCTGTTATGAAGTATAGCATTATACAATGGGTGTTATAGGGGTTGCTACTACAGCAGCAGCTGCTGCAGATGTGATATCTCCACCCTCAATAGGAGGAAGGGATGCTAAGGCTCTCACCTCATTAATTGTCATTGTCTCTAATACTTTGGTAGCTACCAATGGGCTAAGTGAGTTTAGTGCATCATTAGTCTTAGAAGTATCACCTTCTAGCTCTACTATATTCTCATTAATTACTTGGAAGTTATTGATAGTAAACTCCGCAGGAATCTTAGAGATTGTTAGTAACTCGTTAAAGATATGCTGTACACATGATCTAAGCTCCATTACTACATTCTTTTCAAAGATCACATAAGCCTGCTTAATATCTGCACCACCACCTAATGATCCTGTAGTACGTACACCCATTAAGATAGGATCTATTGTGTGGGCAAAGCAAATCTGCTCAGTGTTTAGCTGTGAAGCTTCTTGAAATAGGCTATCATTACCATTAGTAGGCATGGCTTCTATCTTAGGTAACTGCTCAGCAGAATTGGCAAAGAACGCTACAGCTTTACCTGCATTAGCAGCTCCTTTCATCCTGTCAATAGTTTCTTTGATCATGTGCTTCTCTTCCTCACTTTGTGGTCTCTTAGGGAACATCATAGCAAAAGATGGAAAAATACTATTTTGGATATTAGACTTTGCAAAGTAGCTTAGCTCACCTGAGAGAAACGCAAAATTAAGACAGCTTGTATATTGTGGTAGTGAATAGTGATCCTGCCCTATAGACTTAATTTCATAGCAGTATAACTGCTCATAGTCAGTGTTAGCTATATGGTATGGCTTTATCTCTTGTATGCCTATCCTACGTGACCAGTCATCACAAATAAAATACATTCTCTTATCTGCACTTACTCTTACTTTCTCAGGGGATACATTCTCTATCCTAGTAATCTTTTTGCCTTGACCATAACAGATCTTAAAGTATATTCTATTATGGATGATGAGCTGCTTAGTGACTGCCTTTACTATATGCTTAAGATTAATTTTCCTTTCAAAAGTATAAAGCTCTAATTTCTCTACAGTAGTTAGTAAATCAGTCTTAAGTGCAAAGCCACCACCTATCACTGCATTAGTTTTGAAGTCCACAATAGCACCATGTAAGGGGCTAGCGTAGTACATTTGGTTAAGTAGACTAGGGTAGAGATTATCAGCCCCAAAATTCTGCCACATATTAGCACTGTACCTACTATCTACATAAGGTAGAGTAAGATTACCAGGGCCAACAGGCATAAATGGGGTGCTAAAGGATTGATATCCTTCTACTACCTCAGGAGCTGTGCTCTCTTTCTTAAAAAAGTTACTATACCATGCCATAATTAATCGTATATTGAAGTCCCTACTGGCCCACTTACCACCATTCTACCTTCCTCTATCACCACTCCTGTGGATTGTGCAATAGTTAAGGGTAGTACATAGGGTACTGAGCTCTGATAAACTTGGTAAATAAATTGCCCCTGCTTTAAGATGATATCTACAGGCTCGTTGAGTACAAAAAGATTGTACCGTTCAGGCCATAAGCTAGTATCTGCAGTAGTAAATAACTGAGTGCTAGAAGTAGTATTCATTTCATTAGTAAAAGCGAATAGATAATGAGGGGTGGGTACAGTAGTGACCTCTGTTAAGGTTAGCACTACCTGGTTAATCACTCCCTGTTCTATGTATATCATAACTATATTATATGATGTAAGGCAAATGTTTAGAAATAAAAAAAGCCCCACAAATTGCAGGGCTAATTTTAGAGAGGCAATAGATTATACTAAACCTAAAGCAGTGTAAGCAGCAGCTCCACCTGTGAGGATAACCTCTAGTGCTAACTGCTCATTTTCAGCTACCATAGTAACTGTGTATTTAGAACCATCAGCTCTAGCTGTACCTGATCCTTCACCTGTAGCAGTAAGCTGCAAGTATGGGAAGTACCAATATTTACCATTAGCGTCTAATACTACACCTGCAAGGTACTGTTGCCCTGAAGCAAGTATCTTAAGTGCATTAGACTTAGCAGCTTCACGTCTGTGAAATACTAAATTGATAGTTTGAGTTACAAAAGTAGAGCCATTGATAAGATCAGCAGCCTGCTCTTCTGTATAGTTTGATGTATTTCTGCGAATGAAGTAACCTTCAAATACAGGGGTAACAGGTGCTAAAGTAATAGCAGTAACCTCATAATTTGGATAAGTTGTAACAGTTGTAACAGTAGCTATCTGCTCTTGTGGGATAAACCATACTTGATAGATACCTCCACTGTTATTATCGCAACTTTTTTGAATGCCCTCAAGGGCTGTACATAGTGGCATATTGTTTAAGTTTTATATAAAGGGGGTTGCCCCCCTCTATGAATTAATAATTAAGATCCAAAAACGATATCTCCTGGATTAACATAGTTAAAGCCTACCTTCATGTTAGCACGAGTTCTCAAGTAAGGC
>Ga0208926_1000145_pt1:0-2500 | contig 13562 bp, 9 predicted proteins | sample Colrivmeta1449B3_FD_187630 | JGI IMG/M metagenome (GOLD analysis project Ga0208926, IMG submission 187630) | Estuarine microbial communities from the Columbia River estuary - metaG 1449B-3 (SPAdes) (version 2) | ecosystem: Environmental > Aquatic > Marine > Intertidal zone > Estuary...
AGCTTGGCGCGAGACCTAGATCATCGGTCGTGCTAATGACGCTGCCGGGGAGGGTTTCCTCTAACCTTGCCATGAGCTGATTGTTGAACGCACCGCCGCCACAGACATAGACTTCATCAATGTTGTCATCAAGCGCAGAAATTGCATCTCCGAGTGTCTGAGCGGTAAATGCTGTGAGCGTCGCTTGGACATTCTCGGGTGGAAGTGAGTGATCGGTGAGTATCGATTCCAGCCACGCCAGATTGAACTCTTCGCGCCCCGTGCTTTTAGGCGCTTCAAGGCCTAAAAAGGGATGGGTTTTAAGTTGTTTCAGCAGCGCCGCGTCCACTTGGCCAGTTGCCCCCCACGCGCCCTTGTCATCGTAACGCTTGCCCGTGTGCCTTTTGCACCATGCATCAAGTAAGAGGTTGCCCGGCCCTGTGTCAAAACCGTAACAAGCACCGTCAGCGGGTAAGACCGTGATATTGGCAATGCCGCCAATATTGGCAATAACCCGCTGGCGCTGCGGATGAGAGAACAGCGAGTGGTGAAATGCGGGCACTAGCGGAGCGCCATGTCCTCCTAGTGCAACATCTTTGCGCCGAAAGTCGGACACGACACTGCAACCAGTGCGGGCAGCAATAATATTGGCATCGCCAATTTGTTGGCTAAAGGCAATGCTGTTGGTTTTGGGTGGCGAGTGCCGAATCGTCTGGCCGTGGCTGCCAATGGCCACAATATCGTCAGGTCCAATTGACAGGGACGCCATGAGAGCCAGCGCTGCATCGGCAAACAAATGTCCGAGCAGATGGTCCGTTTCACCGTAAAGTTGAACACTGTCGAGACCGGGCTGGCTGAGATTTAAAATATTCAGCCGCAGCGCGTCTGAAATGGGGTGAGTATAGGTACCGAGGAGTTTTAGCTGACCTTGATCAAACGACACAGCGGCAGCATCGATGCTGTCGATGCTTGTGCCCGACATGAGTCCTAAATAAAGCGTGGCCTGAGACATGGTAATGCTCAGTTAGCGCTTGCGGGGCCTCCTCGTAAAGCCCCCGGGCTGCTCGACGCAAATTTAGAGGTGCTGGCCGCTTGGGCCAGTTGCGTCAGAGCGAGATTCGTCGCCGACTGGAATGCCGCTAACTCCGCCTTTGATATAGGGTTGGCTTGCGGCAGCTGCACGGTGCGAGGGTTGCGGTGTACGCCATTAACCAAGAATTCGTAGTGTAAGTGTGGGCCTGTTGCGTAACCTGTTGCGCCCACTGTTCCAATCAGTTGGCGCTGACGTACCGTTTGCCCGCGGGTCACTTTCTTGCTGTTGAGGTGTAAGTACTTAGTCACGTACGCTTGTCCATGCTGAATAAAAACGTAGTTGCCATTGGCCGCACTGTAGCCCGATCCAATAACTTTGCCATCGCCGCTGGCATAAACCGGCGTACCCCGAGGTGCGGCAAAGTCGATACCGCGGTGGGCTTTGATCATTTTGTGGATGGGATGTTTACGTTTAAGGTTGAATTCAGAACTGATGCGAAAAATATCGAGGGGCGTGCGCAGAAATGCTTTTCGCATGCTCAGCCCATCGGGGGTGTAGTAATCCGTCTGCCCCTGCTTGTTTGTATAGCGCACCGCTTGGTATGTTTTGCCGCGATTTGTGAAGGTCGCTGCAACAATATTACCCACACCCAGCTTTTCGCCAGAGAGATAATGCTCTTCAAACAGCATCGAGAAGGAGTCGCCTTGGCGAATATCAAATACAAAGTCAACGTCCCAGGCAAAGATATCTGCCAGTGCCATAATCAGCTTATCGGGCAAATTGGCTTTTAATCCTGACATATAAAGAGAGTCTTCAATTACGCCCTCTCTATATGTCAGCAATGTGTCGGGCACCTGCACCTGTTCTTTAGATTGGTATTTACCGTCTTTAAGTGTGTAAACCCGGCTGACTAACTTAGATTGTATATAGTGCAGTTCCTCAAGCTCCCCATTGCTATTTGAGCCAAAGCGCAATATTTCTCCGGGATAGATGTCGAGGAGCAGCTTGCCATCTTTAGAAGAGGTAATTCTGTGCACATCTGTGGGGCTGAAGGAGGCGCGCGAGAACAGTGTCGACAAACTATCACCGCTCGTGACTTTTTGCTCGCGCCAAGTAAGCGATGATTCTGGGGCCTCGTGAGAGGCATCCTGCTGATCAATAGTCTCGAGCGAGGTATCCAGAGGAATGGCCACAGATTCCGCAACCTGCCTGTTTGCTGCAGCATCACTCACAGGATATAGCGTTAAACCGAGCAAGCAGACACTCACAGCTGAGGCCAAAATAACATGACGCCGCGGAAAATCCTTCAACGCGGAGCGTATCGAGCGCTCTATCCGACGCATTTTATTAAGTACCATGGCAACCAATCTCATTCTATTTTGGCAAGTTTAGCCTAATAAATGAACTAGTTACAGAGACAAGCTCGAGCTTTTTAGACGTTAAGCATTATTCTTAAATGAGCGCCTAAGCCCGCAAGGGGCCAGAAAT
>Ga0208926_1000145_pt1:7500-13562 | contig 13562 bp, 9 predicted proteins | sample Colrivmeta1449B3_FD_187630 | JGI IMG/M metagenome (GOLD analysis project Ga0208926, IMG submission 187630) | Estuarine microbial communities from the Columbia River estuary - metaG 1449B-3 (SPAdes) (version 2) | ecosystem: Environmental > Aquatic > Marine > Intertidal zone > Estuary...
ATCCTTTAAAGAAAGCGTAATAGCTCACTAGTCGAGTCGGCCTGCGCGGAAGATGTAACGGGGCTAAACTGAGAACCGAAGCTGCGGATGCATAGTTTACTATGCATGGTAGAGGAGCGTTCTGTAAGCCGTTGAAGGTGCATCGTAAGGTGTGCTGGAGGTATCAGAAGTGCGAATGCTGACGTGAGTAACGATAAAGGGGGTGAAAAACCCCCTCGCCGGAAGATCAAGGTTTCCTGTCCAACGCTAATCGGGACAGGGTTAGTCGGCACCTAAGGCGAGGCCGAAAGGCGTAGTCGATGGAAAACAGGTTAATATTCCTGTACCTCTTTATACTGCGATGGGGGGACGGAGAAGGCTAGGTGATCAGGGCGTTGGTTGTCCCTGTATAAGCTTGTAGGGAGATCTCTTAGGTAAATCCGGGAGGTCATATCCTGAGGAGTGATATCGAGCTCAATTGCGAGCGAAGTCATTGATGCCATGCTTCCAAGAAAAGCCTCTAAGCTTCAGGTATAAAGAGACCGTACTCTAAACCGACACAGGTGATCAGGTAGAGAATACCAAGGCGCTTGAGAGAACTCAGGTGAAGGAACTAGGCAAAATGGTGCCGTAACTTCGGGAGAAGGCACGCCAATTTTGGTGACGGGACTTGCTCCCCGAGCTGAAGTTGGCCGCAGAGACCAGGCCCCTGCGACTGTTTATCTAAAACACAGCACTCTGCAAACTCGTAAGAGGAAGTATAGGGTGTGACGCCTGCCCGGTGCCGGAAGGTTAATTGATGGGGTTAGCTTAGGCGAAGCTCTTGATCGAAGCCCCGGTAAACGGCGGCCGTAACTATAACGGTCCTAAGGTAGCGAAATTCCTTGTCGGGTAAGTTCCGACCTGCACGAATGGCGTAACGATGGGGGCGCTGTCTCCACCTGAGACTCAGTGAAATCGAAATCGCGGTGAAGATGCCGTGTTCCCGCGGCTAGACGGAAAGACCCCGTGAACCTTTACTATAGCTTGGCACTGAACTTTGAACCTATCTGTGTAGGATAGGTGGGAGGCTTTGAAGCGTGATCGCTAGATTGCGTGGAGCCATCCTTGAAATACCACCCTGGTATGTTTGAGGTTCTAACGCAGACCCGTTATCCGGGTCGCGGACAGTGTCTGGTGGGTAGTTTGACTGGGGCGGTCTCCTCCCAAAGAGTAACGGAGGAGCGCGATGGTACACTCAGCATGGTCGGAAATCATGCTATGAGCGCAAAGGTAGAAGTGTGCTTGACTGCGAGACTGACACGTCGAGCAGGTACGAAAGTAGGTCTTAGTGATCCGGTGGTTCTGTATGGAAGGGCCATCGCTCAACGGATAAAAGGTACTCCGGGGATAACAGGCTGATACCGCCCAAGAGTTCATATCGACGGCGGTGTTTGGCACCTCGATGTCGGCTCATCACATCCTGGGGCTGGAGCTGGTCCCAAGGGTATGGCTGTTCGCCATTTAAAGTGGTACGCGAGCTGGGTTCAGAACGTCGTGAGACAGTTCGGTCCCTATCTGCCGTGGGCGTTGGAAAATTGAGGAAAGCTGCTCCTAGTACGAGAGGACCGGAGTGGACGAACCGCTGGTGTTTGGGTTGTCATGCCAATGGCATTGCCCAGTAGCTACGTTCGGACAGGATAACCGCTGAAAGCATCTAAGCGGGAAGCCCCTTCCAAGATTAATTTTCCCTGGGAGTTTAACTTCCCTGAAGGGCCGTTCAAGACTAGGACGTTGATAGGTTGGGTGTGGAAGCGCTGTGAGGCGTTGAGCTAACCAATACTAATTGCCCGTGAGGCTTGACCATATAATGCAAGCTAGACAGCCGGACCGGTGTTTATCGGTACAAGCTGACCAAGAAAAAACCAATATTTGACAGCCATCGACCTAATTTGACTCTGAAGCAGTTTGCTTCGAGGTCATACCAGTTTGCCTGGTGACCATAGAGAACTAGAACCACCTGATCCCATACCGAACTCAGTAGTGAAATGGTTCATCGCCGATGGTAGTGTGGGGTTTCCCCATGTGAGAGTAGGTCATCGCCAGGCTTCTAAATAAAAAAACCTCAGTCTTATGACTGGGGTTTTTTTTCGCCTAATGTTCTCGCGATTGCTCCCTACTTAAAGCCGATTGCTGTTAGCGGGTGTTAATTTTCCCTGTTTTAGCAGGCCTAGTGAGCAACCTTGAGGCATAATGCCGCATCAATGTTCTGGATTACCATGTGGACTACTTTCTCTACTTAGCAGCTGGCGCCCTCGCGGGTTTGCTCAGCGGCCTTTTTGGACTCGGCGGCGGCATTATTATTGTTCCCGTCTTGGTATTTCTGTTCACAGCGAGCGGATGGTCTCAAGATATCATCACTCATCTTGCCATTGGCACATCGCTTGGCACCATTGTCGTCACATCCATGGTCTCCATAGCCACCTTCCAACAACACCGTATGATTCGCTGGCCAATAGTCAGGTCATTAGCTGCTGGAATCGTGGTAGGTGCTTTTATCGGCGGTTTTGCCGGCAGTCAGCTTAGTGGTTATCTTTTGCAGCTGCTGTTCGGCTGCCTTATGATTTTGGTCGCAGCGCAATTAGTTTTCGGCAATCCAGCACGGGAGAGTGATCTGCCATCGTCGGGCTTGCTTGGCGGCGCTGGTTTTATGATAGGCGCCCTGTCATCGGTACTGGGAATAGGTGGCGGCAGCCTCACTGTGCCTTTTCTAACCTATCGTGGGGTCGTGATACGTCAAGCGGTCGCGGTCTCTGCGGCCTGCGGTTTGCCGTTGGCGCTCGCGGGCGCTGCTGGTTATATTATTTCAGGCTTCAATTCTACGAATTTGCCTGACGGTAGTATCGGTTACCTGTTTTTCCCGGCGTGGCTCGGCATTGTGCTCGCTAGTATGCCATTCGCTCGTCTGGGCGCTCGCGTTGCGCATCGGCTGAATGAGCGCCGCTTGCGGCAGCTCTTCGCCGGCATCTCGCTGGTGCTTGGTGTGCGGTTTATTTGGATTAACAGTCCACTCGTGTTGGGATCCTAAAGATGCAAGAAAGTCAGCGACATATTTTAGAAATTCTTAAAGACGGCGAGTTTCATTCCGGCGAAATGTTGGGCAACGCGCTGGGCTGCAGTCGCACCGCTGTCTGGAAACATCTGCAAAAACTTGAGCAGCTCGGCCTCGGTGTCGAAACCGTCAAGGGGACAGGTTATCGTGTCGCTGGGGGTATAGAACTTCTGCGCGCTGACAAGATATTGAGCATGCTCTCACCCGCGGCTAGAGCGCTGTGTTCCGGGCTAGAGATCTTCGACACCATTGACTCGACTAATCGCTACGCCCGAGAAATGCTCAGTGGCGAAGCGGCCTCAGGAAAGGTGATTCTGGCAGAGCAGCAAAGCGCAGGCCGTGGTCGGCGTGGGAAAACATGGATTAGCCCGTTTGCGGCTAATATTTACCTGTCAATACGATGGGATTTTGAGCGCGGTGCGCAGGCACTTGAGGGACTCAGCTTGGCAGTGGGTGTCGCGGTCAAACGAGCGCTAGCATCCCAAGGACTCGAAGGAGTTCAGCTTAAATGGCCGAACGATATTTACGTTACAGGCAAGAAGCTTGGCGGCATATTACTCGAAATGGTGGGCGACCCCGCGGGGGCTTGTTCGGTCATTGTTGGCGTAGGAGTGAATGTCAAAATGCCACCAGAACAGGGTCGCCGCATTGATCAAGACTGGACTGATGTCGAAGCTGTCTTGATGTCACAGAATATGCCCCGCAGGGCGGTGCGCAGTGAGCTAGTTGCCAAGCTTGTGTCAGAGATCACTGTCGTCCTGAGTGATTACCAAGAAAAAGGCTTTGCTGCTTACCGTGATGAGTGGCAGGCCGCAGATGCGTTTTATGGCCTGAGAGCAGCTATTATTACGCCAAAAGAAACCATCACGGGTTTGGTGAGAGGCGTGGACGTCAATGGCGCACTCTGCTTAGAGTGCAGTGATGGAAGGGTAGAGACGTTTATTGGTGGCGAATTAAGCTTGAGGGTGCAAGAGTGATTCTAGATATCGACGCGGGTAATGGGCGAATCAAGTGGCGACTGACCGGGGGGTTAACGGAGCCCCTATTGGGTTCTCAGGCGACCGATTCTGTGCGTCAAGGGCAGTCGCTCGCGTTGCCTGAGACAGCCTCAGTCGTCCGTGCGCGTTTGTCGTCTGTTGCTGGCGACGAAGTGGCAGCAAGTCTCGCAAGTCAATTAGCTCAGCAGTTCTCTATTGATCTTGAACTGGCTGAGGTCACGCAGACCGCAGCGGGGGTCATTTGTGGATACAGCGATCCGCGGTCTCTAGGAATAGATCGCTGGCTAGCGGCAATCGCCGCCTTCGCGCAGGTCAAAAATACAGTTGTTGTGGTTGATGCTGGCAGCGCCGCAACTATTGACATTGTTGTTGCACCCGGACGCCACCTTGGCGGTTATATCGTCCCCGGCATGCGGCTGATGCATGATGCGCTCTGGCAGGGCACCAGTCGCGTTAAAGCAGAGGCGCGCCCCCCCGAGGACATAAACACTCCCGGCATGAATACCAACGATGCGGTTAACAGGGGTTGCCTTCTCATACTGGTCGCAGCCATCGAAAAGCTCGTCGCACAATACCAAGGCGCCCTCGTGATCACTGGAGGCGACGGGCCGTTGCTGATGGCGCATTTTTTTGAGCGAGCGGTTTATGTTCCCGACTTGGTGCTGGACGGCATGGGCCTGGATGGCGTCGGACTGCGTCCCTTTAAGGCTGCAGAAAAATGAAGACCCTTATTGCGTTGATTTTAATGGTCAATTGCCTTGGGTTTTTTATGCTCAAGCATCTGCAGTCCCTTAGCGCCTCGGTCGAGACCCCGGCTCAGCAGAACTCTCTGGATCTGCCGTTGGCCGCCCATTCGCTTACGCTGCTTTCTGAATTATCCACACCTGAGCTGGAGGCGCTGGTTCGCGCGGCAAGTGAGCCGCCAGTAGTTGAAGGTGCGGACGCTGATTCGCCCCTTTGCGATATCATTGGCCCGTTCAGCACTGAGCAGCACGCGCGCGACGCGTTAGCGGTCCTTTTACCGGAGTTGTTGAGTGCAGACAGCTCTATTTTCATGGTCACCGAAGACCAATTTATACTGAAACTACCTCTTGATGTCACCGCCAGCCCCACCGAAGCGCTTTCAGAGCTGTTTATAGGCAAAAAAAGATACCAAGAACCCTGCATGAAGGTTGCTAATATGCGTGAGTTTCACTAGAATCGCGCTCCGTTATTGAGACGCTGGCGTAGCTCAGTTGGTAGAGCAGCTGACTTGTAATCAGCCGGTCGGGGGTTCGACTCCTCTCGCCAGCTCCAATTTTCACGGTAAAGCATTGATTATGTTGGCCTTTTGTCGGCATCTTGTTGACAGGTCATTGTTTTGCAATGAAAATATACGGCCTTTTTTTGGAGGGATTCCCGAGCGGCCAAAGGGATCAGACTGTAAATCTGACGCGAAAGCTTCGGTGGTTCGAATCCACCTCCCTCCACCAGTTAGAAAACGAGGCGATTTTATCGTCTCGTGCAGTGCAGATGTTTGGAAGGTAGCGGCCTAGTGAGTAGCTCGGAATTATCGAGTTCCCTCTTCCGTTATAGGCTGCAAGAGTAGTGTCGGGCGGGCATAGTTTAATGGTAGAACCTCAGCCTTCCAAGCTGATGATGCGGGTTCGATTCCCGCTGCCCGCTCCAAGTTTACAGTTTGGATGGTAAAGGTTGTGCTCATATAGCTCAGTCGGTAGAGCACTTCCTTGGTAAGGAAGAGGTCACCGGTTCAAATCCGGTTATGAGCTCCATAGTTGTATAGGTTTGCCTCGCGTGACATGAGGGCCTGTGCGGAAGTGACAGTAAAGTAGTTCGCGTAATTTACGAACGTTGATAAATGTTATTTTTTACGTTTTTTTATACGGGCAGCGTGTTGCCTGCTGAGGAGATACTGAGATGGGTAAAGCAAAATTTGAAAGAAACAAGCCACACGTAAACGTAGGCACCATTGGTCACGTAGACCACGGTAAGAC
>Ga0208926_1000148_pt1 | contig 13376 bp, 16 predicted proteins | sample Colrivmeta1449B3_FD_187630 | JGI IMG/M metagenome (GOLD analysis project Ga0208926, IMG submission 187630) | Estuarine microbial communities from the Columbia River estuary - metaG 1449B-3 (SPAdes) (version 2) | ecosystem: Environmental > Aquatic > Marine > Intertidal zone > Estuary | place...
GATAGCCTCGGCCTGAGTGGTCTTGAGGACTACAACAGCGTGGCCATTGGACCCATCAGCGTCAGCGTGAACACCAGCAGCGCACAGGCTGGTGCGGATAAGGTGCCACCGATGATGGAACGGTATCTAACTGGCCTTAGAATCAGTGGACCAGGAAACATTGCTATCCGCCGGAGCTGATCATGGGTGATTACGCCATTGGTTTTGAGTACATCAGCGACACGGCTGCCCACACGGGTCGTTTCAACAAACTGGTGGCGTTTGAGGATTCCGTGATTGCCAGTGCTGTGATCCAGAACGTCACCGGCAATGCGTTTACCAGCGTGCCGCTTAAAGCTGGCGATGCTGTTGAAGCTGTTTTCACCAGCGTCACCCTGACATCCGGCAAGATCGCTGCTTACAAAATCTGATTATGAGCGATACCAATCGTTTAGGAATTGATTACGCCAAAGGCGCGACCTTTATTGGTGATACTGCCACTTACACGGGCCGTTGGTGCGCCATTCATTTCACAACCAATACTCAAGTGGATACATTGGTTCCATTGAACTGGGATGGAAATACAATCTCGGGTCAGTCTTTTGATTCCTCTACAACGCTTTATGGAGTATTTACCAGCATCAAACTCCAGAACGGCCACTGCGTCGCCTACAGGCTCTGATGGCACTAGCTTCCTCGCTACAGAAGACCGCCTCCAAGCTGATGGGCAAGTTTGGTGGTGCGTTGACCTATAGGCGAGTCACTAGCGGCGCCTACAACGCCTCCACAGGCGCAGTAACGGAGACGGCGACCGACTACAGCCTGCGTGGCGTATTACAAGATGTGAACGCCCGCGAGGTCAATGAGCTGATCCAAGCCGGTGACAAGCGGTTGTTCATCGCTGCAACTGATCTGGCCGTAACGCCAAGCACCGCCGACCGCGTTGTGATCGCAACCGTGTCGCATCAGATCATTACCGTGCAGACCATCGAGCAGGACAACCAGGCAATCACCTACGAACTGGTCCTACGAGCCTGATCATGGCAAGACGCATCAACATCGTTGACATTGGTGACTTCTGCGAAGAGCGGATGAACCAGTTGATGCACGCGGTTGTGTTTGAAACGGATGCGGAACTAAAAGGAAGAAGCCCAGTGGATACAGGACGTTTTCGCGCTAGCTGGGTTATTGGTGAAAATGCAACTGGCAACTATGACGCCGGGGCGCAACAAGCCAGCACAGGGGAAAACGTAGGAAAAACAGAGCCACCAGAGAACCCAAAACCAACGCCTCCGACTGGCATCAACTACACACCTGGCAGCGAGCGCATGGGCAATACCTACAACATCCACAACACACTTCCATACGCTGAGGCACTTGCCAACGGTCATAGCACCCAAGCACCAGAAGGCTGGATCGACATCGTTGCAGCTCAAATGGCCAACCGTGCTAGGCAACTAGCTGATTACATCGGGAGGCAAGGCTAATGGCCGCACTAGATCTCAACGCAATCCGCGCCATCGTGGAAGGCAGGCTCGCCACCGAACTAGCCATCGTGCCAGTCATACCAGTGGTGTTCCATAACGTGGCCTACACGCCCACGCCAGGTAGCACTTGGGCACAGTGTTCTGTCAGCTTTGGCGCCAACAACTACATGACCATGGGCAGCACGGCTGGCGCCAGCAACAGCGTCATCGGTGTCATCGTTGTAAATATCTTTTCCGCCAAAGGTGTTGGCCCAGGCGCGAACTTCACCGTCGGCAAAAGAGTACGAGACCTTTACAATAGAATTGTCGTATCCGGGGTTCGCTTTGATCCCCCAACAGGCCCAGAGGTGGTGGCCACGCCGTCTCCCGAAGGGTACTTCCAAACTCAGGTCAGAATGACCTTTGAAACCTTCGAGGATCTCTAACCATGGCCTTTTATCGCGGCGAACAAGGCTCCGTCAAGTTTGACGATGCCGGTAGCACCACTGCCACCATTGCATCCACTCGTTCGTGGTCAATGACCATCGAAAAAGATGTGCTGGAAACCACTGCTCTAGGTGCCACCTACAAGAGCAACATTGGCGGCCTGATCGCAGGTTCTGGCAGCGTCGAGCTGATCTATTCCGCCAGCAGCGCTGACGAAACCAACGTTTTTATCAAGGCTGCCAACACGGCAACTGATCAAGGCGTGGCAGCTTTTGAGTTGTTCCTAGACACCACAGGCACTAAAAAGATCAGTTTTGTCGGGTTGATTACATCAGTCGATTACAGCGCTACTGTTGGCGAGTTGGAGGTTATCACCTGTAACTTTGTCACCTCTGGAACCATCACCACCTCCATCTGATCATGGCTTTCTATCGCGGCGAACAGGGTACGGTTTTCTTTGACAAGGACAGCAGCGGCGGCGTCTCTGAGATTGCCGCCGTGCGTTCTTGGTCTTTGACCGTGGAAAAAGACGTGCTTGAGACAACCGCTCAAGGCGCAACCTACAAGGCCAACATTGGTGGCCTGATCGCAGGTAGCGGCAGCATGGAAATCATGTATGACGCTCCCAGCGCTGGCGACAAACTTGACCTGATCAAGGATGTCAACACCGCAACCGACGAAGGCAACGCCTCCGTTGAGTTGTACCTTGACGAAACTGGCGGCAAGAAGATCACCGGCAGCATCGTGATCACATCCACTGATTACAGTGCTACGGTTGGTGAACTGGAAGTGGTGACGGTTAACTTCACCATGAACGGTGCCATTACTACCTCGATCTAATGCCTGCCACACCACGCCCCGTTGATCTTCTCACCGGGGCTTTTGACCTTAACCAGCGGCGTAAATTCGACATCAAGAAGGAAGACGGCACCGTGGTGCTGTCGCTGTACTTCAAGCCGATTACTCGCGCTGACCGCAAGCGTGCCACTGGCCTCGCTGGGTCGGACGAGACATTGGACATCAGCACCCAGATGCTGTGCCACATGGCTGAGCTGGAAGATGGCAAGAAAGCTTTTGCGCCAGCTGACGCTGCCAAGTTGCAACGCGAACTGCCCGAATCGGTGCTGAACGAACTGGAGCTGTTCCTGTTCGGACTTGGTGCGCCTGAATCGCTGGAAGAAGCAAAAAACGACTAGAGGCCGATAGCTGGCTTTACTTTGAAATGTTCCTAGCCACTGAGCTGGGCATGACGGTGAGTCGGCTTCGGCAAGAACTGACGGATGCTGAATTCATCCACTTTGCCGCGTACTACGAGCTGAAAGGCAAACGGGAACGCGAGGAAATGGAAAAAGCCAAGCGGCGTAGCTAGTAGACTGACGCAATAGCAGTGGTCGATTCGTGGCAGTAGCAACCGTCGATATCCAGGTAAACAGCCAAGGTGCTGTTCGGAGTCTTAATCAGGTTGGCGTAGCTTCCAAGAACACTCAATCAGCACTGCAAAAGCTAGATGGTGTGGTTGGGTCGCTAGCTGCAAGTTTTGCGGCGGGCTTTGCCATAAACAGAATTATCAGCGATGTCAAAGAACTGGATACAAATATCCGCCGCCTTGGCACGGTTGGCGTAAATGTTGCAAAAATCAATCCAGCGTTGTCTGCTTTAAGCGATCGCCTTGGTGGCGTTGCCAACAAAGCAGAACTTGCGGCAGCTAGCTACCAGGCAGCATCAGCTGGATTCAGTGATACAGCTGGAAATATCAGGATCCTTGAAGCCGCAACCAAAGCCGCAACAGGTGGTTTGGCTGACAACCAAGGCGTTACCGAAGTTCTTGTTAAAACGCTGAATGCTTACGGCATGAGCGGAACAGAAGCCTACAAAGTTACCGACAGCATTTCAAAAGCGGTTGAACTCGGCAACCAAGAATGGAGCGATTACGTTTCCCAGCTTGGCCGCGTCGCAAGTATGGCGGCATTGTCAGGCGTCAGTCTTGACGAGATGAATGCGTTTATCGCATCTGCTACCAAGAATGGCGCTACGGCAGAAGTGGCATTCACTGGCCTTAGCGCTGTATTGACACAGCTATTGCAACCAACTAAAGAAAGTCAAACTGCCGCCGCAAAACTTGGTATCCAATGGAACCTGATGGGCCTTCAGACCAAGGGTCTTGGCGGTTTGATGAAAGAACTGTCAGTTGCTATTGATAAAGATAAAGAAGCGGCAGCACGGATGGTTGGACCCACAGAAGCAATGCGTGGTGCGTTTGCTGCTGCATCGAAAGACGGCAAAGACTTTAGAGATATTCTTGGCCAAATCGGCAATGCTTCTGGCAAGACTGATGCAGATTTTCAGACAATGAAAGGTAGCCTTGACAATACATTCAAGGCACTAGATACATCGTTCAAGAATTTAAGTGAAGCACTGGGCAAAGCTTTTGGTCCGACGCTTGTAATTACCATTCAAGACATAACCAAAGGCGTGAATGGCTTTGCCGATGCAATGGATGCGGTGCCGCAACCAGTCATGAATGCTACTGGCGAACTTATAAAACTTATTGCTCAAATGATATTGGTGCAAAAAGCTATCCAAGGTGTCATTGGATTACATGTTGCATTTGTGGCGGCAACGACAGCAATAACTGGCTCAGTTGCTGCAAGCGGAACCGCAGCAACGGGCAGTGCCACCGCGTTTGCCCTTTACACTACTAATGCAAGAACACTTCAGGCAGCATCAATAGCAACCGCAGGATCCGTTACTGGATTAACTACCGCACTTCTCGGACTTGCTGGTATTGGAATTGTTACGGTTGGCATCAATTACGTCATCACACAAACCGGAGCAGTCCTAGGAAGCGCAAGTGCTGCGGAGAAAAGTTTGGCAGCCAGATCCCAGCAATCTTTGGCAGGACAACTCAAAGGCAAGACTGTAGAAGAACGTCAAAAAATGCTAAAAACAACGCAGAAAAATCTAGCCAATGATAGAAAACTGGCATCAACATTGGCCTTGCAAATTCGAGCACAAGATGCAAGAGCAGAGTCAGCCGCAGAAATGGCTGCGCCAGCCGATAGAGCAAAGCTAATAGAGGTACAAGCCCGCGTAAAAACAAACCAAGCACGAATCAAAGCGATTACAAGTATCCCATTAGAAAAACCTAAAAAACCTGAGCTGCCTCCTACGCCTACTGGAGTAGGGGCAACCGGCGCAGGCACGGAAAAAGGTAGCAAAAAGGCAAAAGTTAAAGACTTTACGGAGCAAATTACCAACTCTGGAACAATGCTGGATTTGGCACGTTCACAGTTTGACATTGAAGGCAAAATCTTGGAAGCCCGCGTTGCAGAAAATACACAGTTGGTGCTCAACCTTGAAGCGCAAAAACAACTGCTTCAGGTGAATGCTGATATTGCAAAAATCAAAGCAGATAAAGACATGCCAGCAGCGCAAAAGAAAATTGAGCTAGCTAGACTAGCAATCCAATCCGAAACAGTATCAAGGCAATTAAATTTTGATATTACCGCATTTCAAAAACAAGCTGTTGATACCTACCCTCAATACATATCTGGGATCATGTCCGCAGCATCGGGCTACAGCACGATCCTTGAATACTCCAAGCAGCTCACGGTGGAACAGCAAAAACAAAAAGATCTTGCCGATGGTGTTGCCAATACGGTTGGCCAAGGCATGACATCAGCTTTTGATGCGCTGATTAGCGGCAGTGAAAACTTTGGCGCAAGTCTTCGCAACATAGCCTCTGGAGTGCTCAAGGATATTGCGATGCAACTGCTTCGCATCTATGTAATTAATCAAGCCATCAATGCTATTTCAAGTTTCTTGGGACCGAAAACAAGTGCTGGCTCTGGGTTCGGAGGTTTTAACCCAGCATCTTTTTCGATGAGTTCCTTAAGCGGTGGGTTGAGTGGCGCCACCAATTTCAGTTCAGCGTTTGTGCCTAAAGCGCTTGGTGGCCCAGTCAGCGCCGGATCCTCTTACATGGTTGGCGAGCGTGGCCCCGAGCTGTTCACGCCTAAGCACGGTGGCAGCATCGTTCCGAACAACGCACTAGGCGGTGGTAGCACCAGCGTCGTGGTCAACGTAGACGCCAGCGGCAATTCCAACGTCCAAGGTGATCAGGCACAGGCCAAGCAGCTTGGTGTTGCAGTTTCCGCTGCGGTGCAGGCAGAATTGGTTAAGCAACAACGCCCAGGCGGTCTCTTGGCCGGTACACGACGCTAATGGCTACCTTTCCAAGCATCACGCCAACCTACGGCGCACAGAAGACCAGCCAGCCCAAAGTAACCAAAGTTCAGTACGGGGATGGCTATGAGATGCGTGCCGTTTTTGGCTTGAACCAGAATCCCAAAAACTGGAGCCTGACCTGGGAAATATCGGAAACCGATGCGGACACGATTGAAACATTTCTTGATGCCCGTGCTGGCCAAGAATCATTCGACTGGACCGCGCCGGGTGAAGCTGGTAGTGGCAAGTTTGTTTGCGCAGACTGGAGCAAATCGATCCCATATCTAAACCGCGCAACGGTTCAAGCTACGTTTACGCAAGTATTTGAACCCTGATGGCATACGCAAGCTGGGCCGCTACTAGCAGTTACGCCGTTGGTGCCATTGTCCGCGCCACCACGGTGCAGGATTTTGGCCTGGTGTTCAAATGCACCACAGCGGGCACTTCTGGTGCATCTGCACCGGCATGGCCAACGCTGATTGATGGCACAACGGTTGATGGCACGGTCACCTGGACGGGGATCAGCGCGGTCTACGAAGACCTCAGCGTGCTGGAACCGAACGCCATTATTGAGTTGTTCCAGCTGCACCTTGACGCCACACTGCATGGCAGTTCAGATATTTACTACTTCCACAACGGCGTGAATGCTGCGGTGACCGGCAACGTGGTCTGGAACGGCCAGTCTTATGTGCGTTTGGCATTGGAGGCCACTGGCTTTGATTACAGCAGCAGCGGCAGCCTGCCGCGCCCCAAGCTCGCCGTCAGCAACATTGGCAGCAGCATTACGGCATTGCTGCTTCAGGTCAACCTGATCACCACAGGCAATGACCTTGGTGGCGCCAAGGTGGTTCGTATCCGCACGCTTAAAAAGTATCTGGACGGTGCAGCCGGTGCCGATCCCCACGCCAAATTCCCAGACGAGATCTGGTACGTGGACCGCAAGTCAAACGAAAACCGCGCCGTTGTTGAGTTTGAGCTGGCCAGCAAATTTGACCTTGTGGGCGTGATGCTTCCCCGGCGGCAGGTCATTGCCAATGTTTGCCAGTGGATCTATCGCGGTGGTGAGTGCGGTTACACCGGCAGCAATTACTGGAACACTCAAGATCAAGTTGTTGGCACGTTGGCATTAGATGCGTGCGGCAAGCGAATTGAATCTTGCAAATTACGGTTTGGCGCCGCTGCTGAATTACCATTTGGCAGTTTTCCTGGCGCAGGTCTGAGCAAGTGATCATTAGCAAAGCACTGCAAGCAACAATCCTGGAGCACGCGCAAGCTGAGGATCCACGCGAGTGCTGCGGTTTGGTTGCCGTGGTCAAAGGCCGCAAGCGGTATTTCCCCTGCACCAACCTGGCTGATACGCCCGACGAGCATTTTGTTCTGAGCGGCGAAGATTACGCAGCAGTCGAGGATCAAGGCGAGATCGTGGCCATCGTCCACAGCCACCCATCAACCAATCCCAATCCAAGCCAAGCGGATCGTGTGGCCTGTGCAAAATCCGGTTTGCCGTGGTTCATCATCAATCCAAAGACTGGTGGCTCCAGCCTGACGCTGCCAGAGGCATACGAGTTGCCGTATGTGGGCCGTGAGTTTGTGTTTGGCGTAGTGGACTGTTACACGATGTGCCGTGACTGGTACGGCAAGGAATTTGGCCTTCAGCTCAGCGACTACAACCGCCGCGATAAGTTCTGGGAGCGTGGCGAAAACCTGTACCTAGACAATTTTCACCGTGAAGGCTTCCATAAGGTGCCGCTTGATGAGCTGCAATACGGCGATGCCTTGCTGATGCAGCTTGGCTCCAGCTTGCCTAACCACGCAGCCATCTACATTGGCGACCAGCAGATCCTGCACCACGTTCAAGGCCGACTTAGCAGTAGGGACGTGCTGGGCGGCTACTATATCAAGAGCACTGCCATGGTCCTACGGCATGAAAGTCGTTAAGGTCTACGGCGCCCTACGCAAGTATCTGGGGCAATGCCGTTTCCAGTTTGAAGCCGATACACCAGCGCAAGCGATCAAGGCACTGTGCGTTAATTTTCCTGGCTTGGACAAGTGGTTGCTGGATAGTGAGCAGGATGGCGTGGCATACCGCGTAACGATTGGCAAGGAAAAAGTTACCGAAGATGACTTGTCCCCATTGGTCATGCCTTGGAGTGAGCGCCAAGTTTTCAGTATCACCCCTGTGATTGCTGGTGCTGGTCGAACTGGCGCAATGATTGGCATTGGTATTGGTTTGATTGCTTTGGCAATTGTTGCTGGACCAGCTGTTGGTGGATTTTTAGGTCTTGGTGCATCTGCTTTTGGTACAGCAGCAACAGCTACAACTGCATTTTCTGGATTTATTTTAGGAGGAACAGCGGCAAGTATTATTGGTGGCATTGGTGTAAGTCTTGTTCTTGGAGGAATTGCCCAGCTAATTTCACCACAACAAACTTATTCAAGTGCAGAACGCGGCAAAGAAGCGGCACGATTTGAATCTTTTACTTTTTCAGGTATTACCAATACTGTGCAACAAGGAATGCCAGTTCCAATTTGCTACGGTCGTACTTATATTGGCTCGGCTGTAATCAGCAGCGGCCTTGACGTGGATCAACTGATATGAGCACTTATCGTTCGATCCAAGGTTCCGGCGGCGGTGGTGGCGGCGGTGGCAAAGGTGGTGGCGGTGGCGGCCAGGCGCACACACCAACAGAATCCGACGATTCACTCCAGTCAGTTCAATACGGCAGCGTTCTTGACCTGCTTAGTGAAGGTGAAATTGAAGGGATTGAAGGTGGAGTCAAAGGCATTTACCTTGATGGCACACCAATTCAAAGCAGCACTGGTGCTGATAACTTTACTGGTTACACAGTTGTTACCCGAAACGGCACACAAGCACAAGCCTATATTCCGAATACCAACGGCACTGAATCTGAAAAAGCTGTCAATGTAGAAGCTACTGCCAGCACCTCAGTTACTCGCACAATTAGTGACACAGATGTTGACCGTGTGCGGGTTACGGTGCAGCTGCCTGCACTGCAAATTATTGAAGATGACGGTGACATTGTTGGCAACAGCGTAGATATTCAAATTCGAGTGCAATACAACTCTGGTGGATTTACAACTGTTGTATCGGACACCATCAGCGGCAAAACAACCAACAGTTATCAGCGCGACTACATGCTGACGCTGAATGGCGCCTTTCCTGTTGACATCCGCTTGGTGCGTATCTCGCCAGATTCTGGCAGCACCCGTATTCAGAACCGCACCTACTTCTACAGCTACACAGAAATTATCGATGAAAAACTGCGCTACCCAAACAGCGCCTTAGCTTTTCTGCGGTTTGATAGCCGCCAATTCAACAGCATTCCATCCCGCAAATACTTGGTGCGTGGCATCAAGATCCAGTTGCCGAGCAACGCCACAGTTGATACAACAACATACCTTGGCCGCGTTACTTATTCGGGCGTGTGGGATGGAACGTTTGGCGCTGCTACATGGTGTGCAGATCCAGCATGGTGCCTGTGGGATCTACTGACCAATACCCGCTATGGGGCATCCATTCCGGCCAGCAGTCTTGACCGATACGACTTCTTTTCAATCAGCCAATACTGCAACGGCCTGGTCAGTGATGGCAAAGGCGGCCAAGAACCACGTTTCCTTTGCAACCTGCTGCTCAATAGCCGCGACGAGGTTTACAACGTCATCCAAGAGTTCACGGCATTGTTCCGTGGCATTGCCTACTACGGTGCTGGCACGTTGGTGGTCAACCAAGACAAGCCATCGGATCCGCAATACGTCATTGCTGCTGCCAACGTAATTGACGGCATCTTCAACTACTCAGGCACTTCACAGAAAGCACGCGCCAGCACCGCAACCATTGGATACCAGACCTACGAAGGTTTAGGCGAAGTCGAATTTGAGTATGTTGAAGATGCTGCGGCAATTGCCAAGTACGGCATCATCAACCGTGATGTCAAATTGCTGGGTTGCTACAGCCAAGGGCAAGCGCATCGTGCTGGTAAGTGGACGCTACTGAGCGAGCAGAACCTTACCGAGACAGTGACCTTTGCCGTGTCGCTGGATAGCGGCATCGTGTTGCGCCCCGGCATGGTCATCAATGTTGCCGATCCAATGAAAGCTGGCTCGCGCCGTGGTGGCCGGATCAGCAGCGCAACCACAACCACGGTCACAATCGACAGCACTGAAGATCTCAGCGTTGTCGTTGCGAATGGCGCAACACTCACAGTCATGTTGCCAACTGGCTCGGCTGAACTGCGTCCTATCCAAAGCATCAGTGGCACGGTTGTCACCGTCGGCAATGCGTTTAGCGAGGCACCCAACGCTCAAGGCATTTGGGTTATTGAAACAACTGACGTAGAACTGCAAACATTCCGGGTCATCACGGTTACTGAATCCGAGCCTGGTGTCTACGGCGTTACAGCACTGGCGTACAACTCAACAATTTATGACGCAATTGAAAGCGATCTGCAAATTGTTCCGCGTGACATTACAAACCTTGCCGCTATTCCAGATCCAGTAAATGATATTGATGGCACCGAACACCTGTACCAAGACGGCAACAGCGTTTTAACCGCATTTGACCTTAGCTGGATTGCACCTAAAAATGTCAGCAGCTTCCGTGTTCAGCACCGTTTAAACAATAACAACTGGATTACGTTTGAAACCACATCACCATCCGCACGAATCAACAGCCTTATTGCTGGCACGCTTCAAGTTCAAATTCAATCAATCAATAACGTTGGCAAGGCCAGTCCAATTACAGCGGCATCGTTCTCTATTGCAGGCAAGACCGCATTGCCAGGAGACGTTCAAAACCTCACCATCGAGCCAATCAACGCTAACAGCGCCAGGCTGCGCTGGAGCCAAACTACCGACCTTGACGTGGCAGTTGGTGGCACAGTTCACATCCGCCATAGCAATTTGACTGACGGCACGGCAACCTGGAGCAATTCGGTTGACCTAATTCCAGCAAAAGCTGGTGCCGCCACAGAGGCCATCGTGCCATTGGTGGAAGGCGAGATTCTGGTCAAGTTTCAAGATGACGGCGGCAGGCAGTCAACCAACGAAACCAGCGTCATTGTTGATTTTCCTGATGCTTTGGGATTCTTCCCAATTCAAACGCGGCGGGAGGATCAGGACGCCCCACCATTCCAGGGCACCAAAACCAATGTTTTTTACAGCAGCGATTTTGATGCACTGTGTCTTGATGGTACTGGTCTTGTAGATGACATAGTTAGCTTTGATTTGGTTACAAGTTTTGACTATCTAGGTGACGTGCAGGCAAGTGGCACATACAACTTTGCTAACGCGCTTGACCTTGGCACTGCTTATGCCGTTGACCTGAAGCGGTACTTTGTCACCCGTGGTTTTTACCCTAGTGACCTAATTGATTCAAGGCTGGAATTGATGGACTTATGGGATGACTTTGATGGTGGCGTGATTGATCAAGTCAACGCAAAACTTTACATGCGTGCGACCAACGACAATCCTGCTGGCACACCAACCTGGACCGCTTGGCAGGAATTCGTTAATGGCACCTTCAACGGTCGGGCGTTTGAGTTCAAAGCCGAACTGACGTCAACCAATACATCCCAGAACATTTTGATCGACGCTTTGGGGTACGAGGCGACCTTCCAGCAACGTCAGGACCAAAGCACAGCAGTCATCGCAAGTGGTGCTGGCGCCAAGACGGTGACCTTTGACAAGGCGTTCTACACGGCTGGCAGCACGGTGTTCCCAAGCGTTGGCATCACGGCGCAAAACATGGCGACTGGTGACTTCTTCACGGTTGGCAGTGTCACCGGCACCACGTTTACGGTTACCTTCCGCAACAGTGCTGGAACTGCTGTTGACCGTAATTTCACCTACACCGCGACTGGGTATGGCAAGGCACTGTAGACTTGTGAAACAACGAACCGGCTAATCGGTGGCAACCCACGATTACGTCATAGCCAATGGCACAGGTGCAGCGGTCAGATCTGATCTGAATGATGCGCTTGCGGCCATTGTCAGCAACAACAGCAGTGCAACTGCTCCGGCTACGACCTACGCGTACCAGTTTTGGGTAGACACGACCACCGGCTTATTGAAGCAGCGCAATGCTGCCAACTCGGCGTTCATAACGATTGGCACGCTGGCCAGCACCAACCTCGGCCTTGCATCACTGGCAGGCGCCACCTTTACGGGTGACGTGATCCTTGGGACGACCACTGCACTGGAACTGCCAGACGGCACAACTGGTCAGCGGCCTGGCTCCCCGGTCAACGGGATGATCCGTTACAACACCACACTTAGTACGTTCGAAGGGTACAAAAACGCTGCATGGGGCGCCATCGGTGGTGGTGCGACTGGTGGTGGATCGGATGATGTGTTTTACGAGAATGGACAGACGGTGACAACCAATTACACTTTGAGTACTAACAAAAACGCAGTGACAGCTGGCCCAGTAACGGTAAACTCTGGGGTAACCGTCACGATTCCCAGTGGCTCAAGCTGGGTGGTGGTGTAAGTCATGCCAATTTCAATCGCTGGCTCTGGGACGATCACCGGCATCAGCGTCGGGGGTATTCCTGATGGTGTGGTCGATACTGATGTGCTGGCAGCCAATGCCGTCACCACCGCCAAACTTGGCTCTGCTGAAGCCAGCGGATTATGCAAAGCGTGGGTTAATTTCAACGGCACCGGCACCGTGGCGATCCGCGCTAGCTACAACGTGAGCAGCATTACGGACAACGGGACGGGCGACTATACGGTGAACTTCACTACGGCGATGGTGGATGCTAATTACAGCGCCATTTCTATTACAAACTCAGAAACTGGTGATACTAGCAGACCTGTCGTTTCTTGTTTTATAGAGTCAAATAGTACAGCATCCAGCGCACAAATCCGCACTGTTGGAACGTTTAACAATAACACTCGCATAGATGTGAGTGCTTGCACTGTCGCCATCTTCCGGTAACCCATCATGAAACGAATCATCTACCAATCTGAATCTGGCGGTGTTGCCGTCATCATCCCAACCGAGTCAGTCGAACTGGCGCTCAAGGATGTCCCCGAAGGCGTTCCCTACGAAATCGTCGATGCCGACAACATCCCAGCTGATCGGTTCTTCCGTGGTGCCTGGGTCGCCAACGGTGGTGCCATCGAGGTGGACCTAGACGCTGCCAAGACCATCGGCCACGACCGTCGCCGCCAGCAACGCTCCGAGGAGTTCCAGCCTTTCGACGAGATCATCGCCAAGCAAATCCCAGGCGCAGA
>Ga0208926_1000154_pt1 | contig 13206 bp, 12 predicted proteins | sample Colrivmeta1449B3_FD_187630 | JGI IMG/M metagenome (GOLD analysis project Ga0208926, IMG submission 187630) | Estuarine microbial communities from the Columbia River estuary - metaG 1449B-3 (SPAdes) (version 2) | ecosystem: Environmental > Aquatic > Marine > Intertidal zone > Estuary | place...
TGTTTAAGTTTTATATAAAGGGGGTTGCCCCCCTCTATGAATTAATAATTAAGATCCAAAAACGATATCTCCTGGATTAACATAGTTAAAGCCTACCTTCATGTTAGCACGAGTTCTCAAGTAAGGCTCAGCAACAGTATCAGATAAGTTCACTGCACGTAGATCAGATGGATCACCTTCACCATCAAATAAATAGATTAGGTTATCTTTCAAAGTAATTACTAAATGGTCATTAGACATACCTGGACAAAGAACAATCTTAACACCTAAGTAAGTTAAAGATAGATCCTGAGTGATATATGCATTAGTGTTACCTGAAGCTACACCTAAACGGTAGATGTTTACTAATTGTGTTGGTAAGTAGATACGCAAGTCAGCAGTACGTGATGCAATGTTAGCAGGTACTAAAGCAAAGGCAGCTTGTAAATTAGCTAGCATCTGTGCAAAAGTAGGGTTTACTGTCATAGCAGTGTAAGGGATAACAGCAGCATCTGCTGCAAGTTGAACCTCATAACCATCACACAAAGAAAGTGGGCCACTTGGTAGAGAAGCATCACCTTGCCATCTCAATGATTCAATAGATCCATTGATAGAGTTAGCCATCTCACTCCAGTAGAAGTTCATAAAGTTAGCCACAGAGAAATCTCCGTTTGATCCTTGAGACATTTGTAAAGATACAAAAGACTGCTCTAATTCAAATTGACAAATCTGAGCCATTGCAGATAAAGCACATACACTCATAATCTTTGCAGATAAAGTATCTGTAGGTGCAGTAAAAGCACAGGCTGATGGTTGTAAAATGTCTCCAAAAGTTACAGCTCCTAGAGCTACTTCAAATTTTACACCTGGCAAAGTACGAAAGTTATCTACTATGTCAGAAGATCCTAAATAAGCCTGTGCATAGAATGCCTCAGCGTTAGGTGTTAGGGTTGCATTAGCCCCATTGTTTAAGTCAAATCTTAATTTTCTCATTTTGTTGTTATTTGTTATTGTTAAATTTAATAAAGTTACTTAGTTTTTGCTGTGCACTCAATGCCACAGCCTCCTCAACTACCTCCTCTTCACCATCAACAGATAAAGCCTCTTCTAATTGTGCCTTAAGATCTGCTATCATAGCTACTATGTTATTAACTTCTGCATCTAATGCAGGCTTAACTATTGCTAGTATTGCCTCAGCATCTAATACAGGATCTACAGCCATTGTCTCTTCTACTACTTCCTCCTCTTCTACTACTGTATCTTCTAGGGCTACCTCTTCTGAGGCCTCCACTACTTCAACATCACGTATCTCAATAATTTCACCGCCTTTTACAACATAGATTTTATCCTCGATAGTGTGTTCTCCATCAGGTAATTTGTTCATATTTATATCTGTTTTTAATTGTGTTACCTCTTTTAATTTCATGCCTAAGTATCCCTCTATTGAGAAACCTACCTGATCATTATCTACCAAATGGTTATAGTACTCAACATCAGTTACCTGAGCTGTTACCATTAGTGTACCTGTAGGTACCTCAATACCGAATGATGAGTATGCTTTATCTTTTGTAGGGTTGTCTACTATCCATGCCTCAAGTACATAAGCTGGCACTGTCTCAGTAGTATCATGCTCTAAATTGAATAAGTCCTTATTAGACATATCACGCATAAACTTTGCATGAATTTTTTCTATTTCCTCTTTGCTGAATGATACGTAATATTCTTTACCATCCTCATCATCTTTACGATAAATCTCCATAGGGATAAGAGCAGGTGCTACAATACGATACTTTACATTATCCTTAAATATCATTTGCTTAACCTGAGAATTGAATGCCATACCCATTACTTTGATAGCAGGAGTGGATGTAAAAGCTATTTGTTCTATGCCTAAGTCCTCCCCATTTTCAGAGTATTCAGGATCAATAGTAATTTTGTAAATAGGTAAATTATCTTTTGCCATACCTATATTAAATAAATTGTATATTTGTAAAAAAAATTAACTATGATAACTATTTTAGGAAGGGATATCCCTAACCACCTTGACGAGCTCACGATTGAGCAGTTTGAAGTAATTACTGAACTCAGTAACAACAAAGAGCTAGATGCTGTAGATAAGCACTTACAAATCTTTGCTAGCTTAGGCTTAGCTGAAAGTGAGTTCTATGATGTAGATGTGGCTGATTTCATTGAGTACACCAATGCATTTAACACTATCCCTGAGGTAGACTACCCTACCATCTCTCAAATTGAGTTAGCAGGATACAGCTACACAGCTGAGCTTAAGATGACAGTAAGAGATACTAAGCTAATTGAGAAGATAGCCATAGCTAAACCTAAGGGATATATCTCAGATGTGTTAGCAGTTTTCTTTAAGAGGGATGATCTTACACCTGCAGAGCACTATGCTGAGGCTCACCTTAAACTTAAGGCCAAAATGATTAAAGAGCTTAAGGCAAACATAGCTATACCTTACTTACTCTTTATCACAAATAAGCTAATCAAACAAGTAGATGTACCTACCGAAGAAGTGGAGTAATATCTCAGTTGAGCAGTTTATTGAGATTAGCCAAATAGACAAAGACCAGGGAGCTAATGGTTACAATAGTGAATTGATTTCTATAGTCACTGATATGACTTATGAAGAGGTAGATGAGCTAGATCTAGATGAGATGGTTAAAATGGTTGCTGATATGAAGTGGTCAAACACTCAACCATCTAAACAATATAAGCATGAGCTCTTAGGTATGAAGATAAAGCCATTGTCTAAGCTGTGCCTCTTTGAGTACATTGATCTTGACTACTACTTTAATGATAACTACCATACTAATCTAGACAAAATTTGTGCTATCCTATACAGGCAGTCTAAGGTTAATGAGTGGGGTGAGGTAGTACTGGAGACTTATGACTATGACATCCATATAAGAGCTGAGAAGTTTTTAGATTTGCCTATCACTGATGTGTATGGTATAGTGGCTGAGTTCTTAAAGTTTAGGGAGAATTTTCTAGATGTGTATAAAAATTTGTTTGGTGAAGCTGAAGAGGATCTAACAGCAGAGGATAAGGCAGCCATGGAGCCTGAAGAGATAAAAGAGGTAGAGGCTGAAGTAAAGAATAACAAGTGGAGCTGGGAGAGAATGATCTATGGCCTTACTGATGGGGATATAACTAAGAGTGAAGCTGTAGGAGCTCTACCACTTACTTATGTATTCAATATGTTAGGTATGAAAAAAGAGCTAGACATCTAAGGGGAAGCCAGGTACAAAACCTGCAGGAGGATCTAATGCCTCAAATGTGTATACTAATTTTTGATTTCTTTCTAATACCTCAACAGCTTCTACTAATGGATATCTCTTAGTAAGCCATTCTGTATACTGAGAATAAATCTCAGCAGTTATACCTTCGTTATAAAGTTCCTCAGTAAATTGTGCTACGTAATCTCTAGGAGTAATTACTCCACCATTCCATAAGAAAGCACCATTGTTAAGAAAGATAAAATAATACATGGCTACTATCTGTATCTCTAGTTTTTCAAAGCCTGTAATCCTTGCATTGATCCTAATACTTTCTACTAATGTACCTTCACCATCTACTATATCATTCTTTAGTATACGCTTAAGTATAGTAGCCATTCTCCTCCTAGTAGGATAAAGCACATTGAAATCACCTGTGTTTGCGTATGCCATTTAGTATGTCATTAAGTTTAGCCTTGTTATTGTACCATCTTCTAATAAAGTTGAGCATTGTATTGCTGCTATAAGGTAGTATGCTGTGCTTAGTGTATAAGTTACGTTAGTCATGGGTGCTGAGGATAGATCTGTAGATATACCATTAGTAGGGTTGTAGCATTGAAGTGAACTAATAGTAATATAAATATCTCTAGCCACCCTTTGCATTAATCCTGATCCTGTCATGTTTGCACCTTGAGCTATCTGAGTAGCACCCACTAAGCTGTTGGTAGTGTTAATATAAAAACGTACATTGACTGTACCTGAGCCTCCTACCTTTCTTACCTGTGCTCTTAGCTGTAATACTTTTGTAGCTACTAAGGTATTACCAGGGATAAGGATAGATGCACTGATAGTATTAGTGGTAGAATTGTTTACTAATATCCCTGCACTATTACCTACTGTAGTATAAGGGCTAGAGCCACCACTTGCAGCTGCAATTATCTGAGCTCCTGTGATAGTGTTATTAACTTCCACCCCACCTATGATAGATGTGCAGTCAAGCAAATCTGTAGCCTGTAAGTTGCCTATATGTGCTGGAGCTGATCCTCTCCAATTACCCCACCATCCCATAGCTTATATTGTTGAGTCCTCCCATGCCTGTATTACATTCAAAGTATTAGGAGTACCTGATAAAGTTACCACTAGATCCTCCATGTAATTTACAGAGTTAGCAGCATCACCTCCCTGAGCTTCTAAGATATCAAACATTAGACACTTAGATTGATTAGGATTAACACCATAGTATTCAGCTATGCCAATGAGTAAGCTAGTATCATCATAACCTGTTACCCCTAAATTTGTTGCTATTTGTTGTAGTGTATTATTTGCCATAACTATATTAGTTTAGTAAAGTGAAATGTTTAGATCGGTACTGCACAGTCAGTCCAGTCATTAACAGTTAGTGTAATACTCATCTGATACCCTGCAGCGTAATCTAGCAAGTCATTGTTGAGTGGTGTAAAGGTAGGCATACCTACCACATCAAAGTCATAATCTGTGCTATCAGTAAAGTATACATTGAGGTCACTAAGTATCTGCTGAGTATCGCTAAGAATAGTTATAATGTTAGCTCTATCCTTTTGTATAATGTCGTAACAATAGATATCAAAGGTAAACTCAGTAGTATTTTCAGTAGGGATTACTCCACTAGGCACGATATACACCAGGGGATACTTCTCATTCTGAGTAGCAAAGTTATACAGCTGTTCTTTGAAGTCAGTACCCACTTTGAACACCTGCTTATGAGCTGTATAGAATGCTATTATTTTGTTGGTTATTGCTTGTAAGGAATTCATAGCTCTGAGTTTTTATTTATCATGTTAATTTTCTTTTGCACGTTTGTTATCTGAGTCTCTGATACCACAGCTGTAACCATCATATTAGTACCACCACCTGAACTATCACCTCCTGCACTCATAGTGTTAGCATTGTTAGATGAGCCAAACAGCTGAGCTGCCTGAGGTATCATAGTGGCTGTATTGCTACCACCTCCACCAGTATCTCCACCTCCAGTGTCTCCTCCACCTGCTGTTACAGGGGTAGATGGTGATGTGAGTAGTTGCTTAGCCTTAGCTATGTTAGTAGCTATCTGTATAATACCTGATGCAAATTGTGCAATACCTGCACCACCTGCTGTTACAGCATTCAATGGGTTAGTATTAGCAGCTGCTACCAAAGCAGAAATAGCCTTAGCAGTATCAATACCTATTTGAATGAGAGCAGATGCCTTGTTAAACTTTTCAAGTTTCTTTTGGTCTTTAATTAACATGCCTCCTAGATTGGTAAGCCCATCTACTGTATCCTTAGCAAAAGTTAGCTTAGCATCTCTTACTTGTTTCTCTTTTTCTATTCTTTCAATAGCAGCATCATTCTCAACTTTTTCAATATCTTTTTTATGCTTATTTTCCAAAGCTAGCAAAGTCTCAGCATTACCATTAGCAAGTTCCTGCTCTTTCAAATACTGAGCCTCAATGGCTGCTATCTTACGTTGGTCATCAGTAAGGCCTAACTCATTAAGTGAGTTTAGTAGAGCCTGCTGATCTGCTATCTTCTTATCTGATCTTGCCTTAGTAGTAGCTGCATCAGCTATTGCTAACTGCTCTTGAAATTCAATAAATAGTACAGAGTCTGCTCCATACTTTTCTTTGGCTGCATTAATAGATTGGTTATAGGCTACCTTTTGCTGTTCAGCTATCTTAGCCTCACCCTCAACCATATTGGCTATCTTCAATGCATTGAGTGCTTGGTAGGCTTCGTTTTCTTTTTGCTTTTTAGCCTCATCAATTTTAGCCTGCTCGTTTGTTTCTGCTAAATCAAATGCTGCTTTTAAGTCTTTCTTTTCTTTGTCAGTCTTAGTAGCATCTTTAAGTAAGTCAGCCCTTAGCCTTTCGTACTTTTCTTTAAGTAACTCACCCTCTCTTACAGCATCATCTTTTATGGCAGCTATCCTTAAATCTTCAATTTGCCTTTCAGCATTTAATCTATTTGTATCAAAAGTTTTTTGATCTGCTATCCTCTTATCATTAAGAGCCTTCGCAACAGCCCTTGCATTATCTGCTACCTTCTTTGCATTATCTTCTACCTTCTTTACATTAGCTGCATACATTACCTCTCTTGAGTTGTCAGCACCTCTTATGATTTCATTCTCTTCTGTAATCTTATCCCTTAGCTTCTGCTTCTCCTCTTCAGCAGCTGTGCCTACCATGTGAGCCATTGATGCCAATGTTTTTTGAGCATCCGATAATCTTAATTTTGCTTGGGCTTCAAGTTCTTTTGATTTTTGTATTTCTAGAACAACTGTATCTTTACCTGCTGCTCTAGCCATGGCTATCTCTTGATCGTAATACTGAGATATTTGCTCAGTTCTTTTTTTAGAAGCCTCAGTGCTTTTTTCAGCTGCTGCCTTAACTCTCTCAGCATTATCATCTGCAGCAAATGAAGTTAATCCTAGCCAATCAGTAAGTTTCTTAAAGCCTTCAATCAAAAGCTTAACAGCTTCTACAAGTATGTATATCCCAAAGAAAGCAATTTTTAAGGCTGTACCAAATTTTCCTAGTTTATCCTCCCATACGGTAAAGGCTAAAACTATAGCTACAATTATAGCGACTAACAAAAATATAGGGTTAGTTAGCAACTGCAAGCCCATCTTAAGAAATTGAGCTCCTAACTTTCCTACAGCACTTGTTAATAAACCTAACCCCTTGGTTAAATCACTTACTTTAAACTTACTAACAGTAGCTGTAAAAGCAGTCACTTGAGTAGAAGCTTTCTTAAAGTCTAAGTTCATTAAACTATCCTTAATACCACTTATCTGATTACCTACTTGTTGCACAGTAGATCCTGTACTAAAGTTCTTAATAGTCTTATTAGTATCCTTAAGTTTTTGATTGAGCTCACCTGCCCTAGTAGATAATCTTTCTATCTCAGCAGGATCTGTAGCAGTTACCAAATCACTCTTGATCTGCTTCAGCTCAGCCTTCATCTCACCCAGGCCTGCTAATTTTATGGGGATTATTACTTCATTCATTATCCGTAGTATTTAATTTCTATTGTTGTATTTCCTAAGTAGCCATCTACATAACCCACCCCTATTTGAGATGTTTCTATAACTACTGTGTTAGTGATATTATCATAAGCAGCTGATATAATACCATCAAAATTACTAAGCCCCATAAGTATAGTAGGGTAGATAGTTATATCTAAAGGGTTATAGCCATCTAAATATCCCTCATAAACCCCTACCCCTAAGCGTGTCCAAGTGATACCACCTAAACTATCATTTAGCACCTCAGCTGTAGGATCTGCTATTCCTACTTGAGTTAAGTTAGCAATGTATACCAATGGAGTAATGCCTACAGGTACACCATTGAAAGTGGATGCTCTTAGGTTATCTGCTACTATCTCATCCTCACTCACTATGTACCCATCACCTACCACCACTGATCTAGTGCCATTCACTATTGTATTACCCCTTCCCATAACCTGAGCAGTAGCCTGATTGCTAAACACATTAGAGGTAATCATTCTAGTAGTATTAATATTACTCATGGCTAACATCTGCATAGGGCCTATACTTGCAGGAGGGGTAGGTATCACTGGACCACCTGGTCCCATAAACTTTGTAAAGTTAATCTCGTTATCTATGCTAATCAGCTCTACCCTTGTAAGCTTGCGAGCATTAGCATCATAGTCTATTACCTTATTGATATTCCACCATGAGTTATCTATCCTTATCTTATCATTTAGCTTAAGAGCCTGTATATCATTCTCCTTCAAATCAAAGTTAGCTATGAGCATTTTACCATTGTTAATCTGCCCCATGGTCCTCCTCCAGTATCTGTTATATAGATTGTTATCAGTTAGGTTGCTAGGTTGGTAATAGTAGAAGTCGCATGTAGCGAAGTTAATATCAAAGCTTGGTGTAAGTGGATCATCAAAGTGTCCTACTAATGGGTAGCTAGTTAAGTTACTTTGCCCTACAGATCCATAGTCTAAAATAGAATAAGGGCCACAGGTTGCTAATGGTGTAGTGGTGGTAGTCTTATCATATAAAATACGTATGTTTGTCTCAGGTGCTGCACCTGCTATCATAGGCACAAATGCTCCGAACAAAGTTTTGATAACAGGAGTAGGGCTAAATAGTATAGGCTTAGTTTCTACCTCTTTAACATACTCATTATCAAAGATAACCTCAGCTTGTCCGTAGATATCACTAGTTGCATTTGTATAGGTTACATTGGGTGCATCTTTATCAGGTGCATAGGTTAGTATAACTTTCTTAGCTGTAATCTCAGGTAAAAAAGATAGCTCTTGCTCCTGGTCCTTAGCAAGCTTATCAGTCCAATCTACCTCCACACCACTATCATAAAAATCATCTCTATTTTGCAGTAGCAGTTTGTTTGGCTGTACGCTATCTACCTGAGCATAGATGTTATACATATTGAAAATGCCCTTAATGAAGTCTGACTGCTTTATCTTTCTAGGCACGTAATCATTAACCTCTATTGTACCACCTATAGCATATACTGAAGAGTTAGGTACTATGCTTATTTGTATGTTTGTAATTACTGCCTCTATTCTTAATAAATTTGCTGCTGGAAAAGGACCTGATATTGCACCTTGTCTCCATGTTCTAATTGATGCAGCTCCAGCATTATAATTTAAAGCCTGTTGCGTCACATTAATACCTAAAGTACCTGAAGATAACTGAGTAAGAAGTTGATAAGTAAGAGGTAAAGTAGTTTGTACTGTTTGTGTTAATATATTAGTGTTACCTGGTAGTACAGAAAAGGGGCATTCAACAGCATTGTTAGCTCCAGTAAACCCTACAGGTGGGTTCATATTAGTATATAAATTACTAAAAATCATAGGTTGAGCACCTGCACTTACTACTAACATTGGCCTATAGTACACACGAGCAGGTAATGCAAAAGTCTGATCTCTACTAAAACAAGTTACACCTGTATTATTTATTATATTCAACTGATAGCTCATAGTAATACTATAGTCGTATTGTTGAGCATTAGCATTACTTATATTGAATGGAGTAGTATATACTCCTGTGCCAGGGGTAAATAAATTCTGAGGATCTTCTAGTTCAGTCCATGCTGTTATGTTTACTTTATTAGTAGGAAGGCCAGCTACAACTATACCTATATTTGTAAAACCTTGACTAGAAGAAGTGCTAGCAAAAGTAGTAGGTGTTGTAATCTCAGCCTTAACCAAATAATCATTATAGTCAAAGTTATCTACCCCTCCATTGTAAGGGATAAACAGCTTATCAAATCTATCATAGGCAATGGTAGGCCAATCATAAGTGAAACCTGCATCAGCGAAAATTCTATCAAAATAAACCTTAGCAAAGATAGCAGGCTTGAACTCTTGGGTGTTGTATATGTATGCAGAGTTAGCAGGTAGAAAATACTTGAAGCCATCTACTATAGTGTTATCAAATCTATTAACTACATTGAAGGCATCATAGGTATGGTTGAAGTCACTAAAGTCTATATCAGTTAGTTCCTTGTTAGCTATAGCTGTAAAGAAATCTGCCTTACTATCTTTAATCAATACCTCATACTCTACATGCTCTTCGTACCCATCAGTCATCTGAGCCTTCTTAACTGAGGTGAGCTGTATAGATACATCCTCCATAATTGGTATGCCATCCTGAATAACTGATCCTGTAGTAACAGCATTGATGTTAAACGTACCCTCAATGATATTCACATCATAGTAGTGGTTGAGTAGGTTATTATTATTCTTGCTACCAGTAAGAGTGATAGTCTTAGAGTAGTTACCTTGTCTCTTAGATATATCCCTAATATCTCCCACTTGAAAATTCAAGGGGAAGGCTGTGCCCTCCTTAACATCTAAGTAGCCTGTTGCTAGTTGTATCCTTACCATCTTAAGAGTTTACTATATTGTTATTAGCTAACTTAACTACTATGCTTTGCTTTATCAAATTCTTGTTACGCTGCTTAAACTCTTCAAAGGTAGAAGTGACTATAGTACAGCTCACATACTGTTCACTCTCAGGTAGCTCACAATCTGCATCATAGTTGCTGATCTTAATGTAAGTGTTAGGGGAGCTGATTAACTCAGTGAAGTACATAGCCATATCTTGGTTCATCCAATCTGTATTGAGTGCTATGGTAGTATCAGTAGAGATGTAAGTGTTAGTCATACCTGTCTCAGTGGTTTCATATAACCATCTATCTATACCTGCAGTCTCAACGTATCCTGGGATATCTTTGTTAAACTGTTCACGTGTTATGTTACCTGTAGTGTATGCCCTTCCTGTGAAAGCAAAGCTACCCCATGAGCCCATACGATCTAAGAATAAGATAGAGTGCTCTACTGTTCTTACCCTTCTGTCTATGTTTACCTTGTATTGCTTAGAGCTTGGAAAACCATTCCTTTCATAGCGTACTGTGTACCATTCGGTGGTAGGCTTAATCATTGGTAAAGCTCCTGATACTACAGATAGTAAGCCATAGTTGTTAGGCCCTATTGAGATACCACTAACATGATCTACTGCTGTTACGTTCTTCTCAAAGGTATCACCATCACTAGTCTGAAAGAACATAGTATCAGGAGGAGTAGGTGATCCATTAGCCACAGCATTTACCCATAGATCTTGGGACAGGGTAGCATAGAACTCAGAAGGTGGTAGGTTAGTTAAGAATTGATCCTGAAAGCTGTTGAGCATATAATCATTGTAGTCATAAGCAGGCCACTCTACCCATCTGATAGCTCCGTTAAATACAAAGTTATTTAGTGCTGTTATGATATCCCTAGTCACTGTCTTTCTACCATCTGCATAAGTGATAGCACCACCTAATCCTGTAGCAGTTACGGTTGCCCATGGTGAGCTAACTACTATGTACAAAGGGTTGGCTACTAATACAGTGAAGAGCCCTTCTAGGTTTGGGTTGGCTGTAGCACCTGGAGGGTTTTGAGTGATATTAATCTGATCACCTACCAAAAAAGTGTTAGCCACGTTTATCTGCACGTTACCTGCATAGGGAGCTGTTACCCATTGAGCTATTGCTAATAAATAAGTAGTGGTAGTGAGATACTCCTCCCCTACCTTTACATCATACTTGTAGTGGCTATTGGTTGCATTATATGCTGAGGTGTTAGTCAAGTTAAGGTCATAGCTCACCTGAGCCTGTAAGAGCTTCGATAAATCTACCTCACCGTAACCTGTGCCATAGGTAGGCATCACCCTGTACTCAGCTATCTTGTTAGCTGTACCACTCTGATAGATGTCAAAGATATACTTAAACCCTTGTAGGTTGTTGTTTGAGCTATCATAGATAAACTTGATAGGGTTGTATGCAGGCATCAACGGTTGTGCCCTTGCTATGTTTATTATTGCCATACCTATATTATTTAGATTAGATTATTTGTTTTTGAACTCAGCCATAGCTATAGCATAAGCCTGCTCTAAGAGCTGAAGGTGCAGCTGCATCTTATCAGGTCTATTGAATACTATCCTCACTTGCTTACCTGTCTTATGGTAGATGAAGGCTTGCACCACTTGTATCTTATGTAGTATATCAGAATGCATAGTAACTATCATCAGTGTAGTACTCCTGCCTTATGTGAGTAGTGGCATAACGGATGGCATCCATTGCATCATCAAATAGTTTGACAGGCTCATCAGTTATGAAGTCACCTATCTTCTTCCACTTGTAATTCTCATACTCCCTTCTTATGGCTTTATCATCCTGGCAAAATACACCAAAGGTCTTAAGGTTGTCTATCCCTTTCTTAACTACTTTGTTCGCATTCTGAACATCATACCCTGCTATATTCATTTCTTGTATTATTTCAGGTCTAGAGTAATCTGCAAGGATGGTTACCGTTTGTTCTATGTTCAGGGTTGCTAACTTCTCTATGAGCATGGTAGTGGTGAGGTAGCTCTCATAGATGACAGGTTCAATGTAGATATCATTATCACAGTAGTACACCCTCATCAATGCTGTAGGGTGATTGTACCCAAAGTCTAAGCCATACACGTACTTAACAAACTTGCTAGGCCTATGAGCTACGAAGGACCATTGACTATAGATGTTACTCTTAGAGATAGCCTTCTCACCTAGGGCATAGATCTGATACAGTGCCTCATCTGTTCTAGCTAGATCCTCTATCTGAGCTTTGATACTATCAGGTAGGAAGGGATTATCCTTATAGGTGCTCTTTATCTTAATGCTTTCCTCAATAGGTAGCTCATACAGCCATGATGCACTATCACTAGGGTTATAGTCAAAGATAAGCTTATCCTCAGTACGCATATTGAGTTGGGTGAAGTCATCGAAGTACAGCTCATTGGCTTCATTGCACCAGGCTATATCCCTTTTTCTACCCCTTATCTTTTGCTCATCATCTACACTAAAGAACTCTACCATAGATCCATTAGCAAAGGTATAGATGTGCTCACTCTTATTGTGGCTCTCCTGCTTATACAGCCCTATATCTTTTAGTATCTCTATGAAGTCACGAAGTACTGTAGCACGTAGAGCAGGGAAGGTTTTTCTAATTACTGACACCACCTTGTTATTATTCTGCAGGCAGTAGATGATCATGAGCTGGCACAGGCTGTAAGTCTTAGAGCTTCTACTACCACCCTCATTAATTATGAAGCGTTTGTCTCCTGCTATGGCATCATAGTTCTTCTCAAAGATGACTGTGCTTTTTATCTCCATAGCAAAGCTACCCCCCTCTCAGAGAGTATATTGTTATTATTATTATTTAACTACTACTACTACTTAACTATAGTAACAGTAATAGCTGATATCTTCTCATCACCACTGGTTACATCTGTATGCTCTTTCAGTGCATTTATTCTTTGAGTGATGGATGCATTATACTGCCCAACCATTCCACCTTCTATCTGATCCATTCTGATTGCCTCCTCTATGCGTGAGCAGATTGTCGTATAGTCAGAATATCTCCCCTCATAGTTAGCAAAGTAATCCTGCACACTACACTC
>Ga0208926_1000173_pt1 | contig 12401 bp, 27 predicted proteins | sample Colrivmeta1449B3_FD_187630 | JGI IMG/M metagenome (GOLD analysis project Ga0208926, IMG submission 187630) | Estuarine microbial communities from the Columbia River estuary - metaG 1449B-3 (SPAdes) (version 2) | ecosystem: Environmental > Aquatic > Marine > Intertidal zone > Estuary | place...
CAACACCGGCACGGCTGCATCAGTGCCCGGTGGTGGTGGCGGTGGTTCTAATCAAACGGCAGTTGCCAGTGGTGCTGGCGGTGCTGGCCTCTGCATCGTCTACATCTGGTGATGACTATGAATTACGCAATCGTCGAAAACGGCATCGTCATCAATGTCACCATCTGGGATGGCGAGGCATCATGGCAACCACCTGAAGGCTGCGATCTGGTGCCATTGCAGGATGGCGCAGGTATTGGCTGGGGATATGTAGACGGCAGCTTTGTGGCGCCTGAAATCCCAGAAGCAGTAGAGTAGGCCATAAAGGACTGTTCCAGCAATGGCTGACCGTAAGATTTCGGATCTGACAGCACTGACTGCACCAGCGGCTGGTGACTACCTGCCCATCGTTGACATCAGCGAGGTTGCTGCTGCCAGTAAGAACAAGCGGATCACCATCGAGGAATTGTTCCGTGGCGTGCCGCTTGGCACGGCTGCTGCACCAAGCATCGCCATCGAAGGCGACGAAAACACCGGCATCTACAGCCCCGGCGCCGACCAACTAGCCATCTCAACTAATGGCACGGGGCGGTTGTTTGTTGATGCGAGTGGGAATGTTGGCATCGGCACGGCAGGTCCTCTCAATAAATTAACTGTCGGCAATTCCGGAGCAGAAAGTTTTAACATCAATCCAGGATCAACAGCAAACAATAATATCGTTCTTCATTACAACTGGTCTAGTGCCAGCTACGTGACCGCTGAAACACGAGCTGCTCAACACGTATTTGCTATTCAAACCACCGAACGTATGCGCCTGGACTCCTCAGGCCGCTTAGGTCTGGGGACTAGTAGCCCCACAGACGGTCTACATGTATATGCAACTAGCACTACTAACTATGCTTTAAATCTTGACGGTCCCTACAATGGATCGGATACAAATAATTACATTGCATTCAGTGGAAACGGAACAAAAGCACTTATCGGAAAATTATACAGACCAACAGCAGGTAATGCAATAAGACTAGACGTTAATTTTGCTGGGTTTATTATTGGCACCGGTTCTGGCGGGACAGCCACCGAACGCGCCCGCATCGACAGCTCCGGCAGGCTCTTAGTTGGCACGTCTAGTAGCCCTGCAGGTGATGTAGCACTTCTTCAGGTTCAAGGATATTCAGGGACACCTACTGGAGTAGGTCTTGTCACTCTCAAGGCCGGAACAACTACTCCTGCTGACGCAACAGGCTTGGGGCGAATTGATTTCGGTGATTCCAACTCAAACAGGGGTTCAATTATTTCAGCCGAAAGAGATGGAGGAACTTGGACTTCAGGTTCTAGTCATCCAGGCCGCCTAACCTTTTTCACAACTGTAAACGGCGCGGCAAATCCTACGGAGCGGATGCGGATTACTTCCGCAGGCAACGTAGGGATTGGCACTACGGTGCCCCAGAACAGTCTTTCGATTGGATCAAATGTCGGAGGTCAAATAGGTCTATCTCTTGACTGGACTGGAACCGGTGGACCTTATCAAGTTGCAGGGCTTACGGCAGATCGCAGCAGTGGCGAGATTAGACAGTATGCCTATACCAACTTCTTCCCCACGTTTTACTCTAATGGCAGCGAAAGGGCGCGTATTGATACATCGGGACGTCTCTTAGTTGGCACGTCTAATAGCACTGACAATACAAGATTAAATCAAAAACTCGCCATCGTCAACACCGGCTCCGGCAACTATGCTGGTATGGGCATTGTTAATTATGGCGGCGCCCCTGCTGCTGCTGCGCCTTTTATTGATCTCAAAAGATCACGCGGTACGACTGATGGTTCTTATACAGAAGTTGCAGCCGATGATGCGCTTGGATATTTAGTATTTCAAGGAGCAGATGGCGCTGGCTGGAGCGAGGGTGCTGCTATTGCAGCTTTCGCAGATGGAGACTGGACAACTTCCGGAGATACGACTGATAGCCCAGGCCGCCTAGTGTTCTCCACTACGGCAGACGGCGCTGCTAGTCCTACGGAGAGGATGAGGATTTCGTCAACCGGTCAAGTTTCTATTAATACAACCGCTGATCCGGTCACTGCATTTTTTGACGGCACTTTAAGGGTTGCAAGTTCCACAACGACAACGTCTTTTCGTGGTACTGGCGTAGCTGGAGCAATCCTGCAAAGCCTTTGGCACGAAGCTACGTCTGGTGACAACCAATTTGTTAGTTTTGGCACGGAAACTACACGATTAACCAGAGGGTCAATTTCTTACAACCGCGCTGGCGGACTTGTTGCTTACAACACAACTTCTGACTATCGCGCCAAAACCATTCTTGGCGATATTGATAACTCTGGTAAGGCAATCGACGCTCTCAAGGTTTATCGCGGCGTCATGAACGGAGCTACCGTGGAGCGCCCCATGCTGGTTGCTCACGAAGCTCAGGAGGTTGCACCGTATTGCGTCACAGGTGAAAAGGACGCCGTAGATGACGACGGCAACCCGATTTACCAGCAGATGGATCACCAAGCGTTGGTGCCTCTGTTGATTGCTGAGATTCAGCAACTTCGCAACCGTGTCGCAGCCCTTGAGGGCGCGTAGTCCCACTCTCTAAGCAGAGTAGTCACCTTCACTACTCAAACCGAGCGAACTCACCGTGAAGCCTGCGTGCTGCCTCGCAGTAGGCAGCGTAGGCTTCTTCTTTTGTGTTGTATCGACCGAGGGCAATACGTTTGCCGTTTACCTGAATGCCTGTTTGCCATTTTTTGCGTTCTTTAGACCAAGAAACACCCTTAAGCCCGGACGTGTTGTCTTTTCTAATTTTTTGATTGCACTGGTTTTGCGTAGACGTTGCCAAGCGAAGGTTGGCAAAAAGATTATTGTGCGGATTGCCGTCGATGTGGTCAATAAGCCACTGCCCTGGGTCTTCGCCTGTCTGCAACAACCAAATCAGCCGGTGCGCTCTGTAGGAAATCCTATCCACCGCAACATCGACAGCACCCTTGATGTATGTGCCAGCTTCGTCACCTGGCTTTATCCAACGAGCTACAGGCTGCCTCCAGTAAAGCTTTCCGGTTTCTGAATCGTAAACCAAAAGCTCCTGAACACGCTGAAGCGCAGGCAGCGGCTTAAACTTTGGCATCGGCCTATGCAGGTAGGGCGGTCATCCCTCGGGTGCGTCAACACGCCGGGGGCCCTAATATAGTAACCAATCACCAAGGCTTCATGGCTACGACCACTGTTTGGAAAATTGCCCAACTGGAGCGCCTCACGGAAGACGGCCTGGTAATCACCGCCCACTACACCGTGGACGCCAATGACGGCACTTACTCTGCTGGTGCCTATGGCAGCCAAGGTTTCGAGCGTCCTGCAGAGGATGCCCTGATCCCCTTCGCTGACCTGACCGAAGAGATCGTGGTCGGCTGGGTGCAAAATGCCCTTGGCGATGAAAAGGTTGCTGAAGTTGAAGCAGCCCTCCAAGGCCAGCTCGACGAGCAGCGCAACCCAACCAAAGCGGCAGGCGTGCCCTGGGCTTGATCGCGCTTTGCATTGCTGCTTGGCTGGGTGGGGTTTTCCTCGCCTACTGCCTAATAGCAGTTAATCCTCACGAAGACTAATGGCCGTCAAATCTAAAGTTGGTGCTGCTCGCATCGAGCACCAGCCCGGGCCCCCCAAAACCACTAGCCAGGGGCAAGGACAAAACAGTCGTCCACGTCGTCGTGGACGTAAAAAACTGCGTGGTCAGGGTCGGTAGCTACAATGCGAAAGTAGCCACTGCTGCCATGATCGAAGTCATCGCCGCAGTAGCTGGCGCAAGTATCTCAGTTGCCGCCATGGGCGCAATGGGATTCACCAAGCGCAATGATGAGGCTCGTGATGCCGTCATCCGATTAACCAGCGCAGTGGAGCACATCGCCGCGCAATTGGAAATTTTGCACGGTGACATCCGCGACGAACGAAAGGAGACCTTTGGTCGTCTCAACGGCGTGGAACAGCGAGTCAGCAAATTAGAAGCTATTCCACCCTGGGATGGAGGCAACAGGCGGATGTCTTAATGCGCTGAGGCAGCGGCAGACTAAACTGAAGATTCATCCGCACGGTTAACCGTGGAGTTTCTATCCCATCCTGCATTTTGGATCATCGTCGCTGCTGCCAGCGAACTGATCGCCCTATCGCCTCTTAAAAGCAACAGCATTGTCCAGCTGGTGTTTCAGGTACTGCGTCTGATCAAGGCAAAAAAGGTCTGATCGGTTTCGGTAAAGCAGGTTGGCAGCGTAAGCTCGAATTTGCCATACACCAGTGGTGGTTCGAGAAAACGCTGCCCGCCAAGCTAGATAAAGCCGAAGCCGACTGGCACGCAACCCAACCACCTGCCACGCTGCCACCTGTTGTGGTGCAGCATCCGATTGACCCTGAGCTGCAAACTGCCGAAAGTCAATTGCTTGGTGGCCCCATGAGTATCCACGCACCTTGGAAACGTGACTAAATCGCCCGTCAAGCTCAGCGATCTGTTCCGCTATTACCGGCCAGGAACGCCGCATCAGATGGCAGCTATTGCTGAATTGGAGGCGGTGTTATTAAAGGCTGCACCTGATGCATTTAATAGGGATCAGGCGTGGTTTAAGACTTGGAGCCAAAGCGGCAAGCAGCAGGACATTGGTGCTGCCATCAAGATGATCCAAGAGTTTGAGGGCTGTCACCTTGAGGCCTACCTCTGCCCCGTTGGCATCGCCACCATCGGTTGGGGGAATACTCGTCATGTTGATGGGCGGCATGTGAGGTTGGGTGACAAGATCACCGGCATTGAGGCCGACATGATGCTGCGCCGCGAGGTGGATCGCATCATTGACAAACTGCGCGTCATTCCACATTGGAATGAAATGAACGCTGCGCAACAGTCGGCGCTCATTAGCTTTGGTTACAACTTGGGTGCCAGCTTCTACGGCGCTGCTGGATTTGAAACCATTACCAAGCGGCTGCAAGACAAGGAATGGTCCAAGGTGCCTGATGCATTACTGCTTTACCGCAACCCAGGTAGCAAATTTGAAGCTGGTCTAAAGCGTCGTCGTCAAGCTGAAGGTCGGTTGTGGATGCAGGGTTTGGGGTTGCCGGAGGTGCAGCAGCAAGGTTTTGGCAATCCCCTGCAAGTCCCGTTCTATTCACAGCTTGACAGCAGCACCGATCAAGGGCGGCGCATGTGCTTCAGCAGCTCCTGCGCGATGCTGCTGGAGTACTTAAAGCCGGGCACGCTGAAAGGCGCCAATGGCGATGACCAGTACTTGAAGCGCGTGCAACAGTACGGCGATACCACTGATGCTGCCGCGCAGATCAAGGCCTTGGCCAGTTATGGCATCAAGGCCCGCTTTGTTACCAATGCCAGCTTTGCCACCTTGGAACAGCAGGTTGCTAAGGGCGTACCAATCCCCTGTGGATACTTGCATCGGGGACCAATCAGCAAGCCAAGTGGTGGCGGTCACTATTTAGTGGTCGTTGGTCACACTCCTGATGCAGTCATTGTTCATGATCCCTTTGGCGAGGCAGACTTGATCAATGGCACCACGCTGTCAAAGCCTGCACGCTTTGCTCACTACAGCCGCAAGAACTGGGGCAAACGCTGGCAAGTTGAAGGAACGGCGACAGGGTGGGCTATCTTGGCAGAGCGCTAACCCTACCGCTTTGCTTTTAGCTGATCATCAGATCCGTGACCTGTGCAAGCAGGGCATGGTGGTGCCTTACAACGAAGAACTGCTCAACCCCGCCAGTCTTGATGTAACGCTGGGATCAACCATCCTTGTTGAGGTCGAGCACACGCCGGAGCTGCAGATTCTTCACATTGAGCAATACACCAAGGAGGATCCGTTCTGGCTTGCTCCTCAAGAATTCGTGCTGGCCGAGACGATGGAGATGTTCCACCTGCCAGATGATGTATGCGCTCAATTCATTCTCAAGAGCAGCAGGGGGCGCGAAGGGCTTTCCCATGCCCTCTGCGGATATTGCGATGCCGGCTGGCATGGCAGCAGGCTGACCCTTGAGTTGCATTCACTGCGAAGCAAGCACTCAATCCCGCTTTACCCAGGACTGAAGATTGGACAGCTTGTCTTCTACCGCATGGACAAAGCACCTGAGCGGACCTACGCCGCGACTGGAAGGTACAACATGGACACCAAGGTGACGGCGAGCAAAGGCTAAGCAGTACCACCCGCTACCGTATGCCAAGTCGCTGAAGCGGCGTGGGTCACGAGTACAGGCAGTGCAGGCGCAACAGTCGCTGCAGAGTCTCACTGCCTGTCGGTGAGATGGAGATTGGCGACCATGGCTGTTGGGTGTGCTCCCCTGGGCGCTGCCCCAATGGCCATGAATCGGAATCTATACCGTCATTCACGGTGCAGAAGCGATGGCTCAATGTCGCCAAGATCATGTTCCTGACGAGCACCGATGGACAACAAGACCCTGATGAACTTGTCGAAAATGTTGCCGCCAGGATTCAAGAACTCACAGAAGAGATTGTTGACTTCTCTATTGAGTGCCACGAGCTGGAAGGTGGTTACATCAACCACTCAATTCATGGCGCAGAGCTGATCCCCAAGAAGGTCACCAAACACCGCTTCCGTAAGCAAATTTTTGAAGCATGGGATCACGAATGTGCATATTGCGGTGAACCTGCTGACACCCTAGATCACGTCATTCCAAGGTTCCATGGTGGCCTGACCATTAGAAAAAATTTGATCGCTTGTTGTCGTTCTTGCAACGGCTCCAAAAGCGCAACGCCTGTTTTCAACTGGCTTCGGAGCCAGGAGTTCTGGGATTTCGACCGTGAAATCTTGATTGCTGAATGGACAGGACTGGAGCCACCTGACTTTGATGACGACGACTAACGCGCTCTGAGATGCTGCACATACAGCTCTGCCTGCCATAGATCAGAGCTGTAGCGACAGATGGCGCCACCAGGGTTGCAGCTGCGATACATCGGCTCTCCTAGACGGGAGTCGATCAACGTTTCAATGTAAAACCCGTCGTCGTAATCAATCCGCCCAATAGGCGCAGCACTTGCTTGCGAATCTGCCGCCACTAGCTCGTCCTTCAGGGAATCCTATGCCGCATTCTGCCTTGACAAACTCCCAGTGGATGCAAGATTGACAGATTGGTTGGGCATTCGTGATGCCGCGTGCATCGGCATAGAGGCCCTCAGCTTCGATCACGGCGTCCTCTAGGTCAGATGACGTAAGAGGTAGATCTAATTTGCCAGTTCTGGTCTTTACGCGAACACGCCAGCCGGTGGGTGCTTGGTAGAGCACCATGCGCCCGGCGTGGTATCGCAAGCTGGCCAATGCTTATTGCAATGCTGCCATTACCTTAGACCGCAAGTCATCAAGTGTTCCATCGTTTTCAATCACACGGTCAAAGCTGTAGTCATCAAGGCTGCCTTCACTGGAGTGACTGGTGGTGCGTTGTACGGCAAAACGCCGTACAAGCCACATCTCGCCACCCAAGCTACGGATGAGATCAGCTTCATTGGGAAAGCGAACGTCATCCGCCACCACGGCACTAAAGCGGTCTGCTTTCTTCTGCCAGCACTTGAGCCATATGTCGGGGTGCAGGCATTGGCGGCCATATTCAGTGCCAAGGGTCTGCAGCATGTGCCTAGCGCTGACGCCGATTTCCGGCAGGACATAGTTCTTGTCACTGATCACCAGCTCCCATGCTCTGGGGTAGTCGTAGCCCAAGGCTGTGATCATTGGGATGATCATGTCCTTCAGCGTGCCAGCAAAGGGCACAATGGTGTAGCCCTGCTCGCTGATGATGCTGGCAGCAAAAGTTTTGCCTGATTGCGGGGCAGGGCTGTAAAGCCCCACAAGTTTTGGTGTTTTCATTTGTTGAGATAAATGGATAGCCGTGTAAGCCAAGCCAGGTCGCGCTGATAGCACTGCCATAGGCCGGTGTATGTCCCGCGCAGGCCGGGGGGCGCCGATGCACGGTCATACAAATCATACAGGAAGTCAAGGAAATCGGCCTTGGCTTGCTCCTGCTGCGATTGCGGCAGCGACTGCAAGAGCCGCTCTAAATTCCCCGTGGGGTTCAGCCCAGTAGACAGTTGATCCATTGAAAAACCAAGGAGTGAAGAGGGTTTCTAGTCCATAAGCCACGGGATGAGCCCCATAGCTACCAGCTGGCATTGATGGCCCGTAGGCGGTCACCTTTGGGCATCAGGTGCGTGATACATGCGTTCAAAGAGCATTGATGGCGGCTCAAGGTCGTCCTCAGGCTGCAGCTCCTCTAGGGGCTCGCTCAGGAATGGATCGCTGCCGTCGTACAAGACCCAATGCACATTGGCGTCGTATTCACGTATTGCAATGCAGCCGATGCGATGGGAACGCATCAAGAGGCGCGTCAGCAGCACCTCCCACCAAGAAAGGAATGGATGAGTCATGGGATCAAGTCGTTCGGACACCGTAGCGAGGCGCGACATCAACAAAGTGCCGTCCGCCCACAGTTTCATGCGTGTTCACAATCGCCTGGATGCGGGAGATCGTGACGTGGTTGGCCAGTGCTGCTGTGGTCAAGCTGTTGAAGATTTCGCCAGTTTCGACGCAGCGCACAGGGCGCTTGTGCGCTCTTGCATTGATCGGTGGATGCTTGTACACCTGATCGGCAATGCGCTCACTGTCGAACAACAGTACCAATGCATCACGGGCATATGGCCTGAAGAATGCTGGGTCACGTTTTGCCCAATCTCTCAGGCTCTGGCGGCTGACGTAATGCGGTGATGGTGCTTTGGTGCATTCACGTTTGGCTTGGATCTTGCCTGATCGAATCCACCTGCGCGGCTTCTCTCGATCAATGCCAAGGATGGTTGATACTGCGCCAATCGTCAGCCACTCACCTTCTGGCACCCTGCCAGCACCCATGACATTGCTTCGACGAGCCAATGCAAGGCTGCTGCGCGGTAAGCGACCTTTTGAAAGTGACCATTGGTTATGGCGCTCAACCACCATCGACCATGGGTAGTCACCAGCCAGCGCTTCCAGCTCCATCTCTTCTTCTTTGGTCCATGGTGCGCTCATCAGATGAACTCCACCTTGGCTTCTGGCCATCGTGCTTCGGCATAGCGCTGCGCGTGAGCTGGTGATTCCGCCTTGAGCGTTATCTTCATCGCCCTGCCATGCAGGAGCTTTACCCGCAGGTCGTACATCGCTGTAGGAGCACCGGGCATTGGCCTGCTGATGCCAGGACCATTACGACCGGGTTGGTCCTCCTGCCAATTCATCATTACGCTGAAATCGCTCATCGTGTTACAAGTCAATGGAATGGTTGCAAATCAAGCGCACCCCCGAGGAGTCGCTACGTGTTGAGCTTCAAGCCCGCAGCATGACGGAACGTGAAGCAATGCTTTTTCGTTCTTGCGTTATGCAGCAAGAATTGCTGCAGAAGGCAACATACGAAATTATGCGGTTGGAGCTACTCGTGGAAGACTTGCAAGCGCAAATTCCATCGCCTCATTCTTGATCTCTTGCCAGGTGTTCTCGCCTAGCTCATCCAATACCAATTCATCGAGCTTTAGGCGGTACACCTGTTCAAAAGATCCACCGCTGGCATCAATTAACAGTTCAGTGATTTGATCTGCGAAAGTTTCGCAGATCACTCGCTTCTTTTTGACGCGATGCAACCAATTGCATTCTGGGCTTGCACCCAGCTGCTCTTCTGTTTCTGCTTCGTCAATCTTGGCGTCCATTGCCTCAACTGCCTTAATCAATTCATCGTGCAAAACCCGTAGCTGGGTCTTAGGCAGTGTGGTCAGGTCTTCCAGTGCAAAGGTGCGCTGAAGGGAACGGCTTGCAAAAGTCAGTGACATCTTTGTATGTGATAACGGGTCAGATGCTACGCCACTCACCGCACCAGTCCCCTGGATCGACATTTGGCCAGTCCCAGCAGTCGCTATCGCCTGGCATTGGCGCATGACGACGACAGCCACCTTCGCAGTAATACTTGCAGCGCATACAGGTTTGATTGCGTTGTGGTAACTGCTTGCCGCCTAGCGCCACTAAATTTCGCAGTCGATCACTTGGTGTCAAAGCCATTGAATGTACCTGTAGTAAGGGGCGTAATCGGAATACATCAACTTGTGCTGCGCTTCAAGACGACTGACGGCATAAATGCAGTCAAAACGCCCTAGCACCTCAAAATAAAATCTGCGTTCAGTCATGACCATTCTCCGCTCGTACCGCTTCAATTTCGAGCCATGCTTTGATTTCATCCGGTGTGCGCATCTCGTATGGAATGGCTTTTGCTATCGAACGAATGATGCAGGCATGAACAATGGGACTGGTGCTGGGCTCATCAAGACGCTCCAGCCTGGCGCGAGAGATGATGCGCCATAGCGGTTCAAGGTGAGATAGGTTCATTGGTAGGGATGGGTAGAAATACAGGACACCAAGCACTTGGGGCGTAACGCCTTGCTTCTTTGGTGCCAGTCACGGCTTGCAGGTCGTGACTCCAGTAAGGACGCGGACGCCTGGCAGCAGCCGCGTTGGAATTGTACCAGCCCATGACCACCTGCGCCTCAGCGTGGGGCGAGGTGGGGCGGTAGAGCAGCACACGGCCTTGCAGTGGTGCATTGTCCATGGGCTGCCACAGGCCATGGAGTGCTGCTATCAAGCGATCAGGGTCACGCAGCGTGCGCTCAGCCCAGGTGGGGCTGTAGAACGCTTCGATGCTGCGCTTAACGCCCTCTTTAATAGCGTCATCCAGAATGGCAGCAAGCTCTGGCTTCATGGTGTCGTGGACGAACGACGAACATTCAACACACCCTTGCGAGAGCCACTGAATCCCATCATCAGCCACATGCTGAAAGCTGTTGATTGGCATATCTCAACGTATTGGAGCACTGGTGACCAATGGCACCTAGAGCAAGCACAGTTCATGAGACTTTATGTTCGTGAACTTAAGGAATGGGTAATTAAACAAGAAGGCAGGCAGTCGCTTCACTGATCAACCAAAGAAACAATGCGTGATCGACCTGTCCATTTGATGTTGTATTGACTGAGTGATTGCTCTGGATCTTGAACGGTGTACCAGCGGTGGTCGCAAAATTGACAACGACGACGCCTTACCAATTGCTCAGCTTCAGTGCGAAAGGTGCAGACCACATAGGTGGCCCTGCCGCCACATTGAGGGCAGGGGATCTGTACGGCGCAACCTCTAGGCATTGCCCTCCAACTCGTCGGCGATGGCGAGCAACCTGAGGCGGTCGATGTTGGGCACCAGTGCAGCGGCTCGCAGGGCGGCGGCGATCATCGGTATTACGTCCCACTCGTCTTCGACAGCAAAGGCGGCGTCAAGCACTGCCTGCGCGGCGGGGGAGAGGTTAGTCATTAGCTCTCCTCACTAGCGGGTCTGTAGTAGGGCAACGGGCACCAGTGTGTAGGCGCAAACGGATGAGGCCACCGTGCAAATGATCCATCTGCCTGTCTCCAGACGCAGTACGGATCGGATGTGTAAGGCGCCGAAGATGGCAACGGCTTAACATTCATAGCAATCACGACAAACATCTCAAACGGGTTGCGTGATTTAGGAGCAGTGTCAACGGGAATCCAGTTCATTAGTGTGTTCCACTAAAGGGTTGGGACATACACAATCTGAAGTTGTCAACGGCGTACTGGAGTGAGTCGCAACCAAGGACGGGATGCCACCACTCACCATTGACGAGTTGAGCACCATCCATGGATCCATCGCCTGGCTCGTAGCCAGGGCGCAGCAAGGCTTTAAGTATCTGGTCTGCCATTAGTCCTCCTGGTTAATAGTGTTGTTGGCTGTGCCACAGCGGGCGAGGACGGCGCGGGCGTATTCCAGTGCGGCGGTGTTCAATGCGACGCGGAAGATGCCTGGCTTGACCCTGCCGCCCATTGCATCTGAGCATGTCTTGGCCGCATAGGAGAACTCATCCCGCATCGTCTCGGGCATCAGCATCAACAGCTCCTCATCCCTCGGCGCCACCGGCTCGGGCTGCGCTAGGGCGGCGCGGGCTTCAGTTGCTAACGCATGAGTTTCGCGGCGATCATCCATCAGGAGCTGGCGGTAATGATCCAGCTCATCAGCCATGCGTACGCACAGTGCGCGGTAGTCAGTCATCGAGGGCCTCCAGTGCGCGGCGGATAATGTCCGCTTGGTCTGAGCAAATCCCCCCTGGTGGAACATCGTCGGCCATTCTGACGGCAGCATCTAGTGCTCGTAGCGCCTGCTCCTTCAAGCTCGGCGGTTTGGGGCGCATTGCCTCTTTCAAAGATTCACCCATTGGAATAATCCTTAAATGCGGTTCATTCAATGCATTGTGATCTAGCCATTCTGCATCTTCCGCAAGTTGTTGGTCAGCACCCCATTGGGCAGCGCGTGTTGCAATATGAAACTCGTAAAGCCAATCACGTTCGTCGTAACTCTTTTCAGAAGC
>Ga0208926_1000175_pt1 | contig 12328 bp, 10 predicted proteins | sample Colrivmeta1449B3_FD_187630 | JGI IMG/M metagenome (GOLD analysis project Ga0208926, IMG submission 187630) | Estuarine microbial communities from the Columbia River estuary - metaG 1449B-3 (SPAdes) (version 2) | ecosystem: Environmental > Aquatic > Marine > Intertidal zone > Estuary | place...
CAATAGGAAGTAGCACTTCAACTTTGGTTGCTGCCTTTGAAAGCGGCGATGGAAAATTAGCTGGAGTGCAATTTCATCCAGAGGTTGCCCATAGCGAAAATGGGCAGGAGATCCTGCGCAAATGGTTAATTGATATTGTTAAATGCAAGCCAACTTGGACCTCTGAAAATATTGTAGAAAATGAGATTATCAATATTAAATCTCAAGTTGCAGATAAACGAGTGATTTGCGGCCTCTCTGGCGGGGTTGATTCAGCAGTTGCTGCAGCGCTTGTTCAAAAAGCTATTGGAGGGCAGTTAACCTGCGTATTTGTTGACCATGGCCTGCTTAGGCAGGGTGAGGCTGAGCAAGTAGAAAAAGACTTTGTTGCAGCAACTGGCGTTGAACTTATGGTTGTTGATGCAAAGCAGAGGTTTCTAGATGCTCTAAAGGGCGTAAGAGATCCTGAGGAAAAGAGAAAGATTATTGGCAGGGAATTTATTCGAGTATTTGAAGATGCAGCTAAGAAGTTATCTGCAGACAGCAAAATAGAGTTTCTAGTTCAAGGAACGCTATATCCAGATGTAGTTGAATCAGGAGGCGGAAGCGGTACTGCAAATATTAAATCTCACCATAATGTGGGCGGCCTTCCAGATGATTTAGATTTTGAATTAATTGAACCACTTCGCACTCTCTTTAAGGATGAAGTTCGCCAAGTTGGGCTAGCTCTTGGCTTGCCAGATGCGATTATTTGGCGCCAACCATTCCCAGGTCCAGGCCTAGCAATTCGTATTGTCGGTGAAGTTACTGAAGAAAGACTTAGAATTTTGCGCCAGGCCGATTTAATCGCAAGAGAGGAATTACACTTAGTCGGTCTAGATCAAGTGATCTGGCAATCTCCAGTGGTATTACTTGCTGAGGTGCGTAGCGTAGGAGTTCAAGGAGATGGCAGAAGTTATGGCCATCCCATAGTCCTTCGCCCGGTATCAAGTGAGGATGCGATGACGGCAGATTGGTCGCGAGTGCCTTATGAAGTACTTGCCAAAATCTCAAATCGCATTACCAATGAAGTTAGTGAAGTTAATCGAGTTGTTCTTGATATAACTTCCAAGCCGCCAGGAACTATTGAGTGGGAGTAGGAAGAGTGAAAAGTAAGCGTAAAGTAATTGTTATTGCTCTGCTCTCTGCTGCGCTCTTAATTCCAATTGCTCCAGCGAGCGCTGATAGTAAAGAAATACAGGTAGCTGCTCCAGATAAAAAAGTTAAGTGCACAGTAAGTAAGGCATCAGCGCAATCTCCAATGCGAGTTCCTGCTCCGGAAAATCTCATGAAGCGAGCGCCAAAATATTTAAAGCTTCAGACTAACTGTGGAACCATTGTTATCGAAACCTTTGCAAAAGCTGCTCCAGTAACTATTACTGTTATGTCTCAGCTAGCTAAAGGTGGTTATTTCAATAAAACGCTCTGTCATCGCCTAACCACAGAGGGCATATTCGTTCTTCAATGCGGCGATCCAACTGCAACTGGTTCAGGTGGACCAACATTTAGATATCGTGATGAGAATCTGCCATTGGCTGCTGAAAATAATTATCCTGAAGGCAGCGTAGCTATGGCTAATTCAGGACCAAATACCAATGGCTCTCAGTTCTTTCTGGTCTATAAGGACACCACACTTGGGCCTAATTACACCCTCTGGGGGAAGATAGTTTCAGGACTTGAAATTGTTAAATACATTGCTCAAGGTGGCGTTAAAGATGGAGGAGTGGATGGAGCTCCACTTCGAACAATTGGGATTGAAAGAGCTATAACTAGTAATTCTTAATCAGTACTTACAACCTTAAATATCTCAGCAACTCTTCCTGCCGCTAGTCCATTTGCCTCAGCATTTTTCTCTCCCCACTGCCTAACCATTGAATCAAGCTCGGGATTATGAGCAGTTTGGCTGACATGGGCCTTTAGCGCTGCAATCTTTTTATCAATCGTTTCGGTGATATCGATGAAGTGATTTGGGGTAGGCGAGCCGGTAACAAAGACCTCTCTTACCCGCCATGGTTCAAGTCCTTCTGACTTTAACTCTGGGAAGGCATAAGGATTTCTTGCATCAGGATAGATTGCTTGAATTGCGCTCTCACCTGCTGCGAGGTGATCTGGATGGCTTGAATAAATACGTTCCCAATTTCGCTCAGGTGATTGGACCACCATTCGATCAGGTTTTGCGATGCGAATTGCTTTAACAATATCTCGCCGAAGTTCGATAGTTGGAATTAGTGAACCATCTCGGTAATTTAAAAAAGTTATCTCACTAACGCCAAGGGCAGTTCCTGCCGCTCTCTGCTCTCTCTGTCTAACTTTTGCCATTTCTTCAACAGGCACATCAGATTCTTCCCCGCCTTGATCGCCATTTGTGATGATGCAGTAAGAGACTTGAATTCCAGCCTCTCGCCATTTAGCGATACTTCCTCCTGCGCCAAAATCGCAATCATCGGGATGGGCCATAACGACCAGAATGCGCTTGATTTCTTCATCTGCAATTGGGGTCACTCGCCTATCCTAGACTTACCACTATGGCAGCGCTTAATGAAGATAAATTGTTAGCAGGGCTAAACCCGCAGCAAGCAGCAGCTGTCACCCACTCTGGAACTCCACTACTTGTTGTTGCTGGAGCAGGCTCTGGAAAGACTCGGGTATTAACTAGCCGCATCGCTTATTTAATGGCAGCAAGGGGCGTTGATCCTCACGAGATATTGGCCATTACCTTTACCAATAAAGCAGCTGGCGAGATGAAAGAACGCGTTGCGCAATTAGTTGGAAATCGCGCCAAGATAATCTGGGTCTCAACCTTTCACTCAGCATCGGTGAGAATCCTTCGCCAGGAAGCTGGAAGACTGGGATATAAATCAACATTTTCTATCTATGATCAAGCAGATTCGCTGCGCCTAATTACCTTGGTTATGAGAGATCTAAATCTAGATCCTAAAAGATATAACCCAAGAGGGGTTGCATCGGTAATTTCTGGGGCTAAGAATGATTTGTTAGGCCCGAGTGATTATAGAAATGCTACGCAGAATAGCTTTGAAGAGGTAGTTGCTGAGATCTATGCGATCTATCAAGCTAGGTTAACAAGTGCTAATGCGATGGATTTTGATGATTTGATTATGAAAACTGTTGATCTATTACAGAAGTTTCCTGAGGCTAGATCTCGTTATCGCCATCGCTTTAAACATATTTTGGTTGATGAGTATCAAGATACTAATCATGCTCAATACATCCTAATTAGAGAGCTAGTTGGAAGCGATAGAGAGGGAATCCCAGCAGCTGAGCTCTGTGTAGTTGGTGATGCCGATCAATCTATCTATGGCTTTAGAGGGGCAACGATTAGAAACATAATGGCATTTGAAGAAGATTATCCTGATGCCCAAACAATTTTGCTTGAACAGAACTATCGCTCAACACAGAATATTTTAAGTGCAGCTAATGCTGTTATCTCACTTAATGAGGCTCGCAAAGAGAAGAACCTCTGGTCTGATGCCGGCAGTGGAGCAAAGTTAATGGGCTTTGTTGGCGAGAATGAACATCATGAAGCTGAATACATTAGAGATGAACTCTTTAGGTTGGAGAGGGAAGGTCTTTCAAACTTTGGCCAGAGCGCTATTTTTTATAGGACTAACGCCCAATCACGCGTATTTGAAGAGGTCTTTATGCGCGCCACTATTCCTTACAAGGTTGTGGGGGGAGTGCGCTTTTATGAACGCAAGGAAGTAAAGGACTTACTTGCCTATCTTCGAGTATTGGTAAACCCTGATGATGAGGTAAGTATGCGACGAATCATCAACACCCCAAAGCGCGGACTTGGCGATAGGGCCCTTGAAGCTATTGATGATTTTGCAAAAGCTGAAGGTATTTCGTTCTGGCAAGGTTTAAATAGAGCAAGCGCTGCCGGCCTTGGAGCTAAGGCATCATCTGCTGTATCTGAGTTTGTTGCGATGATTGCAGCTCTGCAAGTATTGGTTGAAGCCAATCGCCCGCCAGCAACCATTGCAGCAGCAGTTCTTGAGCAATCAGGGCTATTAGATGAGCTCCGTGATAGCCATGATCCACAAGATGAGGTAAGAATTGAAAACCTTGAGGAGCTAGTGGCAGTTGCTGAGGAGTATCAAGAGCGAGAAGTTGATGAAGGTCAAGAGATCTCACTTGCGGGATTTTTAGAAGATGTCGCACTCGTTGCAGATGCAGATGAGATTCCAGAGGGCGAAGATCATGGCGGCGTTGTAACTCTAATGACGCTACATACTGCTAAAGGCTTGGAGTTTCCAACAGTATTTCTCACCGGAATGGAGGAGGGAATTTTTCCTCACTCAAGAACGCTAGGTGAGAAGAAGGAGTTGGAGGAGGAGAGAAGGCTGGCATACGTTGGCCTAACAAGAGCTAGAGAGAGGCTCTATCTATCAAGGGCTGAATATCGATCATCTTGGGGAGCTCCGAATTACAACCCACCTTCAAGATTCTTAGATGAAATTCCTGATGCCTTAATTGATTGGAATAAGAGTGAGAGTGGATATATCTCATCTCCCATGACAAAACGAAAATATGCACCAAATGCGCTACCAAAAGCAGCGATTAAGTCAAATACCTTGCAATTAAATATCGGTGATCGAGTAAGTCATGACACATTTGGTCTTGGCACTGTGATTGCGCTCTCAGGTGAGGCAGAGAAAGCAGAGGCGACAATCAACTTTGGTAGCTACGGAGATAAGCGATTGTTGCTCCGATATGCCCCAGTAGATAAGTTATGACCCGTGGACCTCTTTGAATATCAAGCCCGTGATCTGTTTGAGGCCAACTCAATCCCAGTATTAAAAGCAAAAGTGGCAACAACTCCTGCCCAAGCAAGAGATGCGGCGCAGGAAATTGGTGGAAAAGTCGTAGTTAAAGCTCAAGTAAAAATTGGTGGGCGCGGCAAAGCTGGCGGCGTAAAGCTTGCTGAAAATGGTGATGATGCTTATGCAAAGGCAGAGGCAATTCTTGGCATGGATATCAAGGGCCATATCGTAAAGAAAGTAATGATTGCTGCTGCTGCTCCAATAGAGAGTGAATATTACTTAGCAATTCTTCTTGATCGTTCTAACCGCTCCTTCTTAGTGATGGCATCTGTTGCAGGCGGTATGGATATTGAAGAAGTGGCACATAAAACCCCAGAGAAGTTAGCTAAAGTTCATATTGATCCCAATGAAGGAATAGATCAAACAAAAGCCTTAGAGATAGTTCGACAAGGTGGATTTGGTAGCGATGTTGAAAAGCAGGTTGCTGACGTATTAGTAACTCTTTGGAGGACCTTTCAAAGCCGCGATGCTACTTTGATTGAGATTAATCCTTTAGTAAAAACAGTTGATGGCAGAGTAATTGCACTCGATGGAAAAGTAACACTTGATGACAATGCCGCTTTCCGCCATCCTGAATTTGAAGCCCTCATTGATCATGAAGCAGCAGATCCACTTGAAGCACTTGCCAAAGAGCGCGACCTAAATTATGTGAAGTTGCAAGGAGAGGTTGGCGTAATTGGTAATGGCGCAGGCCTTGTGATGAGCACACTTGATGTTGTGGCATATGCAGGCGAGAAGTTTGGCGGGGTAAAACCAGCAAATTTCCTTGATATTGGCGGGGGAGCATCAGCTCAAGTAATGGCAGATGGACTCTCAATTATTCTTGGAGATAAGGATGTTAAGTCAGTTTTTGTAAATGTCTTTGGTGGTATTACCTCATGTGATGCGGTCGCTAATGGAATTATTCAAGCTCTTGAGATATTAGGCGATAAAGCAAGTAAGCCGATTGTGGTTCGACTCGATGGTAATAATGTTATTGAGGGAAGAGCAATTCTAAATAAGGCTAATCATCCTTTAATCCAGCAGGTTGATAGCATGGATGGAGCGGCTGCAAGAGCTGCAGAGTTGGCAGCTAAATAATGGCGATCTTTCTAACTGAGAAAACTAAAGTCATCGTTCAGGGAATTACTGGCTCTGAAGGAAGTAAGCACACCAGACGAATGATTTTAAGTGGAACTAATATTGTTGGTGGAGTAACCCCTGGCAAGGGTGGTCAAGTAGTTGAGATTGAAGGAAAATCTCTTCCAGTATTTAACTCTGTCACAGAGGCAGTTGCTGCAACTGGAGCTGATGCCTCAGTAATTTTTGTGCCACCAAAGTTTGCCAAGAGCGCAGTCATTGATGCTATTGATGCTCACCTGCCCTTAATTGTTGTTATCACCGAAGGAATACCAGTTCACGACACAGCAAGCTTTTATGCCCATAGCCTTAAGGTTGGAAAGTCACGGATCATTGGACCTAATTGCCCAGGTTTGATTAGCCCTGGTAAATCCAATATTGGAATTACGCCAGCTGATATCACAGGGCCTGGAAGTATTGGTCTGGTTTCAAAGTCAGGAACTCTCACCTATCAGATGATGTATGAATTGCGAGATATTGGTTTTACAACTGCAGTTGGAATTGGGGGAGATCCAATAGTTGGTACAACGCATATAGATTGCTTAAGGGCTTTTCAAGATGATCCAGAGACAAAAGCAATTGTGATGATTGGTGAGATTGGTGGGGATGCTGAGGAGAGAGCGGCAGCATTCATCAAAGAGTATGTAACAAAACCGGTAGTTGGATATGTTGCAGGCTTTACCGCTCCTGAAGGAAAAACTATGGGACATGCTGGAGCGATTGTCTCTGGCTCCTCGGGAACAGCAGAGGCAAAGAAAGTGGCGCTAGAGGCGGCTGGGGTTAAAGTTGGAAAGACACCAAGTCAGACCGCAGAACTGCTCCGTGCAATCCTTAAAGGATAAGCAAGAATAAAGAGATGTTGCCACTGCTGAAAGTTGCTTTCGGCCAAGGCTTGCGAGGGATAACTTTAATTCTTCTTCCGCTGGCCTTTATCTCACTTATTACCTGGGCTACAGCTGGAAGTTCTACTGGAAATACCGCAGATCCAATGCGGGCTGCAATCTGGTTTTTCCTAATTGCCCATCACATTCCACTTGATCTATCACTTTCAAATGAAACTATCTCAGGGCGCTTAACCTTCTTTCCAATTGGAGCCTTAATAATTCCCTTTCTTGTGATTAAAAATGCCTTACTTCGAATGAGCGAGCGGCTTGGAGCTAGTAGAGCAAGCGAGAAGAGAGCTCACTTACTGGCGCTTTCATTTACTTATAGTCTTCTTGGAACTCTGCTCTCACTTGCATCACTTGGAGGCACAGTAAAGGCGCCTTTCTATATTGTCTTTCCAATTCTCTTTCTTGTCTCATTCGTTTCAGGATATATTGCAAGTAATCTTCTTCCAGATCAAGGGATGGAATTTCCCTGGCAGAGAGCTCTTAAGTTAGCAGCGCTTTTATTATTGGTTTTAGTTGGATTTGCTGGATTAGTTTTTAGCTTCTCTCTCATCTGGCATTTTGATACTGTTCTTGATTTAACAAGAGTTATTGAACCGGGAGTCTTTGGTGGTTTAGCATTTCTATTTATTCAAATTCTTTACCTGCCAAACTTCTTTATCTCAACTCTTAGCTACATTGCTGGAAGTGGGGTTGTAATAGGTAATGGAACTTGGTTAAACCCCTTTGTTCATCGCCTGGATGAGATACCTGCGGTCTCACTTCTTGGAGGATTACCAGTTGGGACACAGCCGTTATTTATATTACTTGCTCTTGTTATTGTTGGATTAGGAATTGTTATAGGAAAATATGGAGTAAGTAAATATCAAGACCAAGTTGAGCTACGTAGATTTATCCTGGCCTTTCTTGGACTTACTGCCGGGTTAACGCTATTTATTGCTCGGGCATCAAGTGGCGAGCTCCTATCTCCAAATCTTGAATCAGTTGGCCCCCATTGGTATTTGATGCCCCTGGCCCTAACCCTTGAAATTGGCCTTGGAGTGGCAATATTTCTATATTCGCCAATAGCCATTTCCAAGGTGCGCAACTTTAGGCTTGCGAAATAGCGCTACCTCTTTCGAACTAGAATATCTCCATGGCCCAAGCAAAAGTATTAGATGGTGTTGCTGCGGCGAAAGTTATTAGGCACGAGGTTTCCCAGGCGGTAGCAAAGCTAAAAAATAAGCCTGGTTTAGCAACAGTATTAGTTGGAGAAGATCCCGGCTCACGCTCCTATGTGAATGGAAAACATAGAGATTGCAGCCAAGTAGGAATTAACTCAATTCGAATTGAGCTACCGCAAAATGTAAGTCAAGCAGAGCTATTAAAGGAAATTGACGATTTAAATCGCTCTAATGAGTGCTCTGGATATATTGTTCAACTTCCACTTCCATCCCATATTGATACAAATAAAGTTTTAAGTGCGATTGATCCAGATAAAGATGCTGATGGACTTCATCCAATAAACCTAGGCAAGTTAGTACTTTCCCAAAGCGGGGTAATTCCTTGCACACCTAGAGCTATTGTTGAGCTGCTTAGAAAAAATGAGATTTCTCTAAGCGGCAGAGAGGTAGTAATTATTGGTCGAGGCACAACCGTTGGAAGGCCTTTAAGTCTTTTACTTTCTAGTAAAGGCATCGATGCCACTGTGACAATTCTTCATAGTAAGAGTAGTGATATTAGATCTCATACTAAGCGAGCAGATATTGTGATAGCTGCCCTTGGACGTGCCCACTTTCTTACCGCAGATATGGTTAAAGAAGGCGTGGTTGCAATTGATGTGGGTATCACTAGAACTTCAGAAGGGTTAGTTGGAGATATTGATCCTGGTGTAGTGAAAGTTGCTAGCGCAATTGCTCCAATGCCAGGTGGGGTAGGGCCAATGACAAGAGCGATGCTATTGTCGAATCTATTGACGCTTCATAAGGATTAAAGCCAAGGTGAATATCAAGCAAATTTCCTATGCCCTGGCACTCTCTGGGGTATTAACTGGAGCGCTGCTTTCAGTGAGAATCGGGGCGCTAATTATTGCCGCTGGCTTCATTCTCTTTCTAAGCCCGGATATCAGATCAATGCGCCCAATTCAGAAAATGATTCCTATCGCACTGGTTATCGCGCTAATCGCCATCGCATTGGCGCTTCCTAGAGGATAGAAGGTAGGTTTCGCGCCATGAGTAGATCCGGAAAAGTAACGGTAGTCGGAGCTGGTTTCTATGGTTCAACCACAGCGCTACGTCTTGCCGAATATGACATCTTTGAAAGTGTCGTTTTAACAGATATTTTGGATGGAAAGCCAGAAGGCATAGCGCTTGATATCAATCAATCACGATCTATTGAAGGCTTTGAAAGCAGAGTAATTGGAGCCACAACTACTGCTGAAGGCAAAGGATATGAAGCAACTGCAGGATCTGATGTAGTGATTATTACCGCAGGACTTCCTAGAAAACCTGGAATGTCTCGTATGGATCTAATTGGTGTTAACGCGGGAATCGTTAGAGGAGTTGCAGAAAATATTGCTAAGCACTCACCAAATGCCGTGCTTATCGTGGTTTCAAATCCACTAGATGAGATGACAGCTCTTGCACAAATTGCTACTAAGTTTTCCTACCAAAGAGTTATGGGGCAAGCTGGAATGCTTGATACTGCTCGCTTTACTCACTTTGTGGCAGAGAAACTCAATGTGCCAGTTGCATCAGTAAAGACTTTAACTCTTGGAAGCCATGGAGAAACTATGGTTCCAATTCCTTCTCGCTGCACAGTAGATGGCGCTGCGCTATCTACAAAGTTAAGTGAGGCTGAAATTCAAGAGCTAGTAACGCGGACTAGAAATGGCGGGGCAGAAGTTGTAGCTCTTCTAAAGACCGGCTCTGCTTACTACGCTCCATCGGCAGCAGCTGCTCGTATGGCAAAGGCAGTAATTCAAGACTCGGGTGAAGTAATGCCGGTATGTGCCTGGGTTGAGGGCCAGTACTCAATTACTGGGGTTTATCTAGGAGTTGAAGCTCAAATCGGCAGAGGTGGAATTAGTAAAGTAGTTGAAAGTAATTTAACTGCAAGTGAATTGGCAGAGCTTAAAGTGGCTGCTGAGGCAGTGCGCGCCAAGCAAGCAGATGTAAAAGATCTATAAACCAGTAAAGATCAAGAGAGGCAGATAGATAGATGAGCAAGATAAAGGTGCAAGGCAGCGTCGTTGAGCTTGATGGCGATGAGATGACTCGAATCATCTGGGACTTTATTAAGAAGCAATTGATCTTGCCTTATCTTGATATCAATTTGGAGTATTACGATCTAGGTATCCAGCACCGCGATGCCACAGATGATCAGGTAACTATCGATAGCGCCAAAGCCATCCAGAAGCATGGAGTTGGCGTTAAGTGCGCAACCATCACCCCTGATGAGGCGAGAGTCAAAGAGTTCTCGCTCAAGAAAATGTGGAAATCCCCTAACGGAACAATTCGAAATATTCTAGGTGGAGTTATTTTCCGTGAGCCAATTATTATTAAGAATGTTCCAAGGTTGATTCCTCATTGGAGTAAACCAATTGTTATTGGCCGTCATGCCTATGGAGATCAATACCGCGCAACAGATTTCAGAGTTCCAGGTCCTGGAAAGCTCACTGTAACTTTCACTCCAGAGGATGGATCTGCTCCAATGGAGTTCAACGTCTTTGATTTTCCATCATCCGGTGTTGCCATGGCGATGTATAACCTTGATGACTCTATTCGTGATTTTGCTAGAGCATCATTTAATTATGGAATTGCTCGAAAATATCCGGTCTATCTCTCAACCAAGAACACTATTTTGAAAGCCTATGATGGACGATTCAAAGATATCTTCGCTGAAGTTTTTGAAAAAGAGTTTAAGTCAGAGTTTGAGAAATTGAAGCTGGAATATGACCATCGTCTAATTGATGACATGGTGGCAACCTCTCTTCGCTGGGAAGGTGGTTATATCTGGGCTTGTAAGAACTATGACGGTGATGTTCAGTCAGATACCGTGGCACAGGGCTATGGCTCACTTGGCCTTATGACATCAGTTCTTATGTCGCCAGATGGTAGAACTGTTGAGGCAGAGGCGGCTCACGGAACAGTTACTCGCCATTACCGCGATCATCAAGTTGGCAAGCCAACTTCAACAAATCCAATTGCATCAATCTTTGCTTGGACTCAAGGGCTACAACACCGTGCAAAGCTTGATAACACCCCAGAGTTAGCCAAATTTGCCAGCTCACTTGAGAGAGTCTGTATCGAAACTGTTGAGAGTGGGAAGATGACTAAGGATCTTGCGCTCCTAATTAGTAGCGATGCTCCTTGGTTAAATACTCAAGAGTTCCTCGCAGCAATTGATGAGAATCTGCAGAAGGAAATGAAGTAGGAAAAATTAGGAAATAAAAAAGCCCCCGATTATGGGGGCTTTTTTAATACGCTTTAACTACTTAATACGCTTGCCATCTGTGGTGCTAAATAAATGAACAACCTCAGGCTTAGCTGTGACGGTTACTGTCTGTCCTGGCTTTGGAGGGTTTTTTGGATCCCAACGAAGAATTATCTGAGCTCCTTCATCGCTAGCGTTGGCAAACTTCACAGTCGCATCAGCTGGCTTGCCATAAACGAAGGCATCTGCGCCTAACTCCTCAACTACTTCAACTACAACATCAAAGCCCTTACTTGATGAGGTAAATCCTTCTGGGCGGATACCAACAATGACTGATGCGCCTGCAGATGATGGAACATCTACATCAAGGCTTCCAAGCTTTGCTTTTCCGCCTGATACAGGAACGGTCAATAGATTCATAGCAGGTGAGCCAATAAAGCCTGCAACGAATGCATTTGCTGGATTGTCATAGAGATTTCTTGGTGTATCTACCTGCTGCAAGAGTCCATCTTTAAGAACTGCTACGCGATCACCCATTGTCATAGCCTCTACCTGATCATGTGTGACATAGACAGTAGTAATTCCAAGGCGGCGCTGCAGCGCTGCAATCTGGGTACGAGTTGCTACGCGAAGTTTTGCATCTAAGTTTGAGAGAGGCTCGTCCATTAAGAAGACTTGTGGTTCACGAACAATGGCGCGTCCCATAGCAACTCTCTGACGCTGTCCACCTGATAGAGCCTTTGGTTTGCGCTCTAGGTATGGTTCAAGATCTAGTAGTTTGGCTGCATCTAGTACGCGGCGCTCACGTTCTTCTTTTGCAACGCCAGCAATTTTTAGAGCAAAGCCCATATTTTCAGCAACTGTCATATGGGGATAGAGCGCATATGACTGGAAGACCATTGCAATATCGCGGTCTTTAGGAGCGACATTTGTTACTTCGCGATCTCCGATATAAATTGCGCCGTTATCAATTTCTTCTAATCCGGCAAGCATTCGAAGTGATGTTGACTTTCCACAACCTGAAGGTCCGACTAAAACCAAAAACTC